>QWCE01005962.1_pt1 | contig 10772 bp, 8 predicted proteins | sample 1972531 | NCBI WGS metagenome assembly QWCE01 (sample SAMN09866716, study PRJNA288562) | Human gut metagenome isolate term4_stool, whole genome shotgun sequencing... | reverse complement strand
ACTTATTTCTAGAACTGTTAAATCTGAATCAGAAGCTAGAACAACTTTCTACTCAACTATGATCGCTGAAGGTTTCATCGCCATGGTTTGGGCAGCAGGTGCAATGGTTCTATTCTCTTCTGGAAAAGCTGCACTTGACACTCCGGGAACAATTATGGTTGGTCAAGTTTCTAAATACTTCATGGGTAATGTTGGTGGACTTCTTGCAGTTCTTGGTGTTATTGCACTTCCTATAACTTCTGGTGATACTGCTTTTAGATCTCTTAGACTTATCATCTCTGAAGAACTAAATATTGACCAAAAAGCTCCTTCAAAGAGAGCTGGTCTTTCTGCAGTATTATTTATTCCAGCTTTTGCAATTCTATACTTTGCAAAAACTAATCCTAATGGATTTAACCTACTTTGGAGATACTTTGGTTTCACTAACCAATTCGTAGCAACTTTCGCTCTAGCTGTTGCCACTATTTATTTAATTGATACAGGCAAAAATTATATTATTACTCTACTTCCAGGAATCTTCTATGTATTTATAGTATTCTCATTTATTATTAACATTAAAGGTCTTGGACTTGGAATGCCATTCTCAATTGCATACCCTGCAGCAGGTGTTATAGCAGTTTTATATGCTTACTTCGTAATAAAACTTGGTAAGAAGAATAAAGAAAGAATACAATCTATTAATTTAGATTAATTATTTTAAAATAAGAGGTGGCTATATGCCACCTTTTTTATTTAGGAGGTTGTATGAATTTTATATTAAGTGATAAGGCTTTAGATTTTCTCAAAAAGAAAAATATAAATAAAATCTTTGTAAATCCTGATGTTGATGTAAAGGCTTGTTGTTGCGGCGTGGGAAGCTTTGACTTTGACATAAGTATAAGAGAAGACGAGGACACAAGTAGGTATAAAAAAATAGATTTCTCTGGCATATCAATTTTTTATAATCCAACTATTGAACTTTACCTTAAAGGCAGAGAAGACATGGAGATAATAATATCTTCCATTGGCCTTGGAAAGTTTAAAAAATTATATGTTGAGAACGAAATAAATTCAATTGAAAAGTGATAACATGAAAAATACAAAAATAGAAGACTTTATAAAAAAATATGAAATAGACGGAAAATATAAAGAAAGAATTCCAAATCCTCACTTCTTTTATTCTGGCGATGAAATTTTAAGGGAGGCAATTTCTGCAGTCTTGGCTGGCAAAAATATTCTCTTAGTTGGCGACAAGTCCACGGGCAAAAATGTCTTGGCAGAAAATCTAGCCTTCCTTTTTAAAAGACCTCTTTGGAATTTGTCTTTTCACATAAATATTGATAGCTCCGTTTTAATTGGCGATGACACCTTAAAAAATGGAAATGTTCTCTTCCGTGAAGGACCTATTACAAAGGCTGCAAATTGTGGAGGCTTTGTTGTCTTAGATGAAATTAATATGGCAAAAAATGAAGCTATGGCAGTCCTACACTCCATTTTAGACTACAGAAGAATTATTGACATACCTGGTTATGACCTTATTAAACTTCATCCTGCCACAAGATTTATTGCCACAATGAATTATGGCTACGAGGGTACAAGAGAGTTAAACGAAGCTCTTCTCTCTCGTTTTGTAATTATAAAGATGCCCCTAATTTCTCGTGATAGACTTGTTGAACTTATTAAAAAAGAATATACAAATATGAAGGATGAGTATGTTGGAAACATTGCCTTTTTCTTTTATGATTTAAAATTAAAGGCAGAGGCAGGAGAAATTTCACGCCATGCTCCAGATCTTAGGGGAATTTTTGACGCAATAGATCTTGTTAGAGAAGATCTTAGTTTAAATTCTGCCCTCCAGCTTACTATTGCAAATAAACTCTTTGATCCCTATGAAGAAGAAATTTTAAGGGATTTAATTAAGACGAGGTTTGAAGAAAATTTATATTTTAAAGATATTTTCCAAGAGTGATTTTTACTATGAAAAATAAAAATTCTAGAAAAGAAGAAAATCGAATAAAAAATATAATTTGGGACGGCTCCATGGACTATGACAATGAGCCTTTCATCACTGGCGAAGACATATCTGGCAATCCAGATTTTTATCTAAATTTAATAATCGGCCTTTCAGCAAAATATTTTGGCAGTGAAAATTTGGAGAAACTTTTTGAAATTTGGGAGTACAATCTTAACAGAGATAAATTTGATTTATTTGCAATTTTTCTCTTAGAAGATTTTGTCTATGAAAAAGAAGTAAAGTCCAGGCAAGTCTTGACCTCTCTTAGAAAAATTTATGTAAAAAAATTTTTAGAAGATAAATACGACTTGCAGAGAAAAAATTTGGCCTTAAAAGAAAATTTATTTTTTGAAATGCAGCTTAAAAAAGTTCATGATATTTTAGGCATGCCCTATAAGTTAAGCGACAAGAGAGAAAAAATTTTTGAGTCTTTAAAGCTTAAAAATGATACTGATGAAAAAAATTTAGAAGAAAGAATCCTAAATATTTTTCGTGAAAGCTTAAATTATAAGGAAAACGAAGCTTTAAAATTCTCTCCCCTAAAAAATTTCACCCTCTTTGATTCTATGAGCTTTGTTAAACTTGAAAGATCTAATAATCCAACTCTTTTTGGAGATTTTCAAGGCAAAAAATCTTCTGGCATCACTGGATTTTTCTATTCCCTTGCCCTAAAAAGAAGAAGGGAAAAAGAAAAATACATTGAAGATACTTTTGGCAAGTCAATTTATTCTGATGATGAAATGAAAATAATTGAAGAGAAATATTTATATGGTGCCCACAAAAAATCAAAGCTTCACTACACAAGAGGTCAGAGCCACAAAAATCTTCATGAAGAAAATTTTGACGATGAGGCTGTAAATAGGCATCTCTTAAAATTTAAAGAAAACCGAAACTTTTACAACAATGAAATTAAAAGTTTATCTAAAAAAATTAGGCTGGCACTTTCTTCTCATTCTGGCATGGAAGAAGTTGTAACAAATAGTGGAAAATTAATTTCACGTCTTGCCTACAAGTCTATGATTTCTGACAAGGTTAATATTTTTTCAAAGAAAATTCTAAATTTACATTCTTATTTAAAGGTGGATTTAATTTTAGACGCTTCCGCCTCCTTAATGGATTTAGAAAGTGACATAGCTATTGAGGCATATATTGTGTCTAAATCCCTTGAAAATAACGAAATATTAAATCGTGTGATTTCTTATGAAACTGTCGGAGACTATACAGTTATCACAATTTTAAAAGACTATGAAGAAAAATCTGATATTGAGAAAATTTTTAGGTACAGGACAAGTGGTTGGAATCGTGATGGACTATTTTATCGTGCCTATCACAATTTAATTGATTCTAAAAATGAAAATCATCTTTTAATTGCCCTAACTGATGCTCATCCTCGTGACATTAGACCCCTTGCTTCAAAAAACTTTTTTGGCTCAAAAAATTATTGCGAAGAAGCCTCTTTAGAGGACACTAAAATGGAATTGGACAAGTTAAAAAAACTTGGCATTAACGCATCGGCAATATTAAATAGCGACAAAATAGAAAATGCAAAATTTTTGTTTGGAAGAAATTATATTAAAATCAAAAGTGTAAAGGAAATTGCCAATGTGGCAGGTCGCTTTATTCAAAGAGAAATTGCAAATATTGAAAAGAAATAAAAAACTGCAGCTGTCTACTTAGCCGCAGTTTTTTATTGGATTTGAAATTTAATTAGGATTTTCAAATATTTGGATTTATTATTTTTTGTTATTTTACTAAATCAAAGGCACTTTGTGGTACATACACGGCTCTTGTGCTATAAATTGTAAGTCCGCCAAGTTCAACTTTTTCTCCATTTTTAATTGCGTAGTTCTTTGATACTGGGAAAATAATTTTGTCATCGCCCTTTGTTACCATGACTTCGTAATCATTTTCGCCCTTCTTTTTAAAATTAACTTTAGCTCCCTTTTCTTCGAAGCCCTTTCTGATTGGTTGATAAAGTTCTTCAGTTAATTTGTCTAAATCAAGGTCAAGCACATCTTCAAGGTATCTTCCAATTTCATAATTGTGAACTGTTCCAATTAGTCTTTCAGCCTTATCTGATGTTGAATAAGAATAAAGTCCTATATCTCCGCCAACATGTCCGCCAGTTGTCCATGTAATGTGGCTTCTTGCAGAGATGATTCTTCCCATTGCTGAAACTATATCTTTTTCACTTTTTATTAAGTTCATTTCTTCTTCAGTTAAATCTTTTATGCCAAAATCTTTTGCCATTACATCTTTTACATTTGATTTATCTTCTTTAACTTCTTCGGCTGCTTTAGTTACAGAAATTTTTGCTGATGAAATTAACTTTGTAAATTCGTCAAGAGGTACTTTATCATAGCCATGGGAAATATTTCTGTGTCCAAAAGTTATTCCGCCAGTTCCGTGGTCTGCTGCTATGACAATTACTGTGTCCTTGTGTGAATCAGCAAAGTCCTTTGCAACTTTTACAGCATCGTCAAAGGCTTTTATTTCGTGAACAAGTGCAACTGGATCATTTGCGTGAGCTGCCCAGTCAACTTCTGAACCTTCTACCATTAGGAAAAATCCCTTATCATTTTTTGAAAGCACATTTAGTGCCTTGTCAGTCATTTCTGCAAGAGAAGGTTTATTTACTTTATCCCTATCTATTTCATAAGGGAAGGATTTATCTTCAAATAGTCCCCAAACTTTGTCGCTCTTTGAATCTTCCATTGCCTTTTTAGTAGTTACATAATCATAACCCTTATTTTTAATTTCAGAAATAAGATCTTCTTTGTCTTTTCTAGTTTCCTTACTTAAATAAGTGCTGCCTGCTCCTAATACAAGATCCATATCTTGATAAACTTGTTGTTCTCCAAGGTCTTCATAATTATTTCTGTCAGGATTGTGGGCAGAAAAATCTGCTGGTGTTGCGTGTTGAATATTTGAAGTTGATACAATTCCTGTGGATCTTCCACTTCTCTTAGCTCCTTCAAGTACATTTGCTATAGGTTGTTTTGCTCTATCTTTTTCAATTTCAACTGCACCTGGCATGCCTGCCTTAGTTGGATAACATCCTACAAAAGGTGATTCTGTTTTTATTCCTGCTGCCATAGCTGTGGCTGCTGGAGCAGAGTCTGCAATAGGTGTGTTGGAATTATTTGTTCTAACAAGACCTGTTGCCAAATCATCCATTACAAATTTTTTGTCCTTTGTCATCCATCTTGCTGTAGTTAAGGCTTCAACACTCAAACCGTCAGGTATCATCATAATTACATTTTTTGCGCTGCCATAATCTTTCTTTTCAGCAAAGGCAAAACTTGGTGCAAGAGTTGCTACTGCAAGTGTTACTGCCAAAACTTTTTTAAAACTTTTCATTTATTCCTCCTAGATTTTTCATTAAATCTAATGTAACAAAAAAATGTAAAATTATTATTTATGACATGTAAAATTTATTTTATGAAAATTTTTTTCTAAATTTATTAAAAAATTCCACAAAAAAAGGACGCCTAGGCGTCCTTTATAATTTATTTTATACTTCAATTTTTCCGTAATTTCCATCTTTTCTCTTGTAGACAATAGAAATCGCTTCAGTATCTGCATCTAAAAATACGAAGAAATTGTGATTTAAAAGTTCCATTTGAAGGATTGCTTCTTCTTCATTCATTGGACTTAATTCAAAATTCTTTCTCTTTACGATTTTATTTTCTGTCTCTTCTTTTTCTTTTTCTTTTTCAGCAATTTCATCAAATCTAATTGTTTCGTTGTTTTGGTATCTTCTCTTTAATTTAGTTTTGTGTTTTCTAATTTGTCTAGCAAGTGCATCCACAGCGTTGTCCATTGAAGAGTACATATCGTCTGTAGTTTCTTCTGCTCTAATAATTGTCTTTGGTAAAAATATTGTAACTTCCACAGTTTGTTGTTCTCTTACTGTAGAGAATACAACTCTTGCTTCAGCTTCTTCAGAAAAGTATTTATCCAATTTGGAGAATTTTTTTTCTGCCATATTTTTTAAAGATTCTGTAAGTTCAATGTTTTTTCCAACAAAGTTCAATAACATAAATGTCACTCTCCTTTTCTTTGTTAAATATTTACCCATTTTTTACAAATTATATCAGGACTCCCGTAAATTGTGAAAATGTACTTTTATATTCATTATTGATATAATTATCTTGAATCTTAATATAAAAAATGATTGGGTGATTACATGGCAATAAAAAATAAATTTGATTACAAATACAGAATTGGCATGCGTGCAATTAAGACAGCTCTTGCTGTTGTAATTGGACTTTATATTTCCTACCTTTTAAATTTAAATTCACCAATATTTGTATCCATTGCTGCAGTTTCTTCTATGAAACCATCAATGTCAGAGTCTTTAAGTGACATGAAAAAAAGACTCTTTACTTGTATCTTTGGAGTAATACTTGGCTATTTAAGTTCTATAATATCTGTTCCACTTTTTGTGGAGCCACTAATTGCCGGCATTGGGATTCTAATAACAATTTATATACTTTCAGTTGTAAAAATGCGTGACATGACACAACTTTCCTGTATAGTATTTGTAGCAAGTTTTTGTTCAAATTCAGACAAGGCCTTTTATGCTGTAAATAGAATTATTGGTACAATTGTAGGTGTAGTAGTTGGGGTACTAGTAAATTATTTAATATCTTCTCCTAATATATGGGAAGATTTTATTTCAGTTTCAATAAAATCCTACAATTCTGCAAATAGAGTCTTGAGAGAAATAATTTATGACAAGAGAGCAAATTTAAATGATTTTAATGAAAATTTAGCTAATGCAAATACGCTTTATAAACTTTTGAAAAAGGAAGTAAAGACTCCCTTCCACCAAGGTCACTCACTGGATAAAGAGACAAAAATGCTCTTTCTACTTGAAAATATATCTGTAAGACTAGCTGTAATAAATAATATGAATGCAAATTATTTAAGTGAAAAAGTTTCAAATGAAGCCAACAAGCGCTATGAATTAGATGAGCCCTTTTCTAATAATTTAAACGAAGTAGAAGCTGTATACAATTATCACATCGAATACATTTTTAAATACATGGATGAACTAAAGGAATTAGTTGAAGAAATTTAGGTGAAAAAATGAAATTAAGCACAGGAGAAATTTATGACATTGGAAAAAAACTCTTGAAAGAGTCAACTATTGGCTTTGAAAAATTTTTAAATGCAATTGAATTTTCTCCCATAACAGAAAATCCCTATGTAATGGTAAGAGATAATGACGAGCTAGCAGCCTTTATGCTCTTTGACTTAAAGGAGTATGAAGCTAGTGCCCTAAAAGTTTTAAAAAGCATGCTACAAGAAATTGAAGTTCCTCATGAAAACTTTGACTACATTATAAAAATTTTAAGGGACTCCTATGTCTCCCTATTTAGAATCGAAAAGAGAGAAGATAATTATCTTTTTTACGATGTACTCTTAGATGAATACATTGAAGTTTATAATTACACAAATATAGATATCACAATAGAGGAATTTGGACTTTATAGAGTCTTTCAACATGAAGATAAAAAAGCCTTACTTCAAGTTATCCAAATAATGGACGAGGAATTATTCTTTACTCTTTCTGAAAATATAGACAATCTCTTCCAACACCTAGAAGAAAATTATGGACCTATTAAAATGGATAAAAACTTTTTAAAGAGAGAATTTTTAAATATTATCTCTATTTTAGGTGTGAGCATTGAATCCATAAACAAAAAAAACTTTGGAGACATAGATTTCGATAAAACTGAAGAGATGAGTGAACTTGAAGATCTCTTAAATAAATTTTATGAAGAAGATTTTTTGGTGGTGCAAAACTATGAGCTCTTCAAGAAAATATTCCCAAAGGCTGATCCTGAATTCATAATGGGATTTTTTATTGGCTTATTTTCTAGAATTTACTCAAATTTCCTATTTCTAGAAGAAAAAACCTTTAAGGACTATGATTTAGACTACAAAAAAATATTTAAAGACTTTTGTGAATCTGGTGATTTTTTAAATCGTGAAGACTTGTCAAATTCTCTAGACTTTTTAATTATTTTTTATGGAAAACTGTTAACTATGGGTCGCGATGTCAAAAATATTTTAAAGGACTTAAATGATATAAAAGAAAACATCTTTTATTATCTAGACCTCTTGCAAAATAGTGAAAGCGGATTTTATTACGACGACAATATAATAAAAATACTTCTTGAAAATAAAAAATCTGTCTTTGGCAATACTTTTGTAGAAAATTTTGACAACTTCCTCACATTTTTAGACATGAATTATGTAAATCTTTTAAAATCTGGAGATCTTTCTCCATCAATGTTAGCTAAATTTGCAAAATCCATTAATCTTAAAGCAATAAGTGATGTTAAAAGTTATAAAAATAAACACTTCCCACTAATAGAACTTTATTTAAACTTCACTGTAAAAAAATATTTGACCTTAATTACACAAAAAGATAAGCCTGAAGAACTTTATCTCACAGACTATGCCGAAAATTATCAAGTTTTCGATGAAGCGACAAAGCTCTCCCTTTGGATAGAAGCCCTTACCAATAAAAATTTTATAAAATCTGCCTTTGAAAAAAATTATGAAAAATATAGAGATTTTGTCATAGGAATTTTTAAAAAACTAAGAGATAATAATTCTTTAAAAAATGAAAATTTTAACAATGAAGAGTTAGCCCTTTTAAACATATTAAAGGACCTTGATCTTTTAGATTATAGAGATGATAAAAGTGAAATCAAACTCACAAATTTTGGCGGGGACATATATAATTATTACACTACAGAAAGAACAAATTTAGATAACATTATAAAAGTTGACTTCAAATAAAAAAATTAAAATTTTGAGCTTGCCTTGGCAGGCTCTTTTTTATGCAAGTTAAATTTAAATTTTACACAGAAATAAAAACTAAATATATAAAAATCAATTTTACAAAAAATAAGTTGAAACTTTAGTCAACTTTTATTTTATATGATATTGCTGTGGTATAATAAATCTTAACCATAGTAAATTGATATTTATTAAGGAGGGTATTATGGAAAAGAAAAAATTTAAGTCGTCAGATATTGTACTATTTATTTTTTACGCACTCTTCGGAATATTTATGTTCTTTGTGCCTATAACAATTGCTGGTACCAAGAGTATACCAATTGACCACATCACAAGCCTTGTGAAAAAAATTCCAAATTATAATTTGGTCTTTGGCGTTTTCATGGTACTTGCTGGTATTGCTTATGCAATTAAAACAAAATCTTGGCAAAAAAGTAAATTACATTCAGTATTCTTTGCAATTAAACTTATTTCTCTAGTTTTTGTATTTATGTATTTGACAAATAAGGGTCCCGCAAGAATATTTGATGGAGATATGCTTCCACTTATTTGGAACGGAATCATGGTATCTGTTACAACAATTGTGCCAATAGGTTCAGTTTTCCTTGCCTTCTTGACAGGTTTTGGACTTATGGAATTTATTGGAGTATTTATGGAACCAGTGATGAGACCTGTATTTAAAACTCCTGGTAGATCAGCAGTAGATGCCGTTGCATCCTTTGTAGGATCTTATTCATTAGCACTTTTAATTACAAATAGAGTTTATTTAGAAGATACTTACACTAAAAAGGAAGCAGCTATAATAGCAACAGGTTTCTCAACAGTTTCTGCAACATTTATGATTATAGTTGCAAAAACTTTGGACTTGTTAGACTACTGGCTAGCCTACTTCTGGATTACCCTTTTTGTTACATTTTTAGTAACAGCAATTACGGCAAGAATTTTTCCATTAAATAAAAAAGCTCAAGAATATTATTCTGGGAAAGAATATGTTCCTGAAGAAAAGAAAAAAGTTACTTTCTCTGATGCTTTAGACGCAGGAATGTATGGCTTCAAGCACTCTGGATCTTTAGGCAACGTAATAAAAGATAACTTTATTGATGGATTTAAAATGGCACTTAATATTGCACCATCACTTCTTGGTGTAGGTATGATTGGACTATTGCTTGCAGAATACACACCAATATTTCACATAATCGGCTACATTTTCTATCCATTCACACTAATTACTAGAGTTGAACAACCACTTATGGTTGCACAAGCACTTGGCATGAGTATTGCAGAAATGCTTTTACCAGCACCAGTTGTAGCAAATGCAGGACTAGGACTAATTGCAAAAATGTTAGTAGCAGTAGTTTCTGTATCAGAAATCCTATTCTTCTCAGCATCAATTCCAGTAATGATGGGAACAGAAATACCTCTAAAATTCTCAGATTATATTATAATTTGGATTGAAAGAGTTATTTTAAGTATTGTTATAACAATGCCAATACTTTATCTATTCTTTAGATAATAAAAAATCATTAGAATTTTTATAGACAATTTAATAATTTTAAAAGCCAGGTTCGTTTCATTCGCCTGGCTTTTTTACGCTAATTTTACAAAGACTTGTTACAATAAATTTGGTGATAATATGAATTTTTCCTTTTTTATAAAATCAATAGCCTACATAATTCTTGAATTTTTATATGGCTACAAATTAGAAAAAGAAAAATTATATAAGATAAAATATTTATATATATTGAGCCTTCTTATTATTATTTTAGAATTTATAAAAATAAAATATTATAAGTTCGACTTCTGGGATAAACAGTCAATTGGCTTTTTAATTGGATATAATTTATATTTCTTTATAAAAGGCAAAATCATAACCACCCGTAAAACGGGTGGTTTGATCACGGGCTATAAGCCCGAGTGATACCAACCAGCGTCTCAAGGCGCTGGTTTTCACTTTGTTCAA
>QWCE01011489.1_pt1 | contig 10784 bp, 7 predicted proteins | sample 1972531 | NCBI WGS metagenome assembly QWCE01 (sample SAMN09866716, study PRJNA288562) | Human gut metagenome isolate term4_stool, whole genome shotgun sequencing... | reverse complement strand
AACGCCACATCAGCCCCAAGCGACCGGGCAACGTCGGCCACGCGCTCGTCATCGGCCGCAAGGCCCCACGCCTTCGCGAGGCCCACGAGCACCGCCGCCGCGTTCGACGAGCCGCCGCCCAAGCCGCCCTGGGCCGGGATGTGCTTCTCAATGCGCAGCTGGATGGCCTCGGGAAGGTCGCGACCCACCGCCCGGGACAGGCGATCAGCAGCTTTGAAGGCGAGGTTGTCGGCCGCCGGCACAGCGAGGTCTTGGCCCGTGCGGTCGGCCAAGTCGATGGTCATGACAAGGTTGTCCGCCGGGCCGCCCACGGCAACGTCCTCGCGGGACGCCCCTTCGGCGGTGCGCTTCGCCAGCTCATCGGCCGAGATATCTTCTGCGCACAGGTACAACGTATCATGCAGCGCGAGCGCGTGCATGATGGTGTCGGCATCGTGGTAGCCGTCCTCGCGGCGCGCCCCAATGGCCAAAAGCAGGTTCACCTTCGCCGGCGACACCAGCTTCATCGTGTTCGGCCCCATGAAAGCGGCCGCCGACCACTGGGCCTCGCGGGCCGCCGCCAGCAGGTTCACCTCCGCCTCGCGATTGCGTTGGGCGTTCTCGGTCATTCGCGTTCCTTTCCGTAGTCGGCCGCTTGCCGCTCCCTAGGCGTTCGTCATTCGTTCGTGGGAAAAATTATAGCGAATGGGAAAGCGACGCCTGAGAGAGTCACCAGCGCTCTTTCAAATCTCCGCCAGGAATAGAGACAGGTCAGAAATCCAGTTGACCAAAACTGGAAACCTATGGTCTCAAGCATCCAATGGGCACCACGCAGACACCATCTTCACGACGATAGCCGTACTCGGTGGCGGTGATAACGAGCTTCACGTCGGGAAGACGTAATGGAACTTGCTCCTCCTTTTTGTTGCGCTCGGAAACAAGCCGCTCAATTTCAAGAAGATGCTTTGCGCCTTCATTAATTTCACTTTCGCCCAGCTTGAATTCAACAAGCGCATACCGCCCATCGTCAAGATGGAGCACCGCATCGGCCTCCAATCCGTACCGGTCGCGATAGTACGACAACTCGCCCCCGAGCGCCGAGGAATATGCCTTCAGATCCCTCATGCAGAGCGACTCAAAGAGGAAGCCTAACGTTTTGAAATCCTCGTTGAAATACGTTGGGCTCAGTCCAAGCGCGGCGACGGCAACTGACGGGTCTACCATGTTTCGCTTTCTCGAAGCCCGTATTGCCGTTTTGGATCTAATGGCCGGGCACCAGGCAAGAACGTCCTCAACAATGTAGAGTTTTTCGAGCGCTTCAAGATAATCGTAGAACGTCGACTCAGACAGCTCCGTCGTTGCTCGCACGTCGCGGTAGATCGTCTTCGTCTCTGCTAAAGTGCATAGATTGCGTGCGTAGGAGCGCAGAATCGCTTCAGCCCAGCGCGGATTTCTCTTTTGTCCATCTATGTTAGACATATCAACAAAGCATGTTTGGCGAAAGAGATCCTTGGCCACTGCTAGCTGCGAACGCAAGGAGGTGTTGTTGATGGCGTGCGGCCATCCTCCTCGGCATATCGCCACGATCAACTCATCGATGGAAAGCTTCGAGGTGCAGCCGTCATAACTCGTCGAATCATCAAAGAGCGCTTTAAGAGATACGGAGCCCTCTGACTCGCCGCTCTCGAAAAGGCTCATCGGCTGCATCTTCAACGTTGAGATGCGCAAAGTACCCGTATGCGGGGTGTCCACCTCTTGCGACGTCGATCCAGTAAGAATATAGAGCCCGTTCTTTTGCTCATCATCCACCGACTTGCGAACAGCGCCCCATAGTTTCGGCGCATCTTGCCACTCGTCGAAGAGCCTCGGCTTCGGGCCCTCCAGCAGCCGCGAAGGCTGCGTTGCCGCTACAGCAAGGTAATTGTCGCGCTTATCCTCATCTTGCAGCTCCACGACACTGGCGGCTTTCTGCTTCGCTGTGGTAGTTTTACCGCAGCCCTTAGGGCCCACAATAAGCGTTGCACCGAAAGATTCCAGACGAAACTCAAGTTCTCGATCGACAATGCGATTGCGATACTGCACTGTCGCTTACTCCCTTCTCAGAGCTTATCCGATTTCATTATCTACATCGTATTTTACACTGATTTGCGATATTCTGTTGGAGAGATTTGCGCTCAAATTCTAGATACATTTGCGACGGAGAGATAAATGGATTGACTCGTAGGCGAGAAAGACCGGCCACGCCTCATCCAAGATTTGACATCGGCTTCTTGCGCCGGGCGCGGAAGAAGTCGCGCAGCAGGGCCACGCACTCTTCCTCCCGCACGCCACCGGTCACTTCGAACTGGTGGTTCAGGCGCCCATCGGCGTGAATGTCGTACAGCGTGCCCACCGCACCCGCCTTCTGGTCGGGCGCACCGTACACGCAGCGAGCAATGCGCGCCTGGTGCATGAGACCGGCGCACATGATGCAGGGTTCCAGCGTGACGTAGACGGTGCAATCGGTTAGACGCCAGGCGTCCAATACGCGGGCCGCCTCTTTCATGGCGAGGAATTCCGCGTGCCCGGCCGGGTCGCGATCGGCCTCGCGGCGGTTGCGGCCCCGAGCGATGACGCGCGGCTCGGCCATCGGCCGGCGCGTGCCGCGGTCGATGGGCTCGTACACCACGACGGCCCCGATGGGCACCTCCCCCGCCGCGCCCGCAGCCCGCGCCTCTTCCAAGGCCAGCGCCATATACTGCGCGTCCAGCGCCTGCTGCTCTTCCAGTGTGCGATGTTCGTTCATGGAGGGAATTATAAGCGGTGCCGCGCAGACAACCGCCGCGCGACGCGGCAAAGCAGGCGATTCCCCATAATCGCAGCGGAATGTGGTATCCTGTGCGTCGCGTTCGCCGCACAGCGGCGACAGCCCGATGATGCGGAGGCGTGTCCGAGTGGCTTAAGGAAGCAGTCTTGAAAACTGTCGTGCCGAAAGGTACCGTGGGTTCAAATCCTACCGCCTCCGCCAGAGAAACCAAGGCCCGACTCGTTCGGGCCTTTTTCAAATGTCGACCCTTGTCGGTGACAAAAAAGGGCCTCCCTATGCACGTTTCTGAACTTATATAGACATTCGGAAAACCCGTCAGGGCCCTAATCAAGAGAAGCGGGAGTGTCTCATTTGCGTTTTGCCTGGTCAGGACTATCGTATTTTGCATGACGAAGTTGCGCGTGCTACGAAACGGAGGGCTGGATGCTATATAAGTCCAAAGACGTGCACAAAACCGGGTTGTTTTGTCACCAAGCTAGCAGCGCCGTAGGACTCGATCCCCAGCGCCGATCGACCGGTGCAAAATCGGGCGTTCTGTCATCGAGCCCACTGGTCTTGCAGGCTCCGATGCCTACCGTCTCTCAATGGGCACGTAGGGCTTGGTGCCGCGGATGGTGTTTTTGTAGGCGGGGCGGATGATGCGTTTGCCGGCGGCGATTTCCTCGAAGCGGTGCGCCGCCCAGCCGGCCATGCGGGCGCAGGCGAACAGCGGCGTGAACAGATCCTCGGGGATGCCCATCATAGAGTAGATAAAGCCCGAGTACATGTCCACGTTCGCGCACAGCTCCTTGGTGGAGCCCTTCTCGCGGGCGAAGACCTCGGGCGTCAAACGCTCGATGGATTTCAGCAGGTTCAGCTCGGCCTCATATTCCGTGCCAGCGGCCAGCTGCTCGGCGAAGCGCTTGCCGATGACGGCGCGCGGGTCACTCAAAGTGTACACCGCGTGCCCCATGCCGTAGACGAGCCCGGTGCCGTCGTAGGCCTGCTTGTTCACGATCTTCGCCAGGTAGGCAGCCACTTCGTCGTCGTCTTCCCAATTCTTCACGTTCTCCTTGATTTCCGCCTGCATGGCGCGCACCTGGTGGTTGGCGCCGCCGTGGCGATGGCCCTTCAGCGAGCCGAAGGCCGCCGCGTAGGTGGAATAGGGATCGGTGTCCGCCGAGGACAGCACGTGGGTCGTGAACGACGAGTTGTTGCCGCCGCCGTGCTCGGCATGCAGGCACAGCATGATGTCGAGCATGCGGGCCTCTTCCGGTGCGAACGAGCGGTCGGGGCGCAGCATGGAAAGGATGGTCTCGGCCGTGGACTGTCCGGGCACGAAGCGGTGCATGATCATGGATTCGTGGTTGAAGGCGGCCTGCTTGGCGTAGTAGGCCAGCACCATGATGCGCGGCAGGCGGCTGATGAGCGAGAGCGCCGTGTGAATCTCGTGCTCGGGAGAGCGGTCCTCGGCGGACTCGTCGGCCGCGTACAGGCGCAGGATGGAACGAGCCATCATGTTCATGAGATCGGGCGAGGTGTCCACCATAAGCGTGCTGGCCGTGAATCCGTCGGGCAGCTCGCGCTGGGAATCGATCACTTCCACGAACCGGTTGAGACGCTCCTGCGTCGGCAGCTCTCCCATGAGCAGCAGATAGGCCACCTCTTCGAAAGCGAAGCGGCGCGTCGGATCCAAATCGCCCAGAAGGTCGTAAAGGTCGTAGCCGCGCAGGCGCAGAGAGCCCTCGGCCGGCATCTTCTCGCCGTCGGACATCACGTAACCGTGAACATTAGAGATGTTGGTCATGCCCGCGAGCACGCCCGTGCCGTCGGCGTTGCGCAGGCCGCGCTTCACATCGTGGGCGGCATACAACGCCGGATCGATGGCGTTCACCTGGTAGAAGTTCTCGTACAGGCGCACGCGGCGAGCCTCGTCGTCGCTGATCTCGATGGGCTCGACCTCGTCGATTTCGGCATGGTTGTCCACGCGGATGACGGCTTCATCTATTTCCATGGCCATGGGGCACCCTCCCGGAAAATGGTCGCTACACGGGTATCGGACTATTCTAACGCCTGCACAAGGCGGGGCGCGCGGGGGCTTCCACGACCGCCACTCCGCACGGCGAACGGCGCATTTTCAAAAAAGTTGGAAATTCTCGTTGACAAGGCTGCGAAGTCATGGTTAAATCATCGTTGCTGTTTTGAAGTGCGCCGTTACCTCAGCTGGATAGAGGGACTGACTACGAATCAGTACGTCGGGGGTTCGAATCCCTCACGGCGCACCATTTGAAACATTCAAAACAGAATAGAAGCCGCCTTGAGCGGTTCTTTTTTTGTCAGGCCAAGGAAAGGAACGTACTTGAAGGTTCGAAAATCGAAACCTCACAGTATGTAGACTTCCGGCTTCTCGCCTCCGCGCGGTCGTCGGAAGGGACGACTGCTGAGCATCAACCATCGCCTTGGGCGCCACTGCGCTTACGTTCGCACCGTCAGCGACCCGCGCACGCTGCCCCGCCCCGATGCGCTGATGCCTACCGCACGGAGGAACGCACATGCTCTATCTCTCTCAAATGATCGGCGAGCCCGTGGTCGACGCCCAAGGCGAGCGACTCGGCACCATATCCGACCTGGCCATTTCCACGGGCGAGGTCTTTCCGCGCATCACGAGCCTGGCCTTCCAGGGGCCCGGGCGCGTGCCGTTCATGATCTCGTGGCGCAAGTACGTCGACACCTTCGATGACGACGGCATCACGCTGTCGGTGGACGCCCACGACATCCGCTTCAGCTACCTGCAGCCCGACGAGGTGCTGCTGGCCCGCGACCTTATGGACCGCCAGATCGTCGACACCCAGGGCCTTAAGGTCGTGCGCGTGAACGACCTTAAGCTCTCGCAATCCGGCACGCAGTTGCGCCTGCTCGGTGCCGAGGTGGGCGTGCGCGGCATCCTGCGCGGGCTGCATCCGCTGCTGGAAAAGGCCGTCGTGAACGTGGCGAAGCTCTTCCACAAGAAGGTGGACGAGCCCAGCGTGTTCGCCCATTTGGACGACAGCCGCGCCACCGAGGCCATCTCCGAGATGGAAGACGAGTACCAGGCCGAGTTCATCGACGACTTGCCCGACGCGCGGGCCGCCGAGCTCATCGGCAACATGGATCCGGACGACGCCGCCGACATCGTGCGCGACCTTCCCTACGAGAAGGCCGAGACCCTTTTGCGCCTCATGGGCGTGGAAGACGCTGCGGAGATCCGCCGGCTGCTCGGCTACAAGGACGGCACCGCCGGCGGCATGATGACCACCCAGTTCGTCTCCGTGCCGAAGACGGCCACCGTGGCTGACACCATCGAAGTGCTGCGCGCGCTGCCCGAGGATCATCCGACGGTGCACTACGTGTACATCACCGATGAGTACGGCAAGCTGCTCGGCGTGAACTCCCTGCGCACGCTCGTTCTGTATAACGCCGACCGCCTCATGGGCGACATCATGTACGACGACATCATCAGCTGCCTTCCCTCCGAGGAAGAGGAGGACGTGGCCGCCGACATCTTCAAGTACGACATCCCGGCCATGCCCGTGGTGGACGAGCACGGCACCCTGCTCGGCATCGTCACCACCGACGACGCCTGGGACGCCATCGAGGACGATGTGGCGGGCGACAAGACGAAGATGAATGTGCTGTCGATTGCCGGCATTGCCGTCGCGTCTCTCATGGGCCTGTTCCTTTACTCGCTGATTTTGCTGCAACTGGCGGGCTCGCTGCATCTCGGCGGCCTGCACTACTAGGAGGCTGCCATGAACGCGAAGGACATGCGCACAACGGCCGCCGGGCGCCTGGGCGCCGAAGAGAGCGCGCGGCACCAGGCAGCCGAGGAGATCGCCGATACGGGCATTCCCGCCGGCGAGCAGATCGGCCCCGCCGCGACGAAAAAGCCGTCGAAGCTACTGCTGGTGCTGGCGGCCATGGGCCCCGGCATCGTGACCGCCATGGCCGGCAACGACGCCGGCGGCATCTCCACCTATTCCACGGCCGGTGCGAACTTCGGCTTCGGCACCCTGTGGGTCATCCCCATCATGTGCGTGCTGCTCGCCGTCGTGGAGACCACGGCCGGCCGCATGGGCGCCGTCACGGGCAAGGGCTTCGCCGCGCTCATCCGCGAGCGCTTCGGCATCCGCATCGCCGCCTTCGCCATGCTGGCGCTTCTGGTGGGCAACGTGGCCACGACGTTCTCCGAGTTCGCCGGCATCGCCTCGGGCATGGAGATGTTCGGCGTGTCGAAGTACATTTCGGTGCCCGTGGCGGCCTTGGGCGTGTGGCTGCTCGTGGTGGGCGGCTCCTACAAACGTGTGCAGCGGGTGTTTCTCGGGCTGTCGCTGGTGTTTCTCACCTATGTGGTGGCGGCGTTCCTCGCCCAGCCGAATTGGGGCGAGGCGCTGCACGACACCGTGGTGCCCACCTTCGTCGGCGACGTGAGCTTCATCTCGCTCGTCATCGCCATGATCGGCACCACCATCGCGCCTTGGATGATGTTCTTCTCACAGAGCAACGTGGTAGAGAAGGGCCTCACGCCCAAAGACCTCTTCTCGCAGAAAGCCGACGCCGTCTCCGGCACCATCGCCGCCTGCGTGGTGGCCTGGTTCATCATCGTGACCACAGGTGCGGTGCTCTTCCCCGCCGGCATTACCATTGACTCGGCGGCCGATGCCGCTGCGGCGCTCGCCCCCTTCGCCGGCCCCTACGCCGAGGCGCTCTTCGCCGTGGGGCTCATCGCAGCGTCGTTTCTGGCCGCCTGCGTGCTGCCGCTGACGACCGCATTTGTCATCTGCGAGGCCTTCGGCTGGGAAGCGGGCGTGTCCTTCAAATGGCGCGAGGCCCCCACGTTCAAGTCCATCTTCACCTTCGTGATCGCGTTCTCGGCCATCGTGGTGCTCATTCCCGACGTGAACCTTTTGGGCATGATGCTGACGGCCCAGTTCGTCAATGGCGTGATTCTGCCCATCCTGCTGGCACTCATGGCCATCATCTCGGCGGACAAGTACATCATGGGCGACTACCGAAGCGGGCGCGTGTCGAAGGTGCTTCTGTGGGCCACCGTCGGTGTGGTGGCGGCGCTCACCGTGGCGTTGCTCGTGATGCAGGTGCTGGGACTCGCATAGCCACTCGGCCGCTGTGCCTCTCTTGTCATCTCCCTCTGCGCCCCTTTCGCACTCAAAGCTTCCTTGCGCTCCCCTTCCCCACTTAAACGCTCATCGATTACTGAATTCAACAGGGTGTTTACGTAAGCGAATCGGTGCGCTCATCGTTTGGTACATCCCTTGTATTTGCGTTTTGCGGCTCGCATACTGCTAAGTGCCGGGAACAAAAAAGGACCGCTCCCGACACACCTGCGGGTGACGCAACGTCGGCACGGGCCGTTCGTTCGCGTCGATGGAGCGCAAGCTGCAGACCCGTAGGCGTTTACACGTTAGGAGGCTGCAGTGCAATTCAAAGCATCAACAGATTATGGACTGCGCGCCGTCTTGTACCTGGCCGCGCAGGGGCACACCTGCTCGTCGAAGGATATCGCCCAGGACATGTCGATCCCCCGCGACTACCTCATTCAGCTCGCGCAGCTTTTGCGCAATGCCGGCATCATCGAGGCGAGGCCCGGCAAGCACGGCGGCTATCGTTTGGCCAACGACCCCTCGAAGATCACGCTTTTGCAAGTGGTGAACGCGCTGGACGACGACGCCAAGGACACGACGCGCACCCGTCGCAAGGATCGCGCCGATGCGTCCATGGTGCAGGGCATCAAGCAAGCGTACAATCTGGTTCTCACCGGCTACGACGCCTATTTCGACAGCATCACGCTGCAAATGCTGCTGGACGCGTCCCAGGATGAGTCCATGGGCAAGGAATTTCTGGCCGGGCGCCTCATCGCCGAGAGCCAGCGCCTGCTCGCCGAAGCTGCTGCCGCGGCGTAAGCGACCGAACGGCGGACGGTCTGCCGCATTCCATAGCCGACCAACGAAGAAGGCCCCAGGTTGGGGCCTTCTTTCTGCGTCGTTGCGCCAGGTCATCAATCCGTTGTTGACTCGCTTTGTAGGGGCAGACCTTGGTCTGCCCTCCCGACAAGAGAGACCATCCCCGTTGAGAGGGGCGACCAAGGTCGCTCCCTACGGATTCAGCCAGCGGGATTGATCTTACGCCTTCGCCTTCTTCGACGCCTCCATGCGCACGAGCACCAGCACGGCGATCACGATGAGCACCACGCCGAGCGCCAGCGAAATCCAGGGGTTCTTCGTGAAGCCGGCGATGATGTAGCCCACAAAGCACACGATCATGACCAGCGTCGCGTAGGGAATCTGCGTGGCCACGTGACGCAGATGGTTGCACTTCGCGCCGGCCGAGGACAGGATAGTCGTATCGGAGATGGGCGAGATGTGGTCGCCGTAAACCGCGCCAGCCAGCGCCGCGCCCACGGCCACGAGGAACAGCGGATCCTCAGCCGCAAACACGCCGATGATGATGGGCAGAATGAGCGCGATGGTGCCCCAGCTCGTACCCATGGCGAAACCGATGAACGCCGCCACCAGAAAGATGATGGCCGGCAGAAGGTCGAGCCCCACGCCCAGGCCGTTCAGGAAGCCGGATACGAACTCGCCGGTGCCCAAGAGGTAGCGGCAGCACCCGCCGAGCGACCAGGCCAGCACGAGGATCATGATGGCGCCGATCATGGAGCGCACGCCTTCCGACATGGCTTCCACGAAACCGCCCAGGTTCATGAGCTTGCGCGGCAGGAACATGCAGGCGGCCACCACCAGCGCCACGCAGGCGCCGATGCACAGGCCCATGACCGGGTTCTCACCGACCGCCGTGGCGAAATCGACGCCGCTGAAGAAGCCGCCCATGTACATCATGCCCAGGATAGAGAACACGATGAGCACCAGGATGGGCACGATAAGATCCCAAATGGTACCGCGCTCGGAGATGTTCAGGCCCTTGTACTCCTCGATGGCCCCGGCGGCGGCATCGTCAATGTCGCCCTCCTCGGTCACCACCGTGGGAATGTTCGGCGCGCCTTCCAAATCGACCTGGGCCTTGTCGGCGATACGAGCGAGGGACATCGCCTCCAGCGCCGAGCCCTCAGCCGGAATGCGGCCGTTCGAGGCGTCCTCCGCAGCGGCCATAGGGCCGAAGTCCTTCTGCAGGAACAGCATGAAGAACACGAAGAAGATGGTCAGCAGCGCGTAGAAGTTGTAGGGGATGGAGGCCACGAAAGTGTTGAAGCCGTCCTCGCCCATATAGCCGCCCACAGCCACGGCCCACGAGGACACCGGTGCGATGATGCAGACCGGGGCCGCCGTGGAGTCGATGATCCAGGCGAGCTTCTCGTGGCTGACGCGGAACTTGTCCGTCACCGGGCGCATGACGGCGCCCACGGTGAGGCAGTTGAAGTAGTCGTCCACGAAGATGATGATGCCGAGCAGCGCCGTGAGAATCGAGGCCGCGCGGGCGTTCTTCACATGGGTGGTGACCCACTCCGCATAGGCGCGGGAGCCGCCCGCCGTGGCGATGACCACGGTAAGCGCTCCCAGAAGCGCAAGGAACAAAAGCAGCGCCCCGTTGCCGGCTATCTGCTCGGCCATCATTTGGGGCACCATGGTGAACGAGGCGACGAGCTGCTCGCCACCGGCGCCGTTCAGCGTGAACTGGTAGATGATCATGCCCGTGAACACACCGATGGTCAGCGACGAATACACCTCCTTGGTGATGAGCGCCAGGACCAGTGCCAGAATCGGCGGCACGATGGACCACAGGCCCGTGGCAATGAGTTCGAACCCTTCCATGACCTTCCTTCCTCAAGAGGCCGAGGGCATGACACCCGCGAACGCGCGACCCCGGAGCGCGATGCGAGCGCTCAGCGCGCGAATACGCAATGCGAACGTTGCGAGCGCTCTGCACGTGACAACGAAACGCGGCCGTCGCCGGTGCCCTGCCCCCGGCCTTCTGGTGACAGAACAGCATAAGTATATCCGAGTTAGTC
>QWCE01005956.1_pt1 | contig 10786 bp, 6 predicted proteins | sample 1972531 | NCBI WGS metagenome assembly QWCE01 (sample SAMN09866716, study PRJNA288562) | Human gut metagenome isolate term4_stool, whole genome shotgun sequencing... | reverse complement strand
CGTTAGTTAAAAAATATTATCAGTTAAAGCCCTTGACGTGTATACAATGTGCATAATATAATAAATGTTGCAAAAGCAACAGCAATTATCCGCAGCTTATAGTACACTGTCAGCGTGACAACCGAATGGCGGCAGCAGGTATTGGAGACAATACGTTTTACAGGAGGGAAAAATCTATGAGAACAGAATGGAACACATTTAAGAGCGGTGTGTGGGAGCGCGAGATCAATGTCCGCGATTTTAAACCCTTTTGTCACCGGATAACCGTCACGGATGAGTCCGCGTAGAATCCCGGAAATAGTGGCTTTCACAGCAACTGCACCGTCTTTTTCCCTCTGCCCGGAAGCGTCCTTCGCCTGTGCATCCGGATAAATGTAGGCGATCACTTCGTCTTTTTGCACGTAATCGGAAATCTTTTTTTCTCCATATAAAACACCTGCGCACTCTGCATGGATTACGCGCTCTTTCGCAACACCTGCGATAGCACCCGGAATCCCGGTATTCGGAATCGCATTTCCCTCATAAATAATTCTGCCAAGCTTATGTCCGCGCATTATCTCAACAACCGCATGCACGTCCACCCCCGCCGTAAATCCGGGACCTAATGCAACCGTAAACGGTGCCATATCCATTATAGTCCCAAGATTTTTCTTTGCAAGGATTCCGTCGACCACTGCCGCCGGTTTCACCTCCCGGATCACCGCTCCGTCCGGATCGATCATCAACGCAACTTTCCTCTGCTTCAGGAGTTCATATGCCCGTGTCAAATTCTCTGCAAAATAACATGTAACGCCTTCCACAGTGTAACTTTTCTCATAGACCGCCTCCGAAAATGCAACCTGACGCCGGATTGCAGACGGATTTGCAATTTCGGTCACCAGAACCGGATAACCGCTCTGGTGCAGTTTATAAATTGTGCCCGTGGCGATATCCCCGCCGCCGCGGACGATAATGATATTTTTTTTCATTTTCCTTATCCTTTATGGTTTTACAATGTGATCTGCCTCCATCATTGTCTGCGCGATCACATACATATTGGTCACAGAACCAACCGCCAGTTTTTCGGTCAATCCGTAATGGTTCAGACATGTTCCACAGGTCATGACCTCCACGCCCTGCGCCTCCATGCTCTTTAAATCTTCGACGGAGTCGGAACCTTCACAGCTTAAATATGCACCGGAATTAAAAAGTAAAATCGTCTGTGGCAGTTCCTCCAGCTGCGTCAGCGCATAGACAAATCCTTTCATCAGCATTTTTCCTAGCTTATCATCCCCCTCGCCCATGTGGTCTGCACCGAGCACAACGACTGTTTTTTTCTTTCGGATGTCCGGAATACAATTTTCCCCAGTGACCGGTGTGGATGAAACATTCCCATCCTTTATATTATTTTTCACAAACTCTTCTGTCACTTCCATCCATACCGTGTATTCCTGATCGGATTTTTTCTCGCTCTTTGCTTTTAACCCTTTGTGGTCTGCCATTTTGGTGAGATTTTGTACTGCAATCTCATTGTCCACAGTCACTTCCACGATTCCTGCCTCAGTCATGCCGGAAATTGCATTTTTTGCCTCGATCACCGGCAATGGGCACTGTTTTCCTTTTGCGTCAATCTGAATATTCATTTTTCATGCCTCCATCTGTTTATTTACATTTTTTCAATCGGCAGCTAATGCTGTATTTTCTTTATTTCAGGACATAGATTTTCTTTTCCTTTTTCTCTGTCACTCTTCCTATTATTCCACAGTCCAGTCCAAGTGCTTCGATCTCCTTCAGCGCCTTTTTGGCCTCATTTTCCGGGATTGCCACAAGAAGTCCCCCGGAAGTCTGCGGATCAAATAAAATCTCTTCCATCGCAAAACTGCAATTTTCAAATGCCACCTGTGCACCGATATGGTTGCGGTTGCGCTGTCCTGCGGCTGTGATGTAAAATTCTTCCACATAATCCTCGCACGCCCTGATATAAGGAATCTGTGAAGTCCACACCTCTGCGGAAAAGTTTTCGCCCAGCATTTCACCAAGATGTACCAGCAATCCAAATCCGGTAATGTCCGTGCAGGCATGTATCCCGTACTTTTTAAAAATCTCTGCCGCATATTTATTCAAAGTAGTCATCGATTCCACCGCCTGGTCAAAGGCTTCTTCAGACACTGCTTTCATGCGGGATGCCGTCATGACGATCCCTACTCCTAACGGCTTGGTCAAAAGCAGCAGATCTCCTTCCTTGCAGTGATTGTTTTCCAGAATACGTTTCGGGTGAATCGTTCCCATCACGGACAGTCCATACTTCACATCCACATCATTAATGGAATGACCACCTGCCAACACGCCGCCTGCCTCCGTCACTTTCTCATTTCCACCAAGTAAAATCTGTCCTAAAATGTTGGCGTCCATGCTCTCCGGAAAGCACACAATGTTTAATGCTGTTTTAACTTCTCCTCCCATCGCATAAATATCGCTCAATGCGTTGGTGGCTGCGATTTTTCCAAAGAGATAAGGATCTTCCACCATCGGCGGAAAGAAATCAAGCGTCTGCACCACTGCAAGCTCGTCCGTAAGCTGATACACTGCCGCATCATCGGAATGGTCAAAACCGACCAAAAGCTTCGGATCAGCTTTTTTCGGTATCATTTTTAATACCTTGTCCAAAATTCCCGGTCCAAGCTTCGCCGTGCAGCCTCCGCCCTTGCAAAATTCGTTCATCATCTTCTGGTTCTCCTGTCAGAATCGTATTTATGTCTTTTATATTGTACATTAAATTTTTATAAAAATCATCCATTTTATGTGGTTAATTTTTTGCGTTCATATTATAATGAATAGACAATTACAAATAAAAACAGGAGCATTTTTATGGAGCAGACCAAAACAGATCCGGGCAGAAAAAAGAAAAAATCTCTTCGCAGATGTGGCATATTTTTTGCATGTCTGCTTTTTCTGTTTCTCTGCAGTTTTGTTTATATTTCTAAGAATCCACGTGCCAGAATGCTTTTGTCTGTCATTTATTTTATGCAGGATACCCTGAAAGATCCGGCTTATATTGCCTACCACATTGACATTATGGAATTATGCCAGGATTACTTCAATGGGGATATCTCATTTGAGGGAAAAGCCTACCTGAACGATATAAAAAATTTTAAATACTCCTCATCCATGGACATTTCCGGAGAGCGCTCTTTTACACAGAAAAAGCTTTCCATAATCTCCGATATGGATGTCCTGACGCTGAATGTTGGCGAGATGGATTTTTATATGAATCCCAATACCGTTTATTTCATGGTTCCAATGTTAGACAATCTTTCTTATGCCATGACCACCAGCAATACCTATTTTAAAAAAGCACCTGAGCTGACACATGATATCGATCAGGAATGGTTTCACGACAACTTTTCCAATATTATCGAACTGACCAGACAGATTCAGATTGAGGAAACCGGAAAAACAAGAACAGATTCCGATGATGTGAAAAGCCACGAATACCTTGTCACGATCCCGGAGGGTTCCGGCGGTTTTATCTGGGATCTTTTGGGCATGGATGCCCCGGACTATGACATCCGCATTTCCCTATATCTGACCGGTCTGTGCCGGATGAGCCGTATGGAGGTCGATCTGTCTGATATCACAGAAGGTGCTTCCATGATCATTGACGGAACAGATGCCGGAACCTGTATTTTAAGCTATGAAATGCCAAATGGAGAACGCATGACACTCACCTATGTCCGCAATCCGTCCGTCACCCATGTGAATTTTATCTACATGGACTGTCTCTATGAGACAAATCAGGGCGACAATTTTACAGCGAGCGGCTATATCACCACCCAGCCAGACGACAACGGTTGCGAAATAAATGTCAAAAACCTTTCCATCATGCAGGGCGATGACCTGCTTGGCACTTTTTCCTTTATCGGAACGATCACAAAAGAAAAAAATCTGCCGGATGTCTTCCGTGGCGCCGACCTCGATTCGCCAGACATGGAACACATTGACTGGCAGACCGTCCGCGACGACACAGAAGGCTTCATCCAGGATGTGATCGACGAAGCGAAAAAACGATTGACCGAATGAAAAATTTGGAGGTGCGTTTCTTCCATGGCTTCTGTGTGTTGATAGAAATGAAATAGCAAGAGGTGCTCTGTGAAAATATTGTGAGGATTGTGTAAATTTATCCATGGTTCGTTTTAGACTTTAAGTTTATGTACATTCATAAATGGACGTCTGGCTCTCTGTGTCCGTCTACGAAAAATTCTCTGCAACTTTATTTAGCGCAACTAAATGTCAGAATCAGCATCGTTTATTGTAGGGCAAAAATTAAAAAATATCCAGATAATTTTTGCCCTACTTCTCTGCTGATTTTCTGACATGTAACTTGCGCACAATAAAGTTGCAAAGAGAGTTTTTCGTAGACGGACACAGAGAGCCAGACGTCCATTTTTTGAATGAACATAAACAATCGAAGAAGTCTAAAACGAACCATGGATAAATAAACAATCCGAGCTATTTTCACAGAGCACCTCTTGCCATTTCATTTTTTATTGTACGTTAAAAGCCATGGAAGAAACGCACCTCCAAATTTTTCACTCCGTCAATCGTTCATCTGCTCCATAAAATACATCCTGGATGCAAAGTCTGGGAAATGCCTTATCTGTTCATTGTAGCCGGTGCCTCCAAATGCCTGCTTTAATTTTACTCCGGCATACATGAGTGCATCGCCATATGCACAGAAATCTTCTGCTTCACCATCCATTTTCACAAACTTTGCGATCAGATTATGTGCGACAGAATCCTGCCTGATATGCACCGGAGCCACGGTGTTTACAAGATCGCCGAACTCTTTTACATTATATTTTAAGCTACGATTGTAGAAATGATATCTGGCTTCCGGGTTTAACCCATTCGGACGATAATATTCAAACTGCGTGTTCGGCGACACAAGTTTCTGCATCAGAAAGCCAACCGCTTTTTCCCGGTCTTCTGATACACACGTCCACTCCTGAATATTTCCGGTCTGCGGACCTGACAAACTGCCGGTGCTGCCCTGATCCGAAAAATTTCTTCCCCGGTAAAAAGAACCGGTCTGCAGCACTTTGCGCCACTCTTTATAAAGTGCGATCTGCGCTTTTACCGCATCGAAATCCTCTTTTTTCATATCGCAGAAATTACATTCATATCCGCAGATTCCAAACGCTGCCACCTGAAATCTTGTCTCAAGTGGTGTCATTCGGAGCGTCTGGTGATTCGGGCAGGATGAGACATGTGCGCTCACCACGGACATCGGATAACCATAACTGTATCCGGTCTGAATCTCCGCACGGCACAGTGCGTCTGTGTCATCACTCGCCCAGATCTGTGGGAAATACGATAAGATTCCAAGATCAAACCGGTTGCCACCTGCTGCACATCCCTCAAATAAAATTTCCGGGAATCGCTCTGTCAACTCCCTCATACACCGGTAAAGTCCAAGCACATAGCGGTGTGCCACCTCCCCCTGCCGCTCCGGTGGAAGTGTCTTTGAATAATAATCGGTCACGATCCGGTTCATATCCCATTTCACATAGGCGATATTTGCAGATGAGAACAGGTCACTCATCTGCCCAATGATATAGTCCTGCACCTCTGCCCGGCTCAGGTCGAGCAGCCGCTGGTTTCTTCCCTCGGAATGATTTTTGCCCGGAATATCCATCGCCCAGTCCGGGTGCGCCTGATAAAGTTCACTGTCCACGTTCACCATCTCCGGCTCTACCCAGATACCAAAATCCATACCGAGATCGTTGATTTTTTTACAGAGACCAGCCAACCCGTTCGGAAGCTTTTTCGTATTCACCTTCCAGTCTCCAAGCGACGACCGGTCATTGTCCCTGTGACCAAACCATCCATCGTCCATCACAAACAGTTCAATCCCTGCTTCTTTTCCGGCTTTTGCGAGCTGGAGCAGTTTTTTCTCATTGATATCGAAATACGCAGCTTCCCAGCTATTCAACAATACCGGGCGCACTTTTTTCTTCCACGCACCACGCACAATATGTTCCCGTACAAAGCGGTGCATACACTGGCTCATCCCATTGTAGCCGGCTTTGGAATAAGCCATCACTGCCTCCGGTGCCTCAAAGCTTTCCCCTGCCGGAAGCTGCCAGCAAAAATTCTGCGGATTGATTCCAGAGACAAACCTTGTTTTTCCATAGCTGTTCACTTCGACCGCCTCATAATGGTTTCCGCTGTATACAAGATTGAATCCATAGCAGTCCCCGGTATCCTCCGTGGTCTCTCTCCCACTTAACATCACAAACGGATTCGCTCTGCTTGAGGAAGTTCCGGTATAAGAAGCATTTACGTATTTCCCTGCTGCCACCGGGACATCCCATCTTCGCATCTCCCTCGCCCACGCGCCATGAAAGGAGGTAAACACATGATCCGATGTCGGAAAATCGACCTGACAGCTCATCAGCCGCCGGATCTGCACTGCATTTTCACCGTCATTGATGAGTTTTGCACTTCTTGTGATCACATCACAATCCTCATAAATATAATAATGAAGTTCTAATTTCAAAGCAGAATTGTTGTCTTTTAACGTCACACAGAGATGTTCCACCTGATTTTTTTCATCATAGGAAGCTGGCAATGCATCCTCTGCATCTCTCGCCTCTCTTCCCTCAAACCGGACAGACGATTCATACACAAAATCCGAGGAAAAACTTCCATCTTCATAGATAATTTCCACAAACGGCTCCCTGATATCTCCCTTTCCATAAGCGGACATTTCCAGACACAGATCCTCTAACGTATAGGCGTCATGTTCCCTGTCGTAGACACAGCTGTTGCCCGGCTGAAAGGTATGTTTTTCGATCAAAGGTGCGACTGCATTTTCATCCAGAGGCTCACACACATGGATTTTTCTTCCATAATATAAATGCTCCAACTGCCCTGTCGGCAATTTGCGGAACGCATAGGTCGTATGTGCTGTATGTAACACAAAAATATCATTAGCTGTCTGAATCATGATTTTCTCCTCTTTTAATTCTGATGTTTTTTCTCTAATTCTTTGGAAATCTCCGCTAACTTCCGGTCTGTCAGAATATAACGTTTCTTAAATACGATAAATCCGATCACCAGCACAACGATTGGAATGATCGTCATGGATAAACGCAGTCCCATGCGGGAGGATGCTGCGATCGGTTCCGTTACTACCGCTTCTTTGTTTGAACTGATATGGAACACAAATAAAACCATCGAAGATATAAATCCTGCGATTCCTGAGGCGAGCTTTACAACAAACGTCTGCATGGAAAAAATGACGGATTCGTCTCTCCGGCTATTTTTAAACTCACCATAATCTACTGTGTTTGCCAGAAAGACAGTGATAATTACATTCAGCACACCGACTGCTGACATAATAAATGCCGCCGGGATAAACAGCCATCCAACAGAACTTGTTCCGGTTGCGGAAATGATAATGATCAAAATATATCCGGTCACTGCCATTCCAAAACAGGTATAGAAAATTTTAATCGTGTCCATGAATCTGCGGAGCACCGGAAACAGGATCATCATCGCCAAAATCTGGCATCCGCCGCCGACCATATTAAACAGCGTAAAATCTCCCTGATAAGTACTTGGGCTGAAATCATATTTCAGGAAAAAGTAAACAAGCTGCTGGGTGATATATAAGGCCGTATTGATCATTACGATTGCAACTACAACTGTCATTGCCTGATCATTCTGGATCAGCGCCCGAAACATCTCACCGATGGAAGCGTTCTTCATATCGACCGTTGATTTTTCTTTGATGCACAGGCAGGTGATCAGAATGAAGATCACAAATAACACCGCAATGATCAGTGCAAATTTACTGTATCCGATACGGTTGATCTCATTGTCTGTCGTTCCGCCGAATGCTTTTCCAAGTGCGGCAACACTCATGACTGTGACGATCGATACCAGTGCGGAGCCGACACCTGCGCAGGAACGTGCAAATGCAGACAATCCCTCTCTCTCTTTTCCAGCCTCGGTAAATGCCGGAATCATACTCCAGAATGGAATATCCATCATCGTGTAAGTCATGCCCCACAAAATGTAGGTAACAGACGCATATGCCACTAACCCTGCACCGTTTAATTCCGGTGGGATCGTGAACATCAGGTAAAGTACAACTGCGTTTGTGACTGTACCGACAAGCAGCCACGGACGGAATTTTCCCCATCTCGTTTTTGTCTTTGCGACCAGCACACCCATGATCGGATCGTTAAATGCATCAAACACGCGGGCTGCCATTAAAAGAACTGCGATCGCTGCTGCGCTGATTCCCATAACATCCAGAAAATAAATGGAAATGTAGCTGGCGGAAAGCATGTAGACCATATCCTTTCCCACTGCCCCGATTCCATAGGCAAATTTCTCTCTGCCGCTCAAACTTCTCTTTGCTTCCATCGTAAAAATCTCCTTTTCTCCATTAAAAATTCATCATTTCTGTTTATTTTTTAATCCCATTGCAAGTTCCACAACTTTGTAAGCACCGTCATAAAGACCTGCCTTTTTATTCGTTACAATGTTCTGACACATATCTGAAAGAAAAGTATCGTCCTGTAAAAATAATTCCAGCATCTGGATCGTGTGCGGAATATCCCGGCACTCTAACGTTCCGTCTCCCACCTCCGCAGAATGGATTGCACCCCACATCTCATGTTTTCCCACGCGGCGGATGAACAGTTTCGGCACCGGATAAAATGCGAGTTCACTCGGTTTTGTCACTAAGACATCACAGCTTCTCATGAGAAGATTCGTGCAGTATACCGCCTCGAAAATATTTTTGTGCCAGAATCCGTGAATCCCTTCGATTTTCTCCTTCCCATCCAATGCTTTTTGTGCAAATGCTTCTGTATCTGCCCAACAATCAAAATGTTCTGCTGCATAGTTTTTCATCTCAGGAATCTCTGCCAGCAGCGCCTCCCAGACATTTCTGTAATCGCCCACATTGACGTATAACGCCGCCTGCTTCTTCTCAATATACGGAAGCAGGAATTTGATGATCGCTGCAAAAATCTCCTTCTGCGCACCAGCCCCGCCGATTGTTAAAAGGAAACGCATAGGCTCACCATTCTCTTTTCTCCGGATACGCGCCTCACAGTCCGCTTCGATGCCCTGCACAATTTCATGGTCAATGTAATGTCCTGTGTATACAAGGCTGTCGGATGGCATTGGTTTATTTACTTTATCTTTATTCATGCCGTTTAAAATGCGGTATCCCATATAGGAATTATGACACTGGATCGTATGCACGCTTCCTTCTGATAAATGTAGTGCCATCGGCCAGTTATCCGGGATCGCGTTCACCACGTATTTCATTCCGGCATGTACGGCTGCCTGCGCCGGCCAGACATGTGTTCCGATCACCGGAATATCCTTCGGCACATTGCGGTACACCGGAGCCATCAGCTCCGCATTTTTCTGGTCTGCCGCATTGTAGGACAATGCCCGGAATCCCTCATAATTCATTGGCTCCCAGACAAGTTTGTTAAAAATCGGATTTTTCGAAAGTCTTGAGCCGAGTGAATACAGATCATTCTGTGCACCGATCACTTTTGTGCAGGTCGTCTCCCCATAGGAATTTAAGTCCATCCAGTAAGGCGTATAGCCCATCGCCTTCGCCGCAGACGCCATCGCCATGGAAATGCGGTAGTGTCCAAATCCCATACGGATATTTCCGACAATAATCCCTTTTTCTGTGTCAAATGTACCTTTTTCCGCATGCGCATTGACATCATAATGTGCATTCTCTGCCAGATTTCCCACCAGAATATTGTAAACTCCCAGGGAATCTCCAATGTAACGGTTCTTCTCGACCGCCACCTCATAATTTTTTTTGGAATCATCTCCAAATTTTTTCATATATTTCTTTTTGGACTTCACTGCCTTTTTATAAACCTTGTCCGGCATTTTATTTCCAAAAATCACACTTGATCTGTCTGTCATGTTTTCATTCTCTCCAAACTTTATTAATTTCTCTCACTTCGAACCGTAAAACCGATTTTTATATCTGAGTCACCATCCCGAATGATAAGTACCGCATCCTGCTTTTCTCCTGGCTGAAGCCTTTTGCTCTTCACATAAGCGCCGCCCATTCCTCCCTGCAAAGCCACCGTCTTTGGTCCGATGATTTCAATCGGTCCCTCTGTCTCAAAGGTAAGTGGTTCATTGTAAAACGGAAGGATATTGCCGTGTTCGTCCTGTGCCTGAATCCGAACCTCAGCCACATCATAACTCTCTGCGTCGATCAGATTCTCATGATCCGCCACTGCTGAAATCTTCCGCTCTATCATCGGTTCTTTGATGATTGTTTTCACCACCCGCTCCTGCCTTGTAGATACATCCACCATCACCGCCTCAAAACGATACGTTGTGGAGGTGCCACCCCAGTCGCCAATGTATTTGTTATACAACCGGACTGCCTCTTCCATATTCATATGATAGCGGAGGATCAGCCATATTCCCGTCGCATAAATGGACTTTGGAAGCTTTGCGAACCCAAACCTGGTAAACGCATTCAAAGCTTTTTTCACACCGGCTTCCTGTCCCGGTTTCATATGTTCTTCCTGCAGGGCATCTCCGATAAAATCATCGATAAGGATCGGACCGTGTTTCAGATGTGTGTACGGAGAATCTGCGGCACTGTACTCCTTAATGAACCGGTCATTTTTATACATCCGCACCTTATCCGCATTCGTAAAAATATAGGTTTCCCCGCGGTTACATCCCGGATGTTCCCCAATATCCATGGAAGAACTTAATTCCAGCACCGGCT
>QWCE01005955.1_pt1 | contig 10787 bp, 9 predicted proteins | sample 1972531 | NCBI WGS metagenome assembly QWCE01 (sample SAMN09866716, study PRJNA288562) | Human gut metagenome isolate term4_stool, whole genome shotgun sequencing... | reverse complement strand
GAGAAAACAAGTTGCAAAATTCAATTTGCTTCGCAAATGTGGGCTACTCGCCCACACCTCGGCAGCATTTTTGAAAAACTGCTGCACCGAAAAACTTTTCAGTCGCCTGCGGCTCGTTGCTTACAGCCACTTCTATTATTTCAAAAACTCTCGCAGCTGCGATTCCAACAATGCCCGCACTGCTCCATAAGAGAAATCCTGCTGCCGTCTTCGCTGTCGAGCAACCAGCTCTCTCCGCAAACTCGTATCCGTCAAAATGCGGTCTGCAACCATCGCCGTTTCCATCGGGTCTTTTTTATCCAGCAAAATGCCACTGTCCCCCAGTGTATCCGGCACAGCACATGCCCGATATGCCAGAATCGGCACACCAAAATACATCGCCTCTACCAATGGCACGCAAAAGCCTTCGTGCTCGCTCATACATAAGAACAAATCCGCAACATGATAATATGCCAGAATATCCGGAAACGGAATATGTCCCGTAAACAGCACATTTTCTGCTTGCAAAGCTGCGGTATACCGACAGAGCCGCCGATAATAGGACTCTGCACCCGACCACGAACCAACTAAAATCAATCGGGACTTGGGGTTACAGAATCGCTGATAACAGGAAAAGGCACGAATGACATCTTCCTGCTTCTTATTCGGGGCAATCCGTCCAACAAAAATAAAGTTGACATAACCATCATTGTCATAGCGGTCAATAATCTCCTGTGTTGGCTTTTTGGCATAGTCTGAAAATGGAATCAACACCGGACGCACGGCAATCGGGCAGGTATAGCCCATTTCCAGCAATGCTTGCCGATTAAATTCAGAATCTGCCAGACAAAAATCAAACGCCCCTACTAAATTCAAAACACCTGTCAGCCCATCTTTCAGCAGCTGCGTCAGTTTTGCATTATACGGCTGAAAAAAGTAAGAAGGGGTGATATTGTGATAAATCATCCCCTTTTTGCAGCGGAGTTTTGGAATTATTTCATTCAAGGCACTGCCAGTGGACATATGATACAAGACCGCATCTTCTGTTTGCAGACGGGGCATTTTGGAAACCGGCTTCGCCGTTCCTGCTGGAAGCCGGTTGTCAATGTTCTCTGCATAAATGCCCGTCTGGTAGCCCATATCCCGCAGTACTTTTGCAATTGCAAGGGCATCGTTGCTGACTGCATCCCCCATGGAAATGGTTGGCAGCAGCTGAATCACCCTCATTGTGCAGCCTCTTTCGTTTCTGTCTGGTGCAGCTGTGCTTGCAAGGCATCCACTTGCTTCGTCAATGCATCAATTTGCATCCGGCTATTCTTCTGCTGTAATTCCAAGTCTGCAATTCTTTCTGCCAGAGCCGCATTGCTGTGTGCCTGCGTATCAATGATATACAGTTCCATTTCCTGCAATGCCTGTGCAGTATTGGCGTTGAAATAAGTCTGTTCCTGTGCCAGCGGTTCGATATAAAACCGCATCAGCCGCCGGAGCACCTTCTTGAAAAAGACCATGACTGGATTGCCAGCCAACGGGCGGTATGGCTGCATCTGATACTGTGTGCTGACATACTGCACATTGCTGCGGAGCGTATCCGGGTCATAAGCATCGGTTGGATTTTCCGGATTGGCATCACATGGCACATCCGCAAACGAAAGCATCGAGCTGTTTAATCCTTTTTCCTGAATGTCAGAGCGAATTTCTGACATGATATCTTCAATATTGATTGCCATAGGCGAACTGGCTTTTCCGCTGAGAAAAGCCCCTCCTTTCAAATAATCTGCACGATTTTATTTGACCTGTGCAGCGTCAATAAAAATGGAATTGATTCCGGTAAAGGCATATTCTACATAACCTTTTTCCTGCAAAAATGCCAGAATCTCCGGATTTTTCTGTCCAACTGGCAGCTTTTTGGAATAGGGAATCATTTCCAAAATCAATACCAGCGGACGATATTTTGTAAAGTCGATGGAACGTAAAATTTCCATCTCCATTCCCTCTATATCAATATTCACAAAAACCGGCACTGCATGCATCTGTGCAAATAAATCATTAACGGAAACGGTTTCCACGTTGACGGTTTCCAGCAACTTCAAGTCTGGGTGATTGGCAAGCAGTTCTGTAACATCTTCCGGTGTGGACAAACCGTCTACATTCATGACATGGAACGGGATAACATCGCCGGATTTTGGAGCAATACAGCGGTTTAAAATCACATCACCGCTGCGTTCTTTCTGCAACGCCGGAATCAAAGCCGGATTTGCTTCAATCAGCGTTCCTGTTGCACCCTGTTCATAGAAGAAATAGGTATTGCTCATTTCCTTTGGACGATTTGCCCCCAAATCCAAATAGGTACACTTTGCAAACGGAATGCCCAGAACAGCAAATAGATATGCTAAAATGGCATCTTCGCCGGATTGGGAATAGGTTGTTTTCATGAGCATATTCAAGTCCATGTTATGGCTGCCCTGCGAACTGGCAGCCCGTTCTAATTTTGTCACCCGTTCCAGCAGGGAAAGTGTAGTCAAATCATCCTGCTGCAATCGGGAAAGTGTCTGCTGCATGGTGGTTTGCAGCTGCTGCACGGCTGCACCAGACTGCTGTGTCTGGTTCGCAAGTGCCGGTAAATCCTGTACCAGTTGTGGCGGCAGCTGTAATGCTCGGCAAATTCTATGGCATTGCCACTGCCGATAACGGTTTTTTAATTGGTTGAGCATTGGTCGTATTCCATCCTCCTTTTGTAACCGCATCCACAGCGGCAAATTTATTTGATAATGACTGCTAATGGCTGCAAAAAACAAGCCGCAGGCAATGAAAAGTTTTTTGATCCAACAATTTTTCAAAAATGTTGGCGAGGTTCAGGGCGAGTAGCCCTGATCGCTGCCCGCAGGCAGCGAAATCTCCGTGCCATGCTTTTGGCACACGGAGGGGGTGGTGAGAAAAGCGACAGCTTTTCGAGGCGGGGCGAACAAGACCGCCCCGCCTTGTGAAATCTGAATCAGAAACAGACATCTTGCAACTGTTCCGGTGGAACAGTTGCAACGAAATATTACCTTACAGAAAATCCTGCTCCTAGGAAAAACGGTCTTCAGCGTCCGGCAAAAGGGGGTTCCACCCCTGCTTTTGCCTACCAGCGTGCTGCAATTGCCCCGTTGCCTTGTCTGAATTTACAGCCTTGATTCTCATGATTCAACTTTGTCTGAATTTGACAGCTTCAAAAAATGCAATTGCAGCAGGAATAACTTGTTGCAAGTACAATTTGCTTCGCAAATGTGGGCTACTCGCCCACACCTCGGCAGCATTTTTAAAAAACTGCTGCACCGAAAAACTTTTTGGTTGCCTGTGGCTCGTTGCTTACAGCTCTCCTTCCAAGTCGTCCAGTTCCCATTTCGTTTCCAGTCGACACAGTCCAATGTCCCGCTTGGTGGTTGTCACAGTAAACGACTGTATCCGGCGAATATCATCATAGAAAACCCCTGTTTTCGAGTGAATCGCAACATCTAAAAAATACTTTCCCGGTAACAAGTGATTCTGAAACGTCCAGCGGATTTTTCCCGTTTTCCGAACTGGTATCAGTCGGTCACAGTCAATATCGACATTTGTTCCATAGCAGTGCACGCTGTCTTCCCGAAAAATTCCATAGCCGAAATTCCCCTCCAGTCCCTCCTGCTGGGCTGCATAGGCAATTTCTACGGTAATTGCTGCCCCCGTCGGAAACGCATGACAAGGATTCCCGTCTGCATCCAACATCTTCGCATCGGTAAACTGCACCGCACCATTGCCCATCCGAACCGCAGTTGGCTCACAGAATGCTGGCAAAGCTGCCTGATCATCTGCATCCTTGGATTCCGATTCAGTGGCTTTCGGCGTATGCTCTGCTTCTCGTGCAATCCGTTCCTTTTCCATGGCGGAAAGATAATGTTCATGGACATATTTTGGAATGCCCTCTTCCCGAATCTTCCCGTTGTCAATCCAAATGGAACGGTCGCAAATCTGCTCGATCTGTTCCATGGCATGGGAAACAATGACAATCGTTGTTCCAGCTGCTTTAATCTCCTGCAACCGCTGGAAACATTTCTGCTGAAAATTGACATCTCCCACGCCTAAAATCTCATCAATCAGCAAAATATCCGCATTGACATGAATCGCAACGGAAAATGCCAATCGCATATACATCCCGGAAGAATAGGTTCGCACCGGATTGTCAATGAACTCCTCCAGTTCGGAAAAGTCAATGATGGTTTGTAGGCGAGCATCAATTTCTTTCTTCGTTAAGCCAAAAATCGAGGCATTGGTATAGATATTTTCTCTTCCGCTCATATCCGGATGAAAGCCTGCCCCCAGTTCAATCAAGCTGGAAACTCTACCTTTCATGGTAATCGTGCCCTTATCTGGATAGAGAATTTTTGTCAGCAGTTTCAGCGTGGTACTTTTGCCGCAGCCGTTGTGTCCGACCAGTCCGACCGCTTCGCCCCGTTTCACCTGAAACGAAATATCCCGTAAAACTGGACGAATTTCATAGCGGTTTCGCTTGCGGAACAGCAGCCGTTCCTTAAAACTCTGCCCCTTATCTAAAAACACCCGAAAGCTTTTCTCAACGTGTTCCACCTGAATGGAATATTCTGTTTCCGCCATGATTTACAACTCCTCTGCAAAACCTTTTTTCAGCTTGGAAAACGTCAGCAGCCCCACTGCCAAAAACAAAATGCCCAGCACGACTGCCTCCAACAGGGTGGAAAGCTGCGGAACAACGCCCCGATATAAGACATCCCGATAAGCGGTAATAATCGAGGTCATCGGGTTCAAGTGGTAGAGTTTCTGGAATCGCTCTGGTACTAATGTTTCCGGATAGAGCACCGGTGTCATATACATCCAAATCATAGACACAATACCCAGAATGTGTTCCAAGTCCCGAAAATACACCGTAACGGCTGCGGAAAGCATTGCAATCCCCAATGCCAGCAGGTATTCCACTACCATAATGATGGGCAGACAGAGAAATGCCAGCAGATTAAAGGTTGCACCTGTTACCAGCATCACCAAAAAGATAATCAGAAAACAAAGCAACATATTGACAAAGCAGCTTGTCACATAAGAAATTGGAATAATCTCTCGGGGAAAATAAATTTTTTTGACAAGGTCTTTCTGTGCATCAATCGACCCCGCTCCGCCTGTCATCGCTGCGGAAAAGAAAATCCATGGAATCAAGGCAACGAATAAATACAGGGAATAATGTTCCACCTGTGCCGGCAGAATCACGGTAAATACAAATGTATAGACTAGTAACTGCATCAGTGGGTTGATAAACGTCCAGAGAAAGCCCAAAACAGAGCCTTTATAGCGTCCTCGCAGGTCTTTTCGCACCAGACTGAACAGCATTTCTCGATAGTGATAGAGTTCACGGAATAACTTCATGAATGATAAAAATCCTTTCTTCCTTGGGAGGAGTGAACTAACTTGTATTATACTACATTTTTCCGTTGTCGTCAATGTTTTTGCAAGGTAGTACTGGCTGCAAACTATGAGCCGCAGGCAACCAAAAGTTTTTTGATCCAGCAATTTTTCAAAAATGCTGGCGAGGTGTGGGCGAGTAGCCCACATTTGCGGAGCAAATCGGACTTTCAAATAAAACTGCAACAAAAATCTAGAAGGAAATCGAAAGAATCGCAATTGCCTTTTCAATCGAGAGGCTGCAATGAGAATACAAGGTTTCAGGGGCAATTGCGATTCCCAGGCAAGCTGGGGATGTGCCCCAGCCTTGCCGAACCAGATTCAAGTGGTATTCCTAGGAGAACTTCTCTTAGGAATACCAATCTTCAGCGTCCGGCAAAAGGGGGTTCCGCCCCTGCTTTTGCCTGCGACTTGTTTCCGGCTGCCAACAATATTATCCCCTTACATCACAAAAAACCGCCATAGAAACTTCTTCCGTTTCCATGACGGTTTTTCATCGACGCTTTCGCTCTTACTGATTCATATAGAAGAAACGGAACCAAGTCGGATAAGCTGCAAGATGTTCATCCAGCGTTGTCCGATTCGAGAATCCCGGGTCATTCATCGTGAAATCCGAGGTTTTCAGGGTGCTGGTATCTGTATTGGTACAGCCTGTTACAACAACATAGTGCGAACCGCCATACACATTATCTGACCCCACGATCACCGGCCCGTGCTCCTCTAACAAGGTGTACAGACGCTGGCAGAATGCATAGGTGGAAAGTCCTGAGCAGCCCTCCAAGTCATATCCCATTGCAATAATCGGTGCCCATAAAATCGAATTGTTATCAAACTGCATCTGATACCGCATCTCATCCGGCAGAATTTCTGTGTCCGTATGATAAGACTGCGTCATTGCCAGAGAAGTCACCAGACAGCCAACCTGTGCAATGGTCTTTGTTCCAATGTAAGTTGAACCCCATCTCGGGTCTGCCTGATTGTAATACGGAACGGCATATGAAATGCCACTCTGTTTCTTCTGCAATACCCCATTTTCATCGAAAATATAAGTGCCGTCCGGCAATGTTACCGTTCTGGTTGCCATCTTTCCAGTCGTCAGGTCAAAATAATATTCCGAACCATCCAGCACCAGCCAGCCTGTTACCTGTTCGCCATTCTCACCGAAATAATAAGAACCGTCCTTCAAGGTAACCTTTCCGGTCTGCATACTGCCGTCTGCTCCGAAATAGTAAGTTTTTCCGTCAATGGTCTGCTTGGCATTCACAGTCATACCCAAATCGCTGAAATAATAGGTCTTACCGTTTACAGTCTGCAAGCCCATTGCCTGCTTGCCATCTGCTCCGAAGAACAACACCGTTCCATCTTCCATGGTGACAAATCCAGTCTGCATGCTGCCGTCTTTGCCGAAATAATAAACGCCATTGTTCAGCGTAACCAGTCCGGTTTGCATGCTGCCATCTGCACCAAAATAATAGGTCTTTCCGTCAATGGTCTGCTTTGCATTCACAGCCATGCCCAAATCGCTGAAATAATAAGTCTTGCCATCTACGGTCTGCAAGCCCATTGCCTGCTTGCCGTCTGCCCCGAAAAACAGTACAGTTCCATCTTCCATGGTTACCAGACCCGTCTGCATTGCACCGTCTGTTCCGAAATCATACACGCTGTCGTCAATCGAAGTCAATCCAGTACGCAGAACGCCGTCTTCTCCGAGGTAATAAGTTGCACCGTCTACAGTCTGCCAGCCAGTCTGTGCAATGCCATTTTCATTGAAATAATAGGTTGCATGGCTGGTTTCATCGGTTACAAAACCAGAATACGGGGGTGCATCTTCTGCACAGCCTGCAATTGTACCATCTTCACAGGTATAAATGCCCGTCTGCAAAACACCAAATTCATCGAACACATATGGTGTACCATCAATTACAGCCTCGCCGACCTGCTTGCCGGTTTCCGGAAACACATAATACAGACGGTTGGAATGTGAGATCCATCCAAACTGTTTCTGTCCGGTTGTCAGGTCAAAATAATACCGAACGCCATCAATTGTCTGCCAGCCGGTCTTGAGTGTACCGTCTAAAGCGAACAGATACGTTTCTTCGTTCGGGAGGGTGGTAATTCCGGTTGCATATGTTCCATCTGCATAGCAATAATACAGAGAACCAGAAGTACCTTCATACCAGTTTTCTTCGGTGACATCTGCCAACAAAACAGATTGTCCGATTGGCTGCAAGCTGTCTTCTTTAATGGCAACCGGCTGTAATAATTCGGTGTTGTCAATTGCCGATGCGGAAACGCTGCACAGCCCAATTGCTGTAAAACACATTCCGGCAACCAGCACGAGCCGAGCGATGCTGCAGCTGTATTGTTTTTGTGCCATTGGTAACACGTCCTTTCCTTCTATCGAAACAGCCTAGCTTTGCTGTTTCAAAAAATCGGTGGCAAATGCTGTCGCCGCTCCGCAGGATGAACCTTGCAAGGTTGCAGTGCCGAGAAACGCTGTTGGGAACTGCTGCGGAGGATTGGGAAAACACGCTCTGTATTTGTCACCGTTTTGTCATTATTTTAATCAAACCAATGTTCATTATAATCCTTTTCCAGCGAACTGTCAAGAGGAAAAGTTTGAAAAAAGCGAAAAAAAACGGGGATTTTGGGCACTTTTCATAAAAATTGTCGAATTATACAAAATTTATCAGATAACATTTCAAGAACGACTAACAGTTGTTACCAATTTGCAAGAAATGATTGGTCAGAAAAAGAACGATTTTCGGAGTAGGCTGCTAGGAATGAGCCGCAGGCAAATAAAAGTTTTTTGATCCAACAATTTTTCAAAAATGTTGGCGAGGTTCAGGGCGAGTAGCCCTGATCGCTGCCCGCAGGCAACGAAATCCCCGTGCCATCCTTTTGGCACACGGAGGGGTGGTGAGAAAAGCGAGAGCTTTTCGAGGCGGGGCGAACAAGACCGCCCTGCCTTGTGAAACCTTAGCAATAATCTGTTATCTTGCAATTGTTCCGGTGGAACAATTGCAACGGAAATTCCTTACAGAAAATCTTTGTTCCTAGGAAAAACGACCTTCAGCGTCCGGCAAAAGGGGGTTTCACCCCTGCTTTTGCCTGCCAGCGTGCTGCAATTGCCCCGTTGCCTTGTCCGAATTTGTAACTTGTTTCTTACAAATCATAAAATTGCGAATTTGACAGTTTCAAAAAATGCAATTGCAGCAGGGAAAACAGATTGCAAAATTGAATTTGCTTCGCAAATGTGGGCTACTCGCCCACACCTCGGCAGCATTTTTGTAAAACTGCTGCACCGAAAAACTTTTCGGTTGCCTGCGGCTTGTATCTTGTAACCAATCTCAATTTCTGCTTTATTCTGTTTCTTCTGGTTGATGCAAGGTTACTTCCCCTGACTGCAACGCAATCGTTTCTCCATTGTCCAGTTGCATCAGCAATGCTCCATCCTCTGCAATGCCTGTTACAACACCCTCTCGTTGCTGTGTTCCCTGCCATGCAGTCACTCGCTGCCCTGTCAAGCAGGAACGTCTTCGATATTCTTCCAGAAAACCATGTTCCGGCAATGTTTCCAGTAGCACTTCCAACCGATTCAACACCTCTGCCAACAATTCCGCACGCCGCACATGTGCACAGCCGCTCTCCTCCAACGAAGAAACGATTGTATGCAGTTCCGGCGGCAAAGTGACAGCCGTCTGCCGGATATTGATACCGATGCCAACAACCATATAATCCATTCTGCCATCTTCACAGTTCCACGCTGCTTCTGTCAGAATTCCGCAGAGTTTCTTCCCCTGATAGAAAATATCATTCACCCATTTAATCTGTACAGGCAGCTGATACAAGGCTTCAATCGCCTGTGCAACGGCAACTGCTGCACAACAAGTCACCTGCTGTGCCATCGGCATCATCAGCCCTTTTCGCAGAAGAATCGAAAAATACAGTCCCGTATTGACCGGAGAACAAAACGGTCGACCCATCCGTCCCCGTCCGGCAGACTGCCCGTCCGCTGCAACTACCGTTCCATGCACTGCATAAGCAGCTGCAAGCTCCTTACAAGCGGTATTTGTGGAATTGATCGTGGTGTGTGTATATAGCACTCGCCCCAGATACTGCGTTTTCAAGTGTGGCTGCACGGCAGCAACGGTGAGCAAATCGGCATCCGCTGGAATACAGTAACCCTTTTTTGGATGCGATTGAATCGGTACATTCGATTCTGTTCGGAGTGTCTGAACGGCTTTCCAAACAGCTGCACGGCTGATTCCGAGTTCCTGTGCAAGGGTCTCACCGGAACAATATGTACCGGCATACTGAATTAACAGTTCATAAAGTGCATCTTTTCGTTTCATTAAAAGTTCCTCCTGATTGGTTCGGTAGTTTCAGACCGCACCCTTTTTCCCGTTCTGCATACCATAACAACAGAAAGGAGGGCTTTTTATGCTGCAAATTTTATTACCTGCCTGGACGGTCTGTCTGGATTTATTTTTTACGGCAATCGCTTACGGCATCAGCGGTATTCGGATTCCTGTTCGAGCCGCTTGTATCCTCAGCGGAACGGGTGCTGGTTGTTTCTTGGCAGCAATGGAGCTGGCAAAGTGGTCAGGGTTGTTTCTGCCTGCATCGTTCTGCAAGCTGGCTGGTGTGGTGTTACTGGCAGCTATGGGGGGAGCAATGCTATTAAAAAGCTTTGTTGAACCTGCGGATTCCTCCGAAAAATCTGCCAACTTCCGGACAGTTTATTTCGATGCCGCTTGTGCAGATGCGGATCATTCTCGCAGTCTGTCGGCTCGGGAAGCGTTTCTGCTGGCAGCTGCACTTTCTGTCGATTCGCTGGCGGTTGGGGTTGGAATTGGCTGGCAAGATAGCATGCCAGTTGCCATTGCTGGGGCAACGCTGCTCTTTGGAATTTTGGGCGTTCTCTGCGGAACAAAAATCGGTGTTCGGCTACATCGTAGGCAAAAACGGGATCATAGCTGGCTCAGCGGAGCGTGTCTGCTGTTGTTGGCAGTGCTGCAAGCAGTGCAATAACATTTGTTTCACGTGAAACATTACATGACATAAAAGCAAAATAGAAATGGGCTGCAATATCCAAGCCGCAGGCAAACAAAAAGTTTTTCGGTGCAGCAGTTTTTCAAAAATGCTGCCGAGGTGTGGGCGAGCAGCCCACATTTGCGAAGCAAATCGAACTGCACAATGAAAATGCAACAAAAATCTAAGAGAAAATCACAAAGAATCGCAATTGTCTTTCAAATCAAAAAGTTGTAATGAGATACAAGGTTTCAGGGGCAATTGCGATTCCCAAGGCAAGCTGGGGATGTGCCCCAGCCTTGCCGAACCGGATTCAGGTGGTATTCCTA
>QWCE01005954.1_pt1 | contig 10787 bp, 10 predicted proteins | sample 1972531 | NCBI WGS metagenome assembly QWCE01 (sample SAMN09866716, study PRJNA288562) | Human gut metagenome isolate term4_stool, whole genome shotgun sequencing... | reverse complement strand
CATAAGCTGTTTAGATTACTATTTAGGTTGAACCGCCGTATGCCGAACGGCACGTACGGTGGTGTGAGAGGGGCTACAAGTTAGCCCCTACTCGATTAAGGATCGAAGGTTTTAAAAATTTGTATATCAAGTAGATGAAGAGTATAATTAGGTAAAGTAATAAAGTTGAAAGGAGTTTTTCTATGAAAAAATATTTTAAATTTTTATTTGTATTTGCAGGACTAATGCTTTTCCTCACTGCTTGCGAGAATAAATCTCTTTATCCTATGAAGACAGATTTATCTGATGAGAAGGGCTTGGAGAAATTAGTTGGGAGCATTGACTGGAGACCTTATAAGCTTGAAGATTATAAAGTAAAAAATAGGAGTTTGGAAATTAAACTAAGTGGCGAGTCTGACGTAAGTCAAGATGAGTCCTTTAAAACAACTTTTATAAATGGAGTGATCTTGCTTGTACTAACTGATGTTGAAGAAGTTTGGTATTCAGGAGAAGACCTATACTTTACTTCAATTGACAAGGAATTTGCCAATGAAATTTTAAAAGTTAAGTATGGGAAAGAAGTCGATGATTACAAGAAGAGCCAAGAGGACTTTGACAACTTAATTGAAAGTTTAAATAATGAAAAGTTCGAAGCTGGTGCTGCTCATTTTGAGATGATGGAGTAAACCTTCACATAAAATATTTTTTTAAATCCTCAATTTGTGATATTATAAAATTATAGATTATAAGTTGAGGATGATTTATTTGGAAAATAATTATATATTTTTATTTTTAAACCTAATAAACTTTACTTTGTATGGCATTGACAAGTATAAGGCAAAGCACGATATGTGGAGGATAAGCGAGAAGACTCTCTTGACACTTTCAATTATGGCAGGCTTTGGTGGTCTTCTTGGAATGAAAATTTTTCATCACAAGACTCGCGAGAAGAAATTTTATCTTGCCAACATTATTGGGATCTTTGTTACAATTTATTTTATAAAAAATTAAGGATGCTGATTTACTCGGCATCCTATTTTAATCGTCTATTTCAGCTAGAATATCTCTTCCATCTAACATTTTTAAAATATTCTTTATATCCAAAATTATAACTTTTTCCTTTTTTAACTTTTCCTTAGTTTCTTTTTTCAAAAAAGAAGTGTTGATAAATAAAACTGGAATTATGTTTTCATATAAATTTGAAAATTTATTTAACAATTTTTTAACTTCTTCTTCTGGTAAAACTTCAATATCCTTGTATTTTTTAATTTCAAGAGCATATCTTTTTTTTCCCTTTTTTACATAAAAGTCAAAGGAAAGGTCTTCTCTTTCATTTTTAAAGCGTTCTAGGGTGTATCCTGTTCTTTGTAAAGCTATTTGGGCAAGACTTTCTGCTGTAACTTCTTCGTCCAAACTTGAAAGTCCTCTCAATAAATTTTTGGGAAATATTTTAAATATACCCGTACAAATATTTTTGCCATGAGCTCCAAATTTGTAATCAAATCCCACTAACATTCCATCAACTATGTTAAAAGTCCCATGTGCTAGTGAATTTCTTATATGACGTAAAAGAGAGTCTGTCTTTGATTCATTATCTTGTTTTGTAAGGATAATTTTTTGTGAATGAGGACAGATTTTTTTATCATAAAATTTAACTATTTCATCATCAATGGAATTTAAAAAAGCCACATCCTTATTTTCTAGTGCCATATAATTTTTTATTATTCCAAAGACAAAATTTTCAAAATTAAGAGAAGAAGTTAGTTCATTTTCTTGTGACTGAGTTGAATTTATATTTGGAACATACCAAAGTAAGTATTCAAGATTTTTTGTCATTTCTTCTGTCAATTTTAGGGGTTTATTTTCATGGTAAATTGAATAGGAAACTTTGTTTTTACAATTTTCAAATTCAAATCCACTTATTTTTAATTTGCCAGACAATTTATAACTCCTTTCAAAGTAATTCTAAGAAGAGTATAGCACAAAATTATAAATCTTATATAAAGTAAAATTTGAATTGACATTCTCATAAAAATCCTTTTAAATTAATATTAATATTATTATTTTGGAGGAAGTATGGAAAATTTTGAAAACATAGATAAGAAAAAGAAGTTTGTCCCATCAATTGAAACAGAACTTAGAAGAAGACAAGTTTCTGTGCCTGAAGTAACTTATAGGGCTAGTGGAATTAATTTCATGGGAAAGAGAATTAAATCTCTAATGTTTACTAATGATATTCCCATAATTGTAAACAACAATGCTCAGGCAATTATGTCAGTTTATCCCTTTACACCACAATTAAAAATAGTTTCTGCTATAATGGAAGTTGCATCAGTTCCAGTATTTGTTGGAATAGGTGGAGGAACTACTTCAGGACTTAGAGCTGTAAATATTGGTCTTCAAGCTGAGTTAATGGGAGCTAGTGGTGTTGTAGTTAATGCACCTATGACAAATGAAAACATAAGACAAATATCAGAAGTTTTGGATATTGCTGTTATTGCAACTGTTATTACAAAATATGATGACATAAAGGGAAAAGTTGACGCAGGGGCAAGAGTTTTAAATATTGCAGGTGGCAAAAATACTGCAGAACTAGTAAAATATACAAGAAAGATACTTGGAGATGAGTTTCCAATTATCGCAACTGGTGGTCATACTGAGGAGCATATACTAGAAACCATTGAAGCAGGTGCAAATGCTATCACATATACACCACAGTCAAGCTCAGAAATTTTTTCTGAAGTAATGGATGTTTACAGAAAAAATATGAGAGAAAAAGATAAATAAAAGAAGGAGAAAAAATGGAATTTGGAATTTTATCGATAATTCCTCCAATAGTTGCCATTGCTCTGGCACTTATAACAAAGGAAGTTATAACCTCCCTTTTAATTGGAATTATATCTGGAGGGCTTATCTACGCTGGCGGAAATTTTATTGTCGCCTTAGAAACAGTTTTTGATTTAATGGGAACAAAGCTTGGTGATAATGCACTTATGCTTGTATTCTTGGCAATGCTTGGATCTCTTGTTATGGTAATGAACATGGCAGGTGGTTCTTTTGCCTATGGTAAATGGGCAAGTACAAAAATAAAGAGTAAAAAAATGGCAAAACTTGCCACAGCTTTTTTGGGTATTTTAATTTTTATCGATGATTATTTTAACTGTCTGACAGTTGGAGCAGTAATGAAACCTATCACAGATGAAAATAAGGTATCTAGGGCAAAACTTGCTCACATAATTGATTCATGTGCAGCTCCAGTTTGTATTTTGGCGCCCGTTTCATCTTGGGCAGCTTCTGTTGTTGCTGTTATTGGTGATACTGGTGTTGAGAACCCAATGAGAGTATTTTTATCAACAATACCAATGAATGCCTATCCAATCTTAACCTTACTTATGATTTTGTATTTCAGTACAAGTGAAATTGAAATAGGAGTAATGGAAAAATATGAACTAAATGACACATCAAAAGTTATAGAAAAAGAAGATGTTGGTTATGAATATTCTAAAAATGGTAGAGTTTTTGATTTAGTAGTGCCAATTGTAGTTTTAATTTTTGTGACTATAATGATGATGTTAAAGACTGGAGGATTTTTCTCTGAAGGTGTGGGAGCGGCTGCAGCCTTTGGAGATGCAAATGTAAACTTGTCTCTTGTTATTGGAGCATTTTTTGCCATTGTAATTTCTTTTGTCCTTTATATTCCAAGAAAACTTCTAAAATTTGATGATTTTATGAAGGGAATAGTGGAAGGTATGAAGACAATGGTTTCTGCAATTGTAATCTTATCTCTTGCATGGACTATTGGTGGAATAACAAGTGATGAATATTTAAATACAGGATCATACATTGCATCACTTATTTCCAACTCAACAATGCCTATGTGGCTTTTACCTGCAATAATTTTTGTAGTGGGAGCTTTTCTATCTTTCTCTACAGGAACTGCTTGGGGAACTTTTGGGATTTTAATTCCAATTATGGTGCCAATCCTAATGCACACAAATCATATGCATTATCTTGAAGTTGTGCTTGCTGCAATTTTCTCTGGATCAGTATTTGGAGATCACTGCTCACCAATTTCTGATACGACAATTTTGTCATCAGCAGGAGCAGGTTGCGATCACATTTCCCACGTTTCAAGTCAACTTCCTTATGCAATAAGTGTGGGAGCTTCATCAGCCCTTGCCTTTTTAATATCAGGCATACTTGAAAAACCAAGCCTTACACTTCCAATAGGGATTGTAATTTTGGCAGTTGTGGTATTTTTCATGAGAAGATACACAGTAAATAAATATATAAAAAATGCATAAAAATATTTTTTAAGGCTAACTTAGGTTGGCCTTTTTTTCTTGCAATTTTATTTAAAAATTTTTTATAAAAACTTTACTTAACTACTTTAAAAATAATCTAATGTGGTATATAGTAATTAAGAAGTGAAAGGGGGGTATTATGAGCTTTCAAATTGAAAAGAAAAATATTCTAGATTACCAAGTTGACGCTATTGTTAATGCTGCCAATAAGGATCTTAGAAGAGGCGGAGGAGTTTGTGGACAAATTTTTGCAGGAGCAGCCGACAATAGATTGGAAGAAGAATGTAAAAAACTTGCCCCAATAAAAGCTGGTGAATCTGTTATAACTAAGGGATATAATTTAAAGGCTAAAAATATTATTCACACAGTTGGACCAATTTACTTTGATGGAAATCAAGGTGAAAAGGAAACACTTGAAAAAGCATATAAGTCTGCACTAAATTTAGCAGTTGAAAATAATTTTAAGAGCTTAGTTTTTCCTTTATTATCATCAGGAATCTATGGTTATCCATTAGATGAAGCAGCAGAAGTTGCTGTATTTACCATTAGAGATTTTGTCAAGGAACACGATATTGATGTTACAATTTCAGTTTTAAATGACAACATACTTAAAGTATTAAAAGAAAAAAATAAAGAGTGGATTGAAAAATAATATAAGAAAAAAAGATAGCTTATCACAAGTGACAGGCTATCTTTTTTAATTCTTAAAATATCAAATTATTTTTAAAATTATAATATTTATTTAGTACAACAATCTTTTTATTTCATTTCTCATTCTTATTTTGCCAGCATGAAAGGCAACTTTTCCAGCTCTTTTTGGATTTAGTAAGGATAAAAGTCTTAACTTTCTCCTTCTTCTTCTCTTTCTAATTCTTATAGGTCTTATAACTTTAAAAAATGCAATTAATTTAATTAAACTAGTTAATTTTTTCATATTTCCTCCTTAAAGTAATTTTAGTTTTGCCTTTTACTTGTTTTCTTTATTTTATCAGAAGATTTTTTAGATTCTTTTTTCTTTGAAGAATTATTATCTTCATCCTCATCCTCGTCATCCATTCCATTTTCATTATACCATTCTCTTGTGTGGATATTGCAGTAGGACTTTGGAATAGTCATGTAGTCATCGGGATAAATTCCAAAATGGTCTTTTGCATGATATCCTTCTTTTCTCTCAAAGAGAACAGTGTATAGGACAGATTCACTTGGACAATATTGGTTTGCAAGTTTATTTGAGTCTTTGCAAATTAAATATTTTTTAAATAAATCATCGTGGTCTTTTGGTTCAGTTCCAGAAATAAATTTTTCCTTGTAGGATGCTCCAGCATAGTCGCTCATTTTTGTGGCAAGCTTTCCACTCTTTGATGAAATAGACCTTGTAACAATATAAGATGGATCTTCGTCAAAGTTTTCTTTGGCAGCTAAATTTTTGGACATCTTATTAAAGATATCAATAGCTGCTGATTTATCCGCTGCAAGAGAAATCTTTGGAGAATCAGCTCCAATCCAAAAAGAAACTGTGTGAGACTTAGTAAAAGCATTTACAAAATAGTCTGAATTAGTTTTATTTTGTCCAAGATATCCTGCAGTTTCGGATGATCCTATGCGAACATTCTTGGCATTTCCACGATCACTATTTTTTATAAAAACATCTTTTAAAAGGTGGGAACTCTTTTCGTCAAAGAGTCTCTTATTTTTATTTGAATTGTCTATAATTATATTTCCACTGGGATCTTCAATTTTTAAAATTGCTGTTTCCTCTTTGTATAATCCGTCATTGGCAATAGTTTGATACATCTTTGATAAGTCAGACAATCTTAAACCAACTTGCATATTTCCAAGAGCAAGTGATTCTAAATTTTCATCATTTTTCTTTTTATTATCCTTTGCAGTGATAAAATAATCATCATTATTTTCATCAATTACATCAAATTTTTTTAAAACTTCTATAGCATTTTCCTTGCCAATTTCTTGAAGAACTTTTGCTGCAATGACATTTGAAGAATTTTCCATAGCCAGTCTTAAAGTCATAAGACCCTTAAAGGAATTATAATAATTTTGTGGCCAAAAGTTTCCGTCAACAGTCATTGGAACATCGTCGTAGACATCAGATAATTTTTTTCCAGATTCAAGTGCTGGAAGATAGACAGTAAAAGGTGTGAGGGCAGATCCCGCTTGTCTATAAGAATCAGTAGCACGATTTAAAATTTTTGCATTTTTTGTCCTAACATCTAAGCCGCCAATTATTGCGTCCACAAAACCACTTTCATTATCTACAGAAATCATGGCAGATTGAGGTTGAATTACAGGCTCCTTATTATAGTCAAAATATTTATTTGAAATTATTAAATTATCATTTTCGATTTTATAAAAATCTGGATAATTCTTTAAATAATGCCCGTCAATAATTAAATAATTATTTTTAAGTTCAGCTGCACCATCTTCAATTTTTAGTCCACCAATCTCATAAGTTCGCAAAATTTTGTCATCGAAAAGATTATAAGCGTCAATTATATCAATTTTTTGACCAGTGTCTTTAAAGTAGGAACTCCTAATTTTGAGGTCGCCATGAGACGATATATTATAGGCAGACTTTGGAATAACTAAATTAAATTTTTCATCTAAAATATTATTTTTTTCAAAATATAAAATTTCATCTCCAAAGATAATATTATTAGATTCATCGAAATTTAAGCCCAGCATTCTTGAACCAGAAGATGCAGAATAATTTAAAAGAAGATTTTGAAAATTTTCATATTTGTCTTCTAAATCCTTTTGCATTTCTTCATCAATAGTAGAGTAAACCTTGTAGCCACCAGTGAAGAGTTTGTGTTCACCCTCATCAAGACTTATCTTATAAAAATCAGCAAGATATTTTGAAGCTTCTTTTTTTATGTAGTCTGTTGAGTAGCTAGACATAGTGTGGTTTTTGAAATTGCGAGGATTAAGAGCACTCACAATGTCATAGTTTTTTGCTCTTTCATATTGGGCGTCGTCAATGTAGCCAAGTTCATGCATTCTCATTAAAACAGTTTTTTGTCTTTTGAAGGCATCATCATTTAAGACCATGTAGAGGTCTTTTCCATCAACTTCACGAGTTCCTATTACTCTAAAATCATCTTCAAGATATTCAGCAGGAACTGACTTAAAAGGTGAATAATTTGCTGGGGACTTTGGGATTGATGCAAGAAGTGCTGCTTCTGCAATATTTAAATCAACTGCACTTTTAGAAAAATAAGTTTGAGCAGCTGCTTCAATTCCATAAGATCCTTGACCTAAATTAATTCTGTTTAAATAAGCTTCTAAGATTTCTTCTTTACTTAAAGCTTCTTCAACTCGAAGGGATAAATAAGCTTCTTGGATTTTTCTGCCAAGAGTTTTTTGATTTGTAAGATATACAGAACGGACTAGCTGCTGAGTAATTGTAGAGCCACCACGCATAAGGGATCTTGATTTTATGTTTGCAGCAATTGAAGACATAATTCCAATGGGATCTAGTCCCTTGTGTTTATAAAATCTGTGGTCTTCAATGGCGACAAAAGAATTTTTTATATCCTCTGGTATATCGTCAATGTCAATAAGACTTCTGTACTCAAGAGATTCAATTTTTTCGATTAAATTTCCATCCTTAGAATAAATATAGGAGCTTTGATTAAAAGAAGAGCTCAAATTATTTAAGTCTGTGGCAGGAGTTTTTGAAATTATTGAAATAATAAGTGCAGAAAAAAATGAAATTAATAAAACAAAAATCAATAGTAAAATTAAAAGCCAGATTTTTATTTTGTCTTTCTTGTCTAAATTTTTAATATTTCTTTTTAATTCTCCTAATTTTTTCATACTTTCTCCTTTGTACAATTATAACATTTTAATAAGCTAAATACTATTATGTGAGTTTTTTTATCCCATCATTATGTAGTATAATGTAGTCATGGATAATGTTTATTTAGAGAATTTAAATTCAAATAAAAAATTAGAGAGAGTTATAATCGTAGGAACAAACCTCGGAGCTTACCCTCACAGCTTGGAAACTTCTATGAAAGAGTTATCAGAGCTTGTCTATGCAGATGGTGCAGAAGTTGTGGGTGAAGTAACACAAAATCTTTATAAGTTTAATCCAAAATATTTAATTGGATCAGGAAAGGTTGATGAAATTAAAGAAATGGTAAAACTTTTAGAAGTTGATGCTGTTGTCTTTAACGATGAACTTTCAGGTATTCAAGTGAGAAACTTGGAAAAGAGAATAAAGAAAAAGGTAATTGACAGGACAAATTTAATTTTAGATATTTTTGGACTTCGTGCCACTACTTATGAGGCGAAACTCCAAGTTGAACTTGCAAGACTTGAGTATCAACTTCCTAGACTTCTTGGCATAGATGGTTGGTCAAGAACTGGTGGTGGAATTGGTACAAGAGGACCAGGTGAACAAATAATTGAAACTGATAGGAGAAGGTTAAAAAGAGAAATTGACAAGATTAAGGAAAAACTTGACAAGGCAAAAAAGACTAGAGATACAACGAGAAACAAGAGGATAAATAATAATATTCCCATTGTCTCACTTGTTGGTTATACAAATGCAGGCAAGTCCACTATTTTAAATAGGTTAAAGGAAGAAGATTCAGGAGAAGTTTCTGTAAAAAATATGCTTTTTGAAACTCTTGACCCATCTTCAAGAAAGGCAAGGCTATTATCTGGTCGTGAGTTTATAATTTCTGATACTGTTGGATTTGTTTCAAAACTCCCAACAAAAATTGTCGAGGCCTTTAAGTCAACACTTGAGGAGATAAAATATTCTGATTTAATTCTTCACGTAATAGACGCATCAAGTGAAGATTTAGAAATTCAGTACAAAACCACAATGTCAATTTTAAAAGATATTGATGTCTTGGACAAAAATATTATCACTGTCTTTAACAAGGTGGACAAGATCAATTTGTACGATATAAATTTACCACTAAAAGTTCTTCCAGATAAAAAAGTTTACATTTCTGCAAAAAAAGATGAAAACATGGATGCACTTTTAAAAATCATAGAAGATAATCTTGAAGAAAAATATTTTGATGTGAAATTAAAATTTGCCTATGACGACACAGATTTTCTCTACAAATTGGTGGAAAAATTTGATGCAAAACCTATGTATGAAGATGATGGAATTTATTTGGACCTTAGACTTCAAGAGAGCAAATATGAAAAAGTAAAGGATCACATTGTAAATGTATAATTCGATTTTAAAAAATTCTAAAGCTGAAATTGAAATAAAAAAATCTATTTTTATAGGACGTGCTTTTTTCGTAAAAAATGAAGAAGAAGCCCTTGATATTCTTGATAGAGTAAAAGAAGAAGAGAGGTCTGCAACTCACAATTGCCACGCCTATATCATTGGAGAAGATGGACTAACTCAAAGATATTCTGATGATGGAGAACCATCTGGAACAGCTGGAGTTCCTATGCTTGAAGTCTTAAAGAAAGAAGAGATGAGAAATGTCCTTGTCATAGTGACTCGTTATTTTGGTGGAACAAAGCTTGGAGCAGGAGGGCTTGTGCGTGCTTACACCGATGCAGTTGTAAAGGCTCTTGATGCAGCCAAAAGAGTAGTTAGAAAAAAATTTACAAGGACAAAAATAATTTACGATTACACTTTTCATGGTGCTCTTGTAAATCTTCTTGCCAATGAAAATTTTAAAATCATAGAAGAAAATTATACAGACAAGGTTGAAATCACTATTGATATTGGCGAGGACAAATCTGTTTTAGATAAAATAAGAGATTTAACTAGTGCAAATTTTGAAAAAGAAGACTTAGAAGAAATTGAACTTCCAACAAGAGAAGGAAAAATAATTTATTAGGAGATATTATGGATTATAAAAAAGTTACAGAAGATTTAGTAAAATGGGTAGAAGATTATGCAAAAAAAGTTGGTGCAAAGGGATTTATCTTTGGACTATCTGGAGGAATTGATTCAGCAGTAGTTGCTGCTATAGCAAAAAGAGTTTTTCCAGAAAATTCTCTTGGACTAATTATGCCTTGTGACAGCATTGATAAAGATAGAGAAGATGCCCTAAAAGTTGCAAAAGCTCTTGATCTTGAAACTAAGACAATTGACCTTACAAAAACTTTTGAAGAACTCATGAAGGCATCTTTTACATCAGATAATAGGATGGCAAGGTCAAATATCAAACCAAGACTTAGGATGACAACACTTTATTACTACGCACAAGACTTGGGCTACTTAGTTCTTGGTCCATCAAATGCCAGCGAGTGGTATCTTGGCTACTCAACAAAATACGGTGATTCTGGTGCAGATTTAATGCCAATAGTAAACATTTTAAAGACAGATATTTTTGAAGTTGCAAAAGAACTTGGTCTTCCTGATTTTATAATAAATAAAAAACCATCAGCAGGACTTTGGGCTGGACAAACTGATGAAGATGAAATGGGCTTCACTTATGACGTTCTCGATTCCTATATAAGGGGAGAAAAAACTCCAGAACCTGAGATAAAAGAAAAAAT
>QWCE01011298.1_pt1 | contig 10790 bp, 7 predicted proteins | sample 1972531 | NCBI WGS metagenome assembly QWCE01 (sample SAMN09866716, study PRJNA288562) | Human gut metagenome isolate term4_stool, whole genome shotgun sequencing... | reverse complement strand
ATAATGCACCTGTCCGTTCGTTACTGCATCATGAACCGTCTTTCCGATAAGCTCGATGCCCGGATGTGTCATGATAGGAATGGAAATGACCTTTTTATTTAGGATCGTCTGACCGATCCAGTCTTTCATATTCAGTTTACCCATAACTTCTGTTTTTTAACTTCGTCATATAGTAAGACGATATTATTGTTCTTTTGTAATCTTGAAGTTTGCATAAAAAATAGATGATTATTATAAAAAACTATGTGTCATAATTGTATCTATGATATTTTACGCACTAGAATCAACGTAAGTGAAGGATTTTAGACTGAACATTTCATTGATCTTAATGGCATATTATATAAAATATCTCGGCGGATAATGTACTGGAGAGGATGAAATTATTACACTTTATGCGATAATAAGTTGGACGTTACAAAAATAACGAATATATTTGGTGTTAAATTAGTATCATATAGTTCTCTTTTGGTATAATGGCAAATAGAAAAATGATGCAATGTAATTCTTTAATAGTACCTACTTTAAAAATTGAAATTATGAAGACGATTAAGCAAATTGTATTTTGTGTCTCATTACTACTTGTAATGAATTGTTTTTATTCTTGTTCAAACTCAAATGATGTTGTTATAAATACACAACAAAATCAAGAAAAAACACAAGATGTTGAAATTCAAGAGTTAATAGACTTTATAGAAACCTTGAATGCTAATAAAATACAGACTCGTGGTCCCTTTTGGAATCGAATAAAGCGTTTTCTTGTAGGAGATGCTTGGGGTTATGGTTGGGGAGTAAATAAAGGTTTAACACCTAGAGGTGGCTTGATTACGGCTGTTGTATTCTCACTTATTTGTGCGGCTTCAGATGATGATCTTCCTAGAAATTGGTGGCATTTGAGTTCAAATTGGAAGGTATACGATGCTCCGTTAAGACCTTATGAAATAATTGGAAATGATCATAATAAGACAATATATAATATGATGAGGGAAGATCCCGTAATAGCTAATGGTACTTTTTCTAATTATTATTTATATAATTCTACTAACAAAAAATTGAAAAGTTATGGATATACAGAAGAAATGCCCCTGTTGCTTCAGACAAGATTGCTGGAAATAATGGATCTGGTTAAGAAAAGTACTTCTGTTGATCAACTGATGAATTTAATGAAGCAAGAATTTCCTCAGCGAGTATCTGAATTTCAGCTTGTAGAGAGTTATATTAATGGTTTAGTGAATATGGATGATAAATCAACTGTTCGTGATTATACTAAACAAGTATATGCCCAAATTGATGCTTCATCTTTAGATGTATCAGCTGTTTCTCGATTAAAAACTATGATAGCTATTGCTGAAAATAGCAAATTTTTGTGGGTTGAAACAAAATGATGATTGATTAAGGGAGCTTTCGTTTTTTCTCTTTTTATTAAACACACTTATTATGAAACAAAACAAATGCCTGCTAGTGGGATTAATATCTTTGATGTTCAGTATCAACTCTTTGTATGCTCAGAAAGATTCACTGAATGTTTCAACTAATAACGAGTCATATAAACGAGTATATATCTTGGATGTCGGGTTAGGGATTGGTTTTACTGGTATACAAAAAAATGGAAGCAGCTCTTGGTATATAGGAAATAATAAAAATGATGTTCCTTTTGTTTCTTCAATACAATTGATGACTTATACCCCTTACAGTAATATAGGATGTGGATTGTTTTATTATGACTATAGTAATGGTACAAAGAAACATGATGGAGTGCTATCATCGGGAATCAATGAAAAAAAATCGTTCTATTATGTAGCTCCGCAGATTTCTTTTATTAAACGGCAGGCTGGATTTTTGGATGGGATTATGTATGTGAGTGCTGGTATTGGATATGTTAATTATAGAAGTAAGGGAACAATATCGCAGTTGGAGAATTATAATACAACATGTTCGACAGTGGGAGGCAATATGGGGATTGCTTATGAATATGCTTTTGACTCCCGCTTGGGAATTAGGTTGGGTGTGAATTGTTTGTATGCTAAAATTAAAGGACTTCACAAAAATACCAGTATAGGTGAATTGTCTATACGCCCTCGTGAAAAATTTCATTTAATTGTTCCCTCTTTGGAAATAGGATTGTCTTATTACATTGTTCAATGGTAAACTTAGTCATAAGTGTATATAGCAATCTTCTTCAACAGATGTGTTATAGTAGATGGCTTTAACTTGAGAAAGATATAGAAGGAAAATGAAGACAAAGACTTATTTTACCGGAATCTTATCAATACGATTTTGATGGCGTCCCCCCTCAAACTGTGTTGAGAAGAACTCTGTCAATATCATGTCCGCCTCCTCAGTGCTGATGAAGCGTCCCGGCATCACGAGAATATTAGCGTCATTATGTTGACGGGCCAGATGTGCGATCTCTGCATTCCAGCAAAGAGCAGCACGTATTCCCTGATGCTTGTTCAGAGTCATGTTGATTCCGTTTCCGCTGCCGCAGATCGCAATACCGGGATAACATTCACCCGATTCTACTGCTAGGGCCAGCGGATGGGCATAGTCCGGATAATCTACGCTTGCGGCAGAGTTGGTTCCGAAATCTTTGTAAGCCCAGCCTTTTACTTCCAGCCAGCCGCGAACATATTCTTTTAGTTCAAAACCGGCGTGGTCGCATGCTAATCCAATTGTTTTCATTAAATCATTGCTTTTACCTGATTATATACGTTCTCGGCAGTAAATCCAAGTTTTTCATCCAATACTGTGTAAGGAGCAGAGAAACCGAAAGATTCCAATCCCCATACTTTGCCGTGGCAACCTACCAGACCTTGAAGAGTGACAGGCAAACCGGCAGTAAGACCGAATATCTTGGCATCAGCCGGAAGAACTGATTCCTGATATTCCTTAGACTGGCTGCGGAACAGACCTTCTGATGGTGCAGATACGATACGAACTTTTACGCCATCCTTGCGAAGCAACTCTGTACCGGCTACCAAAGTAGACACTTCGGAACCTGAAGCTACCAAGATTACATCCGGATTTTCGTCTGAACCGGCTACGATATAAGCACCCTTGGCTGCTTGTTCGTAATCAGTTCCGGCAGGCAGGTTAGCGATATTCTGACGGGAGAAGATCAGACCTGTCGGAGTAGACATATTTTCCATGGCAAGTTTCCATGCGATAGTCGTTTCTTCCGCATCAGCCGGACGAAGTACCAACATAGAGTTGTGTCCCTTGTGGTTTTTCAGTTTCTCCATCAGGCGGATTTGAGCTTCCTGTTCTACCGGTTCATGAGTAGGACCGTCTTCACCTACGCGGAATGCATCATGAGTCCAGATGAACTTCACAGGCTGTTCCATCAGAGCAGCCATACGTACGGCAGGTTTCATATAGTCGGAGAATACGAAGAAGGTACCGCAAGCAGCGATCACACCACCGTGAAGTGACATACCGATACAGATACAAGCCATTGATAATTCAGATACACCGGCCTGGAAGAATGCACCGCTGAAATCGCCCTTCTTGAAAGAATGAGTTTTCTTCAGGAAACCGTCAGTCTTGTCAGAGTTAGAAAGGTCGGCAGAAGCAACGATCATATTTTCTACCTGCATTGCAAGAGCACCCAGAACAGTTGCAGAAGCGGCACGAGTGGCAGTACCTGCTTTTTGTTCGATGGCAGCCCAGTCTACTTTAGGAGCTTTGCCGGAGAAGAATGCTTCCAGTTTAGCTGCCAGTTCCGGATTGGCTTTGGTCCATTTGGCCTTCTTTGCATATCTTTCAGCTACGATTTTCTTTAATTCTGCTGCTCTCTTTGCATACAGTTCGGCTACTTCCGGGAAAATCACGAACGGATTGACAGGATCGCCACCCAAATTCTTGATTGTATTTACATAGGCGTCGCCACCGAGTGGAGCGCCGTGTGTAGCACAGTTGGCTTCGTAGCTGCTACCGTCTGCTTTGCGTGCGCCTTTACCCATAACGGTTTTACCGATAATCAGAGTCGGGCGCTCTTTTTCTGCCTGTGCTTCTTTGATAGCTGCACGGATTTCGTCAGGATCATTACCATTGATGCTGAGTACGTTCCATCCCCATGCTTCATATTTCATGGCAGTGTCTTCAACGGTTACATCTTTCGTTTCTGTAGAAAGCTGAATATCGTTGGAGTCGTAGAACATGATCAGGTTGTCCAGTCCCAATGCACCGGCAATGCGTCCGGCACCCTGAGAGATTTCTTCCTGAATACCACCATCGGAAATGTATGCGTAAATAGTCTGATTCATTACTTCATTGAAGCGTGCTTTCAGGAATTTAGCTGCGATAGCGGCACCTACAGCGAAAGTATGTCCCTGTCCCAGCGGACCGGAAGTATTTTCGATACCACGCATGATGTCTACTTCCGGATGTCCCGGAGTAGGGCTTCCCCATTGGCGAAGCACCACCCATGGCGCCACCCGGGTGACCGGAATTGGCTTTCTCAACCATTGAAGCAGCAAGAATACGGATGTTATCCGCTGCACGATTCATAAGTTTATTATCGTTCATATCTTTAATAATTAATAGATTTGCTAGTCTGTCAATGTGCCAATTACTTGGCATATTTCTCATAATGTTGGCAAAGATAGCTCTTTATGTGTAATTAACCATCCAAAAGAGCTATCTTTTTTGTAGGCTTTTTAACAGCCTTCTTGTTTATAATACAGTAAGTATTTACTATTAGATTACTGTAACTCTAAAGTAACAATTGACTTAGCCGGTAGTTTTACCTTCATAATTCCTTTATTGATTTTTACCTCTTTGAAGGAAGCCGGTTTTACAATATTAGGTTTTTCGAAAGAGTTGTAATCAGTCAGATTAGCAGAAGTCAGGATTTCTCCAATCGCCTTTTTGGCATTTACGTCCGGAAGATTGACTGTGATTTCCTGTGCGTTGTCTGCATCTACGTTGGAGAGAGAAATATGGATCACTCCGTTCTTGTTCTTAGAAGCTGTTGCGCTGACCATGGGAACTGTACGGTTATCGCGTACGTTCATTTTCTCGCAAGTCAGGTCGAGTGGAAGATAGGTTGCATCCTGATGCACTTTGTACATCTTAAATATATAATAAGTAGGAGTAAGTACCATATCTTTGTCTTTAGTCAGGATCATAGATTGCAGAACGTTGACTATCTGAGCAATGTTCGCCATTTTCAGACGGTCGGTATATTTGTGGAATACATCGAGGCTTAAAGAAGCAACGAAGGCATCACGCAATGTGTTTTGCTGATACAGATGACCTCTGACCGTTCCTGGTTCTTCGTCCCACCAAGTGCCCCATTCGTCAAGCAAAAGGGCAATCTTCTTGTCTTTATCATATTTGTCCATGATGGCGCAATGTTTTTTGATGACATCTTCCACTTCAAGACATTTGCCCATCGTCCAGTAAAAATCATCTTTGTTGAATTTGGTTGCCGCACCTTTGCTGCCGCTCCATCCTGTAACTGTATAGTAGTGTAAGGATAGACCTTGCATCCGGTGACCGACACGATTCATCAGTACATCCGTCCAGTTATAGTCGTAATCACTGGCACCACTGGCTATCTTAAACAGATGATTACCGTCATAGTTACGGCAATAAGTAGAATAACGGCGATACAGATCGGCATAATATTCAGGACGCATGCTGCCGCCGCATCCCCAGCTTTCATTTCCTACACCGAGATATTTTACTTTCCATGCCTTGTCTCGGCCATTCTTGCGACGCAGATTTGCCATTGGAGAATCACCGTCGGAAGTCATGTACTCCACCCATTTGGCGAGTTCTTCTACCGTGCCGCTGCCTACGTTTCCACTTATATATGGTTCGCAGCCCAGCATTTCGCAAAGGTTCAGAAATTCGTGTGTTCCGAAACTGTTGTCTTCAATCGTTCCTCCCCAGTTGTTGTTCACCATCTTCGGGCGGTTTTCTTTGGGACCGATACCGTCCATCCAGTGATATTCGTCTGCAAAGCAGCCGCCCGGCCAGCGGAGAACAGGAACAGACAAGTCTTTTAATGCATTAAATACGTCCGTGCGGTATCCTTTGATATTAGGAATATCCGAATTTTCGCCTACCCAAAGACCACCGTAGATACATGAACCCAGGTGTTCGGCAAATTGACCGTAGATTTCCTTCGGGATAATTTCTTTGCCTTGGTCGGCATGTACAGTGATGGTAGCACTCTTTTGTGCAGAAAGAGATACCGAGGCTGCCAGAAAGGCCGTGCTGACTAATAGTTTTGCTTTCATAAATGGAATTTGTTTAAATGATTATATAGAAGTTTGATTTTTACGATGATCATTCTCTTGTTCTTACGGTTACTTCAGTAAGCGTACTTCATAAACGGCAGAGGTCCATTCTGTTCCGTCCGGCTTAAAAAGAATCTCGCAGCTTCCTACTTTTAATTTACGGGGCAGGAGATAACAGAGTCTGATAAAACCGTCTTTGTCGGCTTTGCTCACAGTGGGATGAACGGTCAGTTTTTCGTTATTCAGCAGGATCACTGCTTTGTTACGGTCTTCTTGCCGTACGGTGATCATAAGCTGGCTTGCTTCTTCTTTTATTTTCAGGTTATAGCTGAACCAACCTTTAGCCCGGCGGAAATGACGGTCTTTGTGGGTTCCGGTTTCGGAAGCTTCATATTGAATGCTATGATCAGATTCCGGTTGCTGTTCACCGGGGAAGATCAGGTCAACTGTCCGGTTCGCCAGTTCGGTCGCTTTCCGTTCGGCTGTAGCCATTTCTTCCTGAATCGTTTTGAACTGTTCTTCACTGGCTTGGCGGAAGTAAACGGCATAACGGGAATTATGCAGGCGGAAAAACGGAATAAGCTCCAGTGATTTACTCTTTTGTGCCGGATAAACGTTTCCATCATAACTAAAAGCTAGTTTGCTTCCGCTCAGTTTGTGAAGAGAATGGCGGATAGAATCGGGATTCCCGATCAGCATCGGGACCTCCTGCAAAGGTGTTTGCCGGCCGTGGGCAATGTGACCGCCGCGGCTGTCGTCTGCATAGATTCCGTCAAGGTTTTCTGTTCCTGTAGAAGTTGCAAGAACGATGGGACCGTATAAGAAAGCATAGTAATCTTTCTTGTCGGGAATCTGCTCCAGGCTGACCTTCATAGGCAGATGGAAGGTGATAACATCTCCTTTCTTCCATTTACGCCGGAGGGGAAGGTATGTACTGGTTCCCGCCTGTATGTCAGAAAGGTGCTTCTTGCCGTTGATGGTGATTTCATACCCTTCTGAGTTTCCTGCCCATTCCGGTATACGAATCATTAATGTCAGGTTCTTCTTAGCGGCTTTGTCTATTCGTAAGGTAACTTTTTCATCATCGGGGAAGAGAGTTTCCTGCGTTAATGTAACGCCTTGTTCTTTCCAGTTCAGTTGTGAAGGAATAAAAAGATTGACGTAAAGCGTATCTTGTTGATGCGCATAAATAAATTCACCATACTTGGTATGATTTTCCAAGCCTGAACCGACACAGCACCACATCGATGTTTCCGGTTGCGAGTATACCCGATAATGTCCGGGACGCATCGGAGTAAAGTAGACGAATCCGCCTTTATCCGGTTCTTGTGATGACAGGATATGATTGTAGAGTGCACGTTCATAATAATCTACATAACGTGGGTCCGGTTTGTTGGAGTTGTCAACGTCTCCGGAGTTCTGATAAAGCATTTTGGTCAGCCGGAGCATGTTGTAAGTATTGCAAGTCTCCGGTCCCTGAACGTCATTCAGCATAGACGTAAAGTTGTCCGATGGATGAAAATGTTCGCGTACGCTGTTCCCGCCGATACACACGGAACGGTGATTGACTACGGTATTCCAGAAAAAACGGGCTGCATGATCCCATTCTGCTGCATGATTCCAGTCTTTGTCATTCTTTGAAACTTCGGCTACCCGTTTGTATCCGATTACTTTAGGAATTTGTGTGTTGGCATGCATTCCGTTTAACCTGTCTTCGTTTTTGATAAGCGGGTCGAGAATGACTTTATGAGAGAAACGGCGTGCCAGTTTCAGGTATTTCTTATCGCCTGTTATTTCCGCTACATCCGCAAACGTTTCATTTAAGCCGCCGTGTTCACTGCGGAGCATATCCTGCATTTGGTTGTCGCTAAGACCGGAAGTAATATCAATCATCCAGTCGGTAAGATCAATCAGCATCTGACGTGCCAGATCGCTGTGAGCATACAGGTAAGCGTCCCGCAGTCCGGCATACGTTTTGTGTATATTATAGAGGGGTACCCATTTGCCGTTTAAGCTGAAGCCTCCGGCACGAATGTCACCTGCTTTGATTTCTTTCCAAAGTTGGAGGCTACCGGGTGTTCCTCCGATAAATCCTGTGCCGACAGCTTGCTGTGCACGGTGTAGTTCGTTGAGCATATAGTTGAGACGGTGGTATATCGCCGTATCTCCGGTGGCGGCATACATCATGGAAAGTGCGGAAAGGTAATGTCCGCCGATGTGACCGTCCAGTCCTGTATTCTCCCAGTTGGTATAGCTTGGGGCTTTGGGTGTCAGTCCGGCTTCGCGAAGGAAAGGAGCTGATAATCTGTCCGGGTCGAGAGCTAAGATATAATGTAAATCAGTCTGTTGAGCTTGCAGAAAAGGACTGCTTAATAACTTCACATCTTGAAGGGAAAAGTAAGAGACCTGATGGTTCGTCTGGGCTTTTCCGATGGAGATGGATATAATAAGGGCAAGTATGAACGAGGTGGTTTTCATGATAATAGCTTCCCCCTGACCCCCTCCAAAAAGGAGAGGGAATGAGGATATTTATGTTAATACTAAATTCAGGGAAAGGGGGAGAAAGGTCTCCGTGAAGCCGCTTATTTGAATTTGACAGCTGCTTCTTCTATAGGCAAACCTGCCTTGTAGCTTTCGATGTATGTGTTGAAGCCGGCTACATCTTCGGGTGTGGGTGATACCTCGACACCAGCATCGCTGACAAATACACTTTCATCCAGGAAATCGGCAAGAGATTGCCCCTTTTTATTGTTTACCAGGTAAGAACCCAGCAGGGCAATTCCCCATGCACCGCCTTCACCGGCTGTTTCCATAACAGATATGGGCGAGTTGATGGCTGCTGCAAGTACTCTTTGACCGACTCCTTTGGTTCTGAACAATCCTCCGTGACCTGTGATTCTGTCGACTTTGATCTTTTCTTCGTTGAACAAGATGTCGTTGCCAATCTTGAGAACTCCGACTGAGGCGTACAAATGAGCCCGCATAAAGTTTGCAAGGTTGAACTTGTCATTGGCCGAACGTACGAACAAAGGTCTTCCCTCGGCAAGTCCCGTAACAGGTTCGCCTGAAATGTAGTTGTAGGAGAGGAGACCACCGCAATCGGTATCACCGGTAAGGGCAATGTTATAAAGTTTGCCATAGAGTTCATCCATATCTACAGGTATACCCAGAAGTTCCTGGTATTCTTTGAACAGGTTGACCCATGCGTTAAGATCCGAAGTACAGTTGTTGCAATGTACCATGGCTACGAGGCTTCCGTCGGGAGTGGTGACCATGTCGATCATTTCGTATGGCTTCGACAATTCTTTTTCCAATACGATCATAGAGAAAGAAGAAGTACCTGCCGATACGTTGCCGGTGCGTTGCTTGACGGCGTTGGTTGCTACCATGCCGGTGCCTGCGTCTCCTTCCGGTGGGCAGACCGGTATTCCTGCCTTCAGATGACCGGATGCATCGAGTTTTTTACAGCCTTCCGGTGTGAGGACACCGGCATTTTCACCAGCCGACAATACTTTGGGCAGAATGTCTTCCAGTTTCCAACTGTATTCTTTCGAAGCAATCAGATTGTTGAATTTGGCCACCATTTCGGCGGAATAGTTGTTGGTAGTCGGATCTATGGGGAGCATACCCGATGCGTCACCAATGCCCAACACCTTTTCGCCTGTTATCTGCCAATGTACATAACCTGCAAGAGTTGTCAGGAACTTGATGTCTTTGACGTGCGCTTCGTTGTCCAGAATAGCCTGGTACAAATGAGACTTCACGTTGGAGCGGAGGTCGGCGTAGCAATCTTGCAGTCCGGACCAGATGGCATCAATGCTGTAAGTCCAAAGTCCGTTGACCAGTTGATTTTCCCATGTGTGGCTGCCTTGAGCGATAGGTTTGTTTTCCTGGTCAATCAGAACAGCTTTTATTCGTGTAGAACCGAGTTCTATGCCAAGGATAGCTTTACCTGTCTCGATGGTTGATTTTGCATCTAATTTCATGTTGGAAACCGATATTTTAAGGTATAACAATAAGTGTGGAGAACAAAAACTGAGTCTGCTTTCAAAAGGCGGAAGTGTCTTTAATTCGGGTTGAATTAAAAGTCGCCAGTATCCATATTGTGTGTGACTAAAAAGTCGGTACCAATGGAGATGGTACCGATTTTTTTAAGTGGACTCAGTGATTGGTTTTTAGCAAAGCGCTTTGTTCAGCATATAATATACTTCATTCATGCGCAGTTCTTTCTTGAAGCAGCTGATAGTCGTATCTTTATTGATATGTACCATTTCGATGCCTGCGATTTCTGCATAATCTTCCCAGTATTCTGCTGTCAAGTCGTATGAGAAGCAAGAGTGGTGAGTTCCACCGGCCAGAATCCATGCGCCTGCGCCTACTTCGAGGTTAGGCATCGGAATCCAGAGTGCGGAAGCAACCGGCAATTTCGGAAGTGGTTTCGGTTCTATACATTCTACATCGTTTACGATCAGACGGAAACGGTTACCCATATCCACTACAGTTGCGGTGCAGCCTGTTCCTGTCTTTGAAGTGAACACAAGACGG
>QWCE01005951.1_pt1 | contig 10791 bp, 8 predicted proteins | sample 1972531 | NCBI WGS metagenome assembly QWCE01 (sample SAMN09866716, study PRJNA288562) | Human gut metagenome isolate term4_stool, whole genome shotgun sequencing... | reverse complement strand
TTGACCATAGTAGCGGTTTGACTGCTGAGGACAGATTGAAACGCATTATTCAGGCAGAAGCAGAGAGAGAATCTGCGTAAGTAATATGAAAAATATCCATGCACCCCCTTGACAAAAGCTTTCAGAAGATACGTTGCTGTCTGCTATGGAACGGGCCGGGGCCGAGGATATGCCGGAGGACGCCGAGCGCAAGGGGCTGGGAACCCCGGCCACCCGCGCCGCTATTTTGGAAAAGCTGGTTCAGATGGGCTTTGCCCAGAGAAAGGGTAAGCAGCTCATTCCCACCAAGGACGGCATCAATCTGGCCGTGGTACTGCCGGAGGCTTTGACCTCTCCCCAGCTTACCGCTGAATGGGAAAGCCGTCTGACCGAGATCGCCAAGGGGCAGGCTGACCCGGACGAGTTTATGGCAGGTATTGAGGCCATGACGCGGGAGCTGGTGAAAACCTATTCCTGCATTAGTGAGGATAAGAAGAAATTGTTTCAGACCGAGCGTATTGCAATCGGGACGTGTCCCCGCTGCGGCGAGGCCGTCTACGAGGGCAGGAAAAACTACTACTGCGGAAACCGGGCCTGCCAGTTTGTCATGTGGAAGAATGACCGATTTTTTGAGGAACGCAGGAAAGCGTTCACCCCGAAAATCGCCGCCGCGCTGCTCAAAGACGGAAAAGCAAAGGTAAAGGGCCTCTATTCCATGAAAACCGGCAAAACCTATGACGGGACGGTGCTTTTGGCCGATACCGGCGGGAAATACGTCAATTACCGCGTGGAACACAGGAGCTAAGACGCTAACAAAGCAAGCATAGGGGGCGAATGCACTCCCTATGTGCTTTTTATATCAACTCAAGGAACATCTGTATTCCAAAATGTGATAATTTCTGTTATAATATGAAAAAGGAACCGAGGTGAAATTATGCAAGAAATGACGCATCAACACACTCGCGAATTAGATATTTATTATAATGAACACAAAAAAGCTTGTACCAATTGTGGAAAGCAGTTCCAAAATGGCATGACGGCACACTTAGGTTATCTTGTAGATAGAACCCCAGCTGTACTTTGTGATGACTGTTCCCGGCTACTTTCTGAAACCGTTGTTCGATATTACTGGACAAAACCAGAATATGAGGAGGTTTTGCCAACAGCCAAACTCTGGCGATATATGGACTTAAGCAAGTTCATTTCTTTGATTGGAAAGAAAAAGCTATATTTTGCATCATTAGAATCGTTTGAGGATATTTTTGAAGGAGCAAAGGGAATCGCAGAGAGAAAAGAAAAATGGGATGATTTTTATCTTGATTTTTTCAAGCAGGCGATACAAACTGCTCCGGGTATGAATCCAAAAGACTTAACCGACCAATACATAGAAGAAAATGCTGTGCGACTACTATCCGAAATGGAAACTGGAGGTAAGTTTGAAAGGAAAAACACATTTGTAAGCTGCTGGCATTGTGATCAATATGAATCCGAGGCTATGTGGAAGTTATACTCTACAAATGTAAAAAATGCGCTTGCAATTCAAACAACTTGCCAGCAGCTATATGAAGCACTTGGAAAAGACCCGTCCATACAAATAGGAAAAGTACAGTATATTGATTTTACAAAACGCTTCTCTGCTGTAAATGGAGCATATTGGTACAAGCGAAAATCATTTGAATATGAACAAGAGGTGAGAGCTGTCGTAAAAGTGCGAAAAGCTAATAGTAGCGGCATTGAAAAGGATATAGATATTGAAAAATTGATTGCAGCAATCTATATTTCGCCGTATGCGCCTAAGTGGTTTGAGGATGTAGTATATGATGTCGTAAAAAAATATGGCTTGAACAAACCAATCTTTCACTCGGAAATGGCAGCAACGCCATTTTACTAACATGTTTGTGTTGTGACATTTTGCACCTACTTGATATTTGATTTAGCAGGAAATCTTTGAAAGGTTTCCTGCTTTTCTTTTACCCATTTTTACAGAAAGGAGGTTGCCGATGGCAAGTTTACGGGACACCGTAAGAGAATATCAGGACGATTTACGAAGCGGCATTGCATGGCTGACGTTCTGGCGGGAGGGTCGTTCATGGCACGGGGAAGCGTTTCATCTGGATATGAGCGACTATTTGTACCCGGAGGACAAAATGCGGCTTGCCGAGATACAGGCCACAGACCCCAAGGCCGTTGTAGTGAACAGCTACTATTCCGGCTATCTGGGCGAGAAAATGAGCGTGGACGGGCTGGCCGCCGGAGTGCGCCACCACTACGAAAACGGCCTGAGTAATATCGCCCCGTTTATGGAGGCCCACGACGATGTGCTGCCCCCGGAGATATTGGAGGAAGCGCGGGCCAAGGCCCATGAAGCGGGGCTGCCTTTTAATGAGCGCCCCTATAACGGCGAGGACATCGGCCCGTATGTATATGACGGCAATATGAGCGTTGAGGACTACGAGCTGATGCACCGTCTAATGGAACAGGACAATGAAAGGAGTGATCGCGTGAACGAAGTATTTTCTATCCAGCTCCATAACCGCCAGCTCTACGAACAGGGCAAGGATGGTGTCTGGCTGGATATGCCTACTACAACGGAACAACTGCAAACAGCTCTGCGGCAGATCGGCATTACCGCTGACAATCCGCAGGACTTTTTTATCAACGGGTATTCTTACCCGGAGGGCCAGCGTCTTGCGCTGCCTTACAATATGGTGCTGGCCGCCGACGTGGACGAGCTGAATTTCCTTGCCGTCCGGCTGGGCCAGCTTGACGTCGCCGAGATCGCAGAGTTGAACGCCGCCCTGCAAAATCCCAAGGGCGGCTTTGAAAATATCAGTCAGATCATTGATTTTACTGAAAACGCGGACTACTATGTGCATCTCCCGGATGTGCATACCGCCGCCGCATTGGGCGATTACTACCTGAACCGTTCCGGCGTGGTGGATATGCCGCAGGAATGGAAAGCCGGGATTGATACGGCGCAGTTTGGCCGCCACATTGCCCAGCAGGAACAGGGAGCCTTTACCGAGTACGGCTATATCGTAAAAAGCGGTGACGATTGGCAGCGCGTCTATGAGGGCCAGCCGGTGCCGGAGGAATACCGGGTAATGGCCTTTCCCCAGCCGGAGGTTATGCGGGACGAGATCAAGACCCGGCGGGCGGCGGTATTGACTGCCGAGGCCCCGCAGCACCAGCCGGTTATCCCCATCGACTTAAACGGAAAGAACAATGCCGAGCGCATGAAAGAGATCACTGACCGTCTGGAAGCTGGAATACAGGCTCTTTTTGAAAGCGAACAGTACAAAGCCTATCTCACGGCGATGTCCAAGTTCCATAATTACAGCTTCAACAATACGCTGCTGATCGCCATGCAGAAGCCGGACGCTTCTCTGGTTGCCGGTTTTGGCAAGTGGCGGGACGACTTTGAACGCCATGTGAAGAAAGGTGAAAAAGGCATCAAGATACTGGCCCCGTCCCCCTACAAGGTGAAAAAGCAGATGGAGAAAATCGACCCGGCTACTCAAAAGCCGGTAATCGGCGCAGACGGCAAGCCCGTCACCGAGGAACGGGAAATTGAAATCCCGGTCTTTCGCGTCGTCACAGTCTTTGACGTGAGCCAGACCGAGGGCAAAGAAATCCCGGACATTGCCGTGTCCGAGCTGACCGGCAGCGTGGAACAGTATCAGGATTTTTTCGCCGCGCTGGAAAAGGCGTCGCCGGTGCCGATTGCTTTTGAGAACATCGAGGGCGGCGCACACGGCTACTACCATCTGGAAGAAAAGCGGATTGCCATTGACGAGGGCATGAGTGAGCTGCAAACCCTGAAAACGGCCATCCATGAGATCGCCCATGCCAAGCTCCACGCCATCGACAAGGACACCCCAGCCACCGAGCAGGCTGACCGGTCAGACCGCCGCACCCGTGAGGTGCAGGCCGAAAGCGTGGCGTATGCCGTTTGCCAGCACTACGGGCTGGACACATCGGACTATTCTTTTGGCTATGTGGCCGGTTGGAGTTCCGGGCGGGAGCTGTCCGAACTGAAAGCCTCCCTTGAAACCATCCGAAAAGCAGCCAATGAGCTGATAATCGACATTGACGGCCATCTGGCCCAGCTTCAGCAGGAGCGCGAGGCAAAACAGGAAGCCGAACAGCCGCAGGAACAGCAAACGCCAGACCAGACCGAGGCTCCGTCCCTTGACTCGGCAGCGGAGCCGCTTGTTACGGTGCTTTGGAGTGAAAGCCCCCATCTGAAAGAGGGCCAGACCATGCCACTGCATGAGGCTGACGCCCTGTTTGCCAAGCTGGATGCAGAATATCCGGCAGGCATGGGCTATGACAAGACTAAGTTCCGCATTGACTTTACTTTCCGGGGACAGCCGGACAATTACGAGGGGCGGCAGGATTTTGGCGACGGGGACGGTTCCCTGATACAGCACATCCAGAGCTATCATGAATACTACGCCCAGGATGAAAGCTGGAAAAATCATGTGATTGCGGAAACCGGCTTAGAGGGCTGGGAGCAGGACAAAGCGGAACGGGATATGCTGCTGGGTGAGTTTGTTCCTTATATGAAGCTGCATTGCAATCTCTCCCACATGGAACAGGAAGCCAGACGGCCCCTGCTTTCCGGGGAGGAATTGACGCCGGAGCAAGAAGCCTATTTCCATGCCGTTCTTGACTATGTGCAGGAGTGCCGCCCGCTTCTCAATCAGGGCCAGTATCAGTTGCCGGAGCCGCCGAAGCTGTCCGATTTTGACCAGACCTTGCAGGACTACAAGGAGCAGGTGCAGGCCGAGATCGCACAGGAGGCCGCCGCAGCCGGTATGACCGTGGAGGAATATGCGGCGGCTGGCTATGAAGCGCCGGAGCAGGACAGCTTTTCGATTTATCAGATCAAGAGTGGTGATGAAACGCGGGACTATCGGTTTGAACCCTTTGATCGCTTGCAGGCCACAGGGCACTCTGTGGACAGAGCCAACTATGACCTTGTTTATACCGCGCCGCTGGATAGCAAGACCACGTTGGAGGACATCTACCGCACATTCAACATCGACCATCCGGCAGATTTCAAGGGACATTCCCTTTCTGTGTCCGACGTGGTGGTGTTGCATCAGGGAGGTAAAGATACCGCCCATTACTGTGACAGCTTTGGTTTTCAGCAGGTGCCGGAGTTTTTACAGGAAAATCCTCTGCGTACCGCCGAGCTGTCCACGGAGCAGAATGAAAACATGATTGACGGCGTTATCAATAACACCCCGTCCATGGGCGAGTTGGAGGCCAAGGTAAAAGCCGGGGAACAGATTTTCCTTACCGATCTTGCCGATGCTGCCAAGGCTGAGGCCAAGAAGCCCAAGGCAAAACAGTCCCGCAAGACCCAGCAGAAAAAGCTCTCCATCCGGGCGCAGCTCAAAGCCGCACAGGAGGAACAGGCAAAAAGGAAACCGGCACGGGAAAAATCGCAGGAATTGGAGGTGTAAGGGATGCAGAAGTTTGAGAATGTGGACGTGATTGCGGCGTTGAGTGAGATCATGCGGCAGAACACCGCGTTTTATCAGAGCGACTTTGACATTGACAAGGGTATTATCCAGCGGGCCGCCGCCAGCGATCAGGCCGTGGACAAAACTCTGCTGTGGATGTCCCGGCCCTCCGGGACGTACTGTTTCCGGGAACGTGACGTGTTCCTGAAAGATACCCGGCAGCACAACACATGGCGTTTCTACGGAGAACAGACCCGTGATAAGATACTTGCCTACGCCGTGGAGCTGACTGACACCAAAGATGATACTATCCGGGGCAATCTCTATGAGTTGGACTACCAGCAGCATTTCCGGCACGTTATTGACGCTGCTTTGCCGATGAGTGTGAGCCGGCTCTTTTATGAGCATGGAAGCCGTGACATTCCGGCGGAACAGTATTTTGACGGAAGCCCTGACCGTGCGCTGGGCAGTTTTCTCCGCTATGAGTTCCAGCCCCGCGACCCGGCTGTGCTGCAGGAGGCGTTACAGCAGGAGCAGCGCGGACGGGAGCAGGCAAGGCCGGGGGATTTCAAGGCCCATATCACCGCTTTGCACGACAGCCGGATTGAAACCGAGGCACAACGCATCGTGGATAAGCTGAAAGATCTGTCTGCACCCAACAGCCCCAACAAGACGCATTTCATGGTGGAGATTTCACCGCACTTTGACGCGCTGGCCTCCACCAAGGACAATGACCGGCTCTTTGCCATGCTGCCCTATAAGTCCCTGTGCTTTACCGGCATAAAAGACCGGCACGGGGTATATGCCATGATCGGCAAGGACGAGCGCCGGGATGCGTCAATACGCAGGCCCCGGCCCTCTATCCGCAAGCAGCTCACCGACAGCAAACAGGCCGCCAGCCCGAAAAAAGCGGCGGCCAGAACCAAGAAAAAGGAATTGGAGGTATGAAAATGTACTTTACCGTGGAGGAAGAAAACCTGATCTGTATGTACCACAATGCTGACCGTCGCAGGACGATAGGTAGGATCACTGCCGCCTTGCCGGATATGGACGAGGGTATGCAGGCGCTGGCCCAGCAGACCCTTTCCAAGCTGGAACGCATGACGGATGCCGACTATGATAGCCAGAAGTTCCAGTTCGCCGATGAATAAGTAAAGCAGACGCCGGGCATGGCGGCCATGTGGCCGCTTGCGTCCGGCGTCTTTTATTAGCAATCAGTCCAAGATTCCATTTGAGAAAAGATAAGTTTTATACCATCAGCATCGATAGGCATAGATTCCTTGAAATATTCATCGTATACTTCTTGTTTGAGTTCTGAATCGACTAGGACATTAGATATGTGGCACAGCGAGTCTGTGCTCAACTTAATAATTACCTCGTTTACAAGGCTATCAACGTATGCGTGAAGATGTTCTCCGAGGTCTTTCAAGTCACTTGGCTTTTTTCCTGAATGAACTATTGAATTTCGTGCACGATAAATACGATACAAATGCCATGAGATTCTCTGCGCATAACGATCAGTTAGATTATTAAGTTCATTTCGTGTTTGACAGTCGTCATGTAAATTGAGCATCCTAGTCCGTAATACAGGATAATTCACCAAACAATCAACAAAAATATCCAACTTCTCAGAATATTTCGGCAATAGAATCAAGCATGCTATTTTTTCATAATCTTTTGCGCCATCCGTAATACTCTCAATTAACGACCTGTATGCATCAGGCTCAAGGATTCTTTTCAGGTTATCTGTGATGTCATTAAACAGTACAGGGAGATAGTCACGCTTAAGTATAGGAACTGCCACAGATTTAACTTGCTCAATCTTGGAACCGTCTGGGTTTGAAACACAAATCATCTCCATGATAGACCACATATTGAGAAATCCATTTTCCAAGCCATTGCTTGAAATTGCTCTGTTGTGGAGTTTTACTATTTTTTTCAGTTGGGGCATCGAGCACCTTGCTCCGCGAATTAAGTTGGTCACGACTGCTTCTGACATCTCACCTATTTTGGGTGGATTATCATCCTCAATAGATTTGTACTTTCCTCGATTAACAACAAGTTTTCTTTCATACCCATCCTCCGAGATGGTTAATACTTTATTTTGAATTAAATTCCCACCATAATTCCCAAAATACTGATAGAACGTTGTGAATAGTTCAATTCTTTCGAATGCTTCGTTAGCTGCGTTACTTGCATCCAGTGCTTTGATATCGGATATCTTGATTACACAATATCCTCTCCAGATTTCCATCTTACTAAAATTTCCGTCATCATCGAAACTGATTCCGAGCCTTGCTGCAAGAATATCTTTGAACACTTGCATCCTGTCAGATAATCCCAGATAAACACAATATGTCTTTGCCTTTCGATTATACTGTTGTAAGAATTTAGATAATGAGTCAATTGGATTTGTTTCTTCAGTCAATAACTGTTTTGCTGAATGATAGATGTCATCCCTAGAATAACCACAGCGCAACAATTCAGGTATGAAGCATCGAATAGCCCGTTCGATTTTGCGCTTTTGATTATTCTGAGGGACTATATGTTCTATGTACTCTTTTGTCCAAGTCAAATAGTGGTCAGCGACAGCGTGACATAGATACTCCATGGTTTGCTGTCGTTTATCTGGAAACCTATTTATCCTATTAACAATTTGCTGAATTCTATCTTCACCTAATTTATATTGTATAACAATATCATTTTTGAACGAATGAGAAAATTCATTATACACTTCTTCTAGGTGATATGGTTTTGCTGCACCATGACATATCCTTAGATATTCATCAATAAGTCTAGATGTGTTAAGAAGTGGCGCACGATAGATATCAACGGTCATATAATCCAGCATTTCAACAATTCGCTGAGCAAAAAATAGGAAGCCATCATGCTCATATTTTTCATTCCAAGAAACACTAATTTGAGCTATCATAATTTTCGCCCTCCAATACATATAATACCATGAATACAGCAAAAAATCTATCAAGAATGCAGAAGCTACATCTGTCGTTCTTTCTTTTTTTGCCCATTTCTACGCATTTAGAATAGCGTTTCGGCGGGGATAGGATAAATCATCCTACCACACCTGTGACCATGCCGGAAAAGTCGCGGAATACCGGGCTTGTTAAGGCCCTAAATGCGTAGATTGCCAGTACCTTTTCCGCTGTCGTTCTGCCTCTTTGCGACGGCGCATCCGTTTGGCGCAGGCTGGGCAGTATTTAGCCCGGTTGGACTTCGGCATAAATACAGCGTCACACTCGGAGCAGCGTTTCACCTCGTCCCGGTCTTTGGTGATCTCGGCACACAGGGCCGCATCCAGCGGGAGAACAGCAGCCCAGAACCACCGGCACAGCAGCGAACAGGAAATGCTCTGAACACAAATACATTCTTCGCCATCGTCCAGCAGCAGACAGTTCCCGTCACAGTAATTACAGCACTCCCGCACCAGCTTCCGGGCTTTGCGATATTGCGGGTAATTCATTCTCGGTAAGCTCATAACTCTTGCGACCATTCCTTTCCCGGCGTCATCCGCAAAATGCCGTCCACATTCTGCTTGATGATACCGTATTCCTGCATCTGCTTTTTTGCTTCGCCGTACTGTTCATACAGCCGTTCTTTTTCCTCGGCCAGCCGCTTGTAACCAGCTTTCAGGGCATAAAGATCAGGGAGTTTTTTCACGCCCTGTTCCTTTAGGGCCTTTGCCGCAGCTTCATATAAAATCAACGTGCTTTCATGCTCACGCCGGAATTTGCCCTTGTCCGCTGCCTTGCGATATTCCAACGCCACGGGCCGGAGTTGCTTGTAGGTGGTGACGTTCTTTATCAGCACCGCCATATCTGCAAGCCGATGTTCCGATGCTTTCAGGGCAGCGACGGCCTCGTCGCTGGCGGCGGTGATCTCGGCCACTTTGATTTCCAAATCCGGGTAAGTGTCTATCCCATGTTCTGTCAGGAAGTTCAGTGTCATTGCAGCCTGCTTCAAGTTGTGGAGCTTCGCCCACTTCTCATAACCCGCCGACTGCTGGGCCTTGATGCTGTTTTCCAAATCAATCCGCAGAGAGATTCCCTTGCGTTCTTTCGGCCTCCTTGTGATAGCGCGGCCCTTGATACGCTCTTTGATTGCTTCTTCGGTGTAGGCTTCACCCAGCGTCTTGCATCGGGTGAAGCGTTCCTGTCCGGGGGCGCGGAACGAAATAAATTTGCCCGGTTTGATCTCATAGCCCTGCGCCTGCATGAGCCGCAGAAAATCGTCAAAGTCTTTGGCCTGCGGGATGGCAATATCAATGGCTGCTTTGAGCTTCGCTTTCCAGCTTGTCCCTTTCCGCTGGGCGTCCCATTCGGCGTAGCTCTTGCCCTTACTCTGGCCGGGCTTTACCACGGACAATCCGTTTTCCTTGCACAGCCGATCACTGGTGCGCCGGATGTAGGCATAGCTCTGTTTGTTGGAAATGTACTTGCGCTGATTGACCATATCCACGGCGCAAAAAATCAGATGATTATGGACGTGGCCCTTGTCTATATGGGTAGTCAGCACATAGGGATATTTCCCTTGCAGCACTTCGTCGGCAAGCTGTTTCCCGATCTCATGGGCCTGTTCTGGCGTGGCCTCGCCGGGGGCAAAGGACTGTATCAGGTGATGGGCCAGATTGTTGCCCTTTTGGATGGCCTGGGCCAGCAGCATTTCAAATTCAATGTCCGCCGTTTCGTAGGAACAGGCAAAGGAGGACACCAGCAGCTTGTCGTCGGTCTTGTCCGGGTTTTCGATGTAGTCCAGGGCCTTTTTCAGCGTTGACTTGATAGGATGTATCTTTGTAACTGCCATATCTGCGCCAGCGCCCCCTTTATGTCCTCAATGTCCTGCGCGTACACCGGCCCCATACTGTTCAGCCGCTTTGCAACCTGATTGACGTTGACGCCGATCTTCTGTATCTCGGCGGTCTGCGCCCGGATGTCGGTGGTGTCCATGTTGACGATATAGCCGTCAATGAGCATCTTCCGGGCGTAGGCTGAAAAATTCTTCGTATGCAGCAGCGTCATTTTCTGTTCGATCAGTTCCCGTTCCTCCTGCGTCACGGGAACGCGCAGCACGATCTTTCGCTTTCTGTTTGCCATGTTTCACCGTCCTTTCCATTCAAGGGGTTTGGGGACTTCCCCAACAAGCAAAACGGACGCGGCCCGGCAGGGGCGGGACGGGCCGTTTGTTCGGGAGTGTGGCTACACTCCCTATGCTTGCTACGTTTCTGTTTCTCCGCTAACAAGACGTTCCCAAACGCCAAAACTACCCGCAAAATAGACCGCTGGACAGAAAAAAGTGCAAAAAAAGAGGGCGCTTGCGCGTC
>QWCE01005950.1_pt1 | contig 10791 bp, 10 predicted proteins | sample 1972531 | NCBI WGS metagenome assembly QWCE01 (sample SAMN09866716, study PRJNA288562) | Human gut metagenome isolate term4_stool, whole genome shotgun sequencing... | reverse complement strand
CATTCATTAATTACCCATCTCCTTAATATTCTCCCATAACTTTTGTTTCACCATATACTGGAAACTGCATATGCACACCTATTACAGGTATTTCATAATACATAAAAGCAGCAGCTTTATAGTATGAACCTTTACTAGTAGTATCAACTTTATAAACACAATAATTAAATGTATTTGTCGTAGTAGTTAAAAGTCTAGCACCTTGTATTGTTTTACAATTTGGTTTTAAATTTGTTACACGATACCCTGCTTCATTTAAAATGTCATCAATTTGTTCTTTTGATTCACAAGTAGCATCTTCAGAATAGCATTCGTTTTCTTCAATAATATCAACAATCCTGTTTTTGATTTTAAATGCTTTTGTATAACTCATTCCAGCCACAAAAAAGAAGATGAAAAGAATAACAAAAATAATAACAAAATTAACAACATAGGCTGTTCCAAATGCTTCTTTCATTAACTTCCACCACCTTCTTAATTTGAAAAAACATATATTTTTTCAGTTTGTGACTTAATTGGTATTTCGAAATGTTGACCTAAAATTGGTCCAAATTCAATAAATGTAGTAATTTTATATCTTATATAACTACCAGTACTAGCATTGCCTATTTGTTCAACACAGGCATGAAATCCAGGTATATTTTTACTATTTTCTCCACAACTAAAATCACCAGTTCTATAACCTATAGTACTAAGTTTTTTTGTAATTTCTGTTTCTGAAAACTCATTATAGCCTTCAAACTTTTCAATTGAATTAGATATTGCACTGTTAACTTTAAAGGCTTTCATGTAACTTAACGTTGCAATAAGAAAACCAAATGTTATTACAATAAACACTATTACATAATTAATTATTTGTGTTGCTCCTATTGCTTGCTTCATAAATTACACTCCTCTATTAACTTTTTGCTGCTCCAGCACCACCAGTTGTACCAGTTGCTTTTCCATCTGCTGTTGTACATTTGCCATCAGACCATATATTACCTGCATTCATACAATCGGCTTTTTCTTGCGTATTTGACATCATTTTATTAATTAATGGTGTTGCTACTGCAACAATAATAGCAATTAAGATAATAGTTACTACTGTCATATTTGCTTCTCCAGTTGCTTCCTTCATTAACTCTCACCACCTTACTTTTACTTATACTTTTATTATAACCATTTTTTTGTTTTTTTTCAAGTATATTATAAATTCATCATTTGCATCATTGATGCTAAAAGAAGTAATAGAATTCCACCACCAGTTGTCATTAACATACTCATGGTTTTCTTTTCCATTCTATCCAAACGCTCTTGATATTTTTGTTCACGAGCTTTATTTTGTAATGTTGAAACGTTTTTAGCAAACATAATAAGTTGTTCTTGTTTATTTTCTTGTGATCCTAAACCTAAACGATATAATAATCTCATCATACGCATAGAATCTCTAACTGGATATTCTCTTGCAAAATCCATATATGGTTCTACTGAAGAATCACCAGCTTCAATTTTTTCACATAACCTTTTCAAACCAGGTTTAAATACATCTGGTGCTGTATCTACTGATTTTCTAAGTGCTACTGGAACTGTATAATGTTGAATCAAAATTTCTAAACCTTTTAAATAATAAGGTAACATTTGATTTATTTTTTCAAGATTAGCTTTATAATAATTATTTAATTTAATATATGGCATTTTAAATACTAAAAAGCCTAATATAAATGATATTAAAACATTTATAAAACTAAAATTTGATAATAAGAATACAAACACTAAACAAACAATTGTAAGTATTCCTTGAGTTACACGCTTATTGAATAAATAATTTACATCTAAATCTTCATCCCCACCATATTTGATAGATAAAAGAAATTTATAATCATCTTCCATTAAGAAAGAAAAATATGGTTGAATATCTGAAATAAATTTTTTTGAATCAATTCGTTTTGTATACTCTAGAACGAATAATACGATAACTGCTATTAATAAAAATTCCATTATTCAGCCCCCACATTCTCATTATAGTATTTCTCACCACTAAGCAAGAATAAAGTATTGATGATAATAACTGCGTGTAATAAAATTTGAATGTACCAAATATCAAGCATTGAAATATAAGATTCAACTCCTAATAACATTTGTACTAACATAACCATTAAATATAAAACTATACCAAATTGTAAAAATTTCTTATGAAATTTTGCTCTATCCATTCTATCACGATATACATTTTCAACAAGCATATCAATGTCAAGAGACATGTTTTCCAATGCATCACCTGCATTTTTAGAACCTTCGTTTGTTATTTGTAAAAATAATTGATGCATATTTCTTACAATAAAATAATCATATCTGTCATTCATATATTTAATTGAATCCTCAATCGTACCATTTTCATAAGCTAAATCTATCATCGTTTTGACATCACTTTTTACTGGGTCTTCCAAAACATCAGATTCATACACACCTTCTAATGCTTTAACAAATGATTGAGTTGTTGCAAATTCCATTATTGTATTTGTAGTATATACTTGAATTTGTTCAAATATAAATTCGCTATATATTCTTTTACATCTTAAATAAGTCAAATATGGAATTGTTGCTACTGCAATTAAGACATATATAATTGATACAATTAAGTTATAAAAATACAAATATGTGATAATTGCTGTTGCAATAGAAAAGACAGCTATTTGGATTGTATATTGTCTTTTTGTATACTCTTGTCCTAAATCTTTTACTTTTTGTCTTACTTCTTTAAAAGAATATGGTGCATATTTATCATATAAATTTCCTGCTGTTTTTGAAACATATAAATATATATTTTGTCCTGCACTATTTCTATAAGCAATGACAAAAACGATTACAAATGCAGCAAGGAGAAAAATAATAAATTCCATTTTATACCTCCTTTATTCAAACATGCTTTCAAGATTTTCAATTTTATTTTGATTTATACTTGAAGCATTTATATTTGGTTGATTAGTAACTACTTGATTTCGAGATTGAACAACACTAGGTTGTGCTTTAATAACACTGGTTGGTGTTATCCTTGGTTGAGATTGTCTAACTTGATTAGTTGGAACAACTCTAACATTTTGATTAACTACTCTTTGATTGCTTGATTTAGCCTGATTTACATTAGGCATTTGATTATTATTTATAATACCTGGTCTAGCTTGATTTGTAGTAGGATTTTGATTTACCATTTGTTGTTGCATTTTTTCTTTATCTTCCTCAGCAAATACACTAAAATCCCTACTAACAACTGTTTCAGAATCTTGTATTTCATTTTGATTTAAAGTAACACCTTGCGCATCTAGATAATCAATAAGATATTTTGTTGGGTGTTTTCTTGTTACTTTTCCAGAAGTTGATTTACGATAAATCGTATTATATTTTGCTTCATTATCTTCTGTTACATAAAACTCTGTTACTTCTGCTATTTCACGTACAAAGTGTTTAGTTGCTTTATCTTGAAATCCACGAATGTATACACCTAATTGAATATATCTATAAATTGATTTCAAGAATTGATTTATGTCTTGATTAGTTTCAAGCAAACTATACATACGGTTAGGTATTGATGAAGCTTTATCAGCATGAATTGTTGATAAAATAAAATGACCAGAAGAAATTGAGTTTCTAACAGCCATTACAGCTTCAGCACTACGTACCTCCGATAGTAAAATCCATTTAGGATTCTGTCTCATACAAGTAACTAAAACATCGGAATATGAAGCTATATTATTTGTTTTCATTGCAACAATATCTCTATGTGGGAAAATTCTATCAAGATGAAGTTCTAATGTATCTTCAATCGTAATTATTTTTTCATCTTCTTTTGTATGTGCAGCCAAGTATTTAACAAATTCTGTTTTACCTGACCCAGTTTCTCCTGAGACAATTATATTACAATGACCATGAACACATTTTATTAAAAAATCATGTATATCTAAATCAATATATTTTTCTCTTAATAATTTATCTTTTTCAAGACGAATTTTAGCTGGTGTCTTACGGATAACCACTGCAATTCCATTTTTAGCTATAGAATCATGAACGAAGTTAAGACGTAGTTCAGCTCCTTCTGCATCTAGAAAAGGATGTGCCATATTAAAACTCTTACCCATAACATTAGAGCATTGAAAAGCTAACTTTTCAATAAATGCATTATTAATATTTGGATTTTCAACTCTGAATAATCCTTTTGATAAAGTTTTTATCCAGAGTTGTCCATTATTACTATAAGAAATATCTGTAACGTCATCGTTTTCAAGATATTCTTTTAGTGCTCCAAAATCGATTTGTGAAAATAAATTATCATTCACTATAATTAACTCGATTTCTTAGTAGTTTTTGTTGTTTTAGTTGTTTTATCTGTTGTTGTTTTATCTGTTGTTTTTTTTGTTTCGTCTTTTGTTGCATCTTCGATTTCATCATTTGGAACAGTATTAGCATTTATAAAGTCTTTTAATGTTTGAGATGTAACCATTGTTTCTCCTTCTTTTGCCTTTACTTCTACTCCATGTGGTACTGGGAATAATACTACTGAGTAATTTCCCATATAGCTTGCTTTTCTAAGTAAAATATTAATTTCAGACTTAACACCAAATATTAAATATGCTGGTTGTCTATCTTCTTCTGTATTTTCGAAAACATGTTTACCTGAAGAATCTTTAACAGCTAAAACTTTAACGTTTTCAATTAATTTTCCAACCATTAATTTTCCTTCTTCATTATTAGCTTTCATGTAAATATCAATATAATTTTCTGGGAATATTGAATTTCCATATGTAGAGTCCATATCTACTGGGAAGTTATAAGGAATTTCTCCTTTTTTCAAATTTACAAAAGCTGAATCTGGAAGTTTTGCTTCATCAATTACTGTATCTTTGTAAAAGAAACTTCCTTTTGGAATTACAGTATTATAGTTACTGTATTTTCCTATAATTGCACTTGATGATTGAATTATATCACCTTTTTGTAATACTACTGGTGCAATATCTACATATTCAATCATATCTTTTGTTATTTCTGTTCTTGGTTGAATTGTCTTAGTAGAAATAGGAATATCCTTAACAGGACTTACCATTTTATTTATTTGGTAACGATACCCAAAAAATAAAATTAATATTACAGCTAAAACTCCTAAAATTGTAACTGTATTTTTGTTTTTAAAAAATCTTTTTAGCGAAATCATAAAATTATTCATTATTTTCTCTTCCTTTCTAATTAATAAGTTGTTTCTAATATCGCATCTAATTTATTCTCAATATCAAAATCTATAACTTGACTCTTACTAAAACTAACAGCAGTTACATTAGATCTTAATTTTGTTGAGACTTTTAAACTAACTTTAGGCGGTGTTTCATTAACATCATATATATCAATAACATATGTATTACCTAAAGTTACACTTTCAGAAAATCTTCTAACGAAGCTTTCTACAAATTTTTCTCTACTTATAGATACAGTTCCATAAGCTTTATATGCTCTTACATCAACTGCATCATACATAGCAGCTTCTGTAACTTCTTTTAAAAGCATATAGTTTTGTTCATCAGTATTTGTATAAGTTTGAAAGAAGTTAATAAATGCAATGCATATAACACCTAATATAAGAATTAAAATTAACCAATATGTTTCTTTCATTTTTATTAACTCCTTTCATTAATTACAATTAGTATAAAATTTTTCTCGACCAAGCTTAGAACATCTTCCATTAACGCTAATATTTTCCCTTAAAAATTTACTAATGCAAGCTGTTCCATTTTCATTGCATACTAAATTATTAAAATTTCCATAATCATATTTTATTTTTTTGTTATCACTTCTAATATTTTTCAACGTTGAATAATCCAAAACAATTTCATACATTGGTTCATTATTATAAACATCTTGTCTATTTGTGATAATTTTTTCAATTAAACTATCAGAATTCCAATTTGATCCAGGAGTTCGTCCGTTTCCATTTTTACCTGGAAAAGATGTTTTTTTATCTCCTAATGATATAGTTCTATAAACAAACGTTTTTGAATTTTTATCTCCATTATAGCAAGAATCATTACAATAAGGATTTTCTTTTTCAATTGATTTTAGTATTGTATTCATTTGTGTTATATTGCTAAAATCAATACTTTTTTCTTTGGCTTTCAAATAGACAAAATAACTAACGTCAGTTTTTATACCTTGCCCATCTGTACAGTTATAGGTTTTACCAGCATTTTTTTGACATTGCTTTAATGGTACTCCAGCCATCAAACAATCATCTAAAACAGCACTACCATCTTCATTTATTATCTGTTCATATCCGCCATCAAATTTTTCTAATGTTTTATTATTACAAAACATATCAATTGCCTCTGTACTGTTTACTCCGTCTAACGCTTTTTTCTTCAAAGAATCATCAGTTATTAAACTATTCGCCAACCAATAATATGCATTTGTTCCAGCATGATATGTATTAGCAGGACATTCAGCAACTATATTAGGTGAATATTCTATTGTTTTATCATCATTTTCTGTACAAACCAGATTGTCATGGCCTACTATTGAAATCTTAGCTGTATTTTCTGTTTGACCATTATCTTTTAGTTTTTGTTTTATTTTGCAAACACTATTATCATTAATATCATCATCAGCAACGTCTCCATATTCCTTATTAACGGCAGTTGAATCTTTTTGTGTTAAATCTAAGCCATATTTGGAGGTTGATTTTAGCGAATAAATATCTGAGCTTGTATAATATGTGTAACCTTGATTGATTATATCATTAACTAGTTGTTCCACATTTTTTATATGGTCTCCAAAATTGCCGGAACCATCCCACAAAAGATTTTGCCAACTATTAGATGGGGATGTTTTTTTTGGTGAAACAAATTCATTTTCTCTATCTATCAAATTGTTTGCGGTTAATTCTTTTTCAGTATTACCTATTTTTATTTTTAAAGAAGAGTCAGTTGAATTTTCAAATTCAGATTTAAAAACATCATAATAAGCACAAAAGTATAATTCACTTATAATTTCTTTCTCTTCATCTTTATATTTTTCAATATTAATATCGAATGAGCTTAGGGCTTGAGCCATATCATATTCTTTTTTTATTTTTTCTATTTTATAATAAGCTTGGGCATAATTATTTTCACCTAAACTTTTAAACCAATCATCAGTTGGTTTATCAGCCCCATAATATTTTGTCACATCTGCATGGCATGTGTATTTCACTTCTTTTTCTATCTTCAAATTTTGTGTATAAGTTGTTGAACTATTAGCTATGTTAGGAAGTGGTGAAATTTCTTTTGCACCAACTATCTTCCCAATATCAGTAGAAAATTTTATATTTTTTGTACAATAAATAGCACAATAATCACCAACTTTGATACCACCTGCAGTTAAATTTGTCTTTTTACCATAAATAGATTGACTCTGATAACTACCATCTGAATTTGGAGTGTCATCAGTGCAAGACAGTGCATTTGGTGTAGATTCTCCAACTGTAACTTCTTCTATTTCCGTCTGATAACTATCTGTTTCTTTTTCACATGAAGCCGGGGATTTTTTTTCAAAATATGAATAGCAAGTTCCGCTATTTTGATCTTCTAGTGGTTCATCAGGAACAGGATATGATCGTAATTTTATTGCTCCTATTCCGTATCCCTTATCGCTTACTAAATCATTCATTTTTGTTGTTCCCTTTTTTGCCTTAGGAGTTCCCGCTTTTAATTCTACTTTGCCTACTTTAGCTGTTTTTTCTAGTCTTAGACTATTAGCAATTCTAGAAACATGATATTTTTCTTTACGACTATAATATATCTCGTCACACTCTCTACCACCACTTTTTTTACATTCATCATAGCTTTCTACAGATACCTGATGTGCAACCCCATATGTAGTTCCCAAATAACTTTTAAATTTTCCTTGTTTAGTATGAACTGCAGTTTGAGCATCTTTCCACTTTTGAATTTTAACTTGATAAAGAGGTTCAACAAAGAAATAATCATTTTTATGGCTTTTAACAAATTCAACAATTTCACTATTAGGAGTCTTAGTCAAATCTTCAAAAATCTTTTGAACTAATTTACTATTTGGATTAGTCATCTTATTCCATAATTTTTCATACATTCCCTGAGCTGCTACGGAAGTAAAACTTTTAGGAACATTTCCAAGTCCCATTTCTTGAAAATTAATTTCTTGGGCGGTCGTGTCTTTCGTTTCAGGAAATTTTTTCCTGTCTGCTGTTTTTTTTAAATTTCTACTAGTAAACGGATTTTTATTATACTTGTTAGTATAATAAATCTTAGACTTTGGGGATCCATTTGTAGGATAATAAGTAACCTTAAAAGCTGCGTAATTGTAAATACAAACATATGACCATGGATCACAGGGATCTTTTCCACCACTACCAGGGGTTCCGTTTGAATCAATTTCTATTTCATCATCTGCCTTAACAATGTCATTATTAAATAAAAAGCAACTGATAGCAGCTAAAAAACAAATAAATAATCTTAAAATCTTTTTTTTCATTTTCTACCTCCTAAAACAATTTTTCCTTTTTATTCAATCTATAAATACCAAACAAACAAATTACAATTATAATTGGTAAAACAACATAATATGAATTAACAAAAATATTGGCTAAATAATCAAATATTCCTTTATACTCTTTTTGTGTTTCTTCTTCACTATTATCTTCTTTTGTACTACTATTTATTTTTTGAACTTGTTTTTCAAACTCACTTCTATTACTAATATACTTTCCCCATTTTTGACAAATATCATAATCATGTAATCCTTGACATAAAGGATCATTATAATTTGCATTATAAATAGGTAAATTAACATATATAGTTTTAATTGTTTCATCATAACAAGAACTATCATTTGTCTTAACCACAAAGTTATAACTATTACCAGGTATAAAACCAGTAAGAGTCGTCTCCTGATCAGGATAAACTACTTCATTAAGAGAAAGACTAGTTTGAAGATTAGTAAAAATAATATTAAATGTTTTAGTATTTTCATCAAAAGTATAAGTATAATCAATATTTTCAGCTAATTTTTGAAACTTAATTTTATCCTTGCTATAACAAAAAGCTTTAATACTAAAAGGAAATACTAATAAACATATAAATGACATCATTATAAATGCTCTTTTCTTCATATATTCCCTCCTATAATAGTACTAGTATCATTATAACATCATCTAATAAAATTCACAAACAAAAATTTTATAAATTTGACATTATTTAACAGCATATTTATATTCTTTATCACGTATTACAAAACTAAGATAAATTTTACTTGCATCTTTAACTTCCTTATTTACCTCTATGTAATAAGTATTATCATCACTTACCTTATTAGGTTTTACTTGTTTTAAATTAATATTCACATCTTTTTCTTCTCCATTTAAAACATAAGAAACTTTACCATAAATTTCAATAAATTTATATAAATTATCAATTTCACTTATTTTTTTATTTTTATCCCAATTAAGATTTCCTGTAACCTTAATTAAAGCCTTATCTTCATTTCCAGTATAAGATGGAACTAAATATTCATATGAATCAATACAATCATCATCTATACATAATTTATAATTACTTTTAAAATAATCATTTACTTCTAATGAATCAATTTTTAAAGTTGTATTTCCTAAAATACTATCATTAAGTTTGATAGTATCACCTAAATTGTAATTATATAATTTTGAGTCTTTAAAACTATTTGGTTTTATATTAATAGTTACTTCTTTATCATTGTAATCAAAATATTTTAATTTCATTTTCTTGTTTTGATAAGTACTTGGTATTTCAAAAACAACTATATAATTATTATCATCTTTTGTAATATTTTGATTAGTATAAAGTGTCCCTAAATCACTAAATTCCGTTTTATAATCTTTTTGTGGATAAAATAAATGTTTATTTATTTCAAGAGCTATTCGTGCCGTTTCAAATTTTGTCTTATCTAAATAATTGCTTTTTAATTTTAAACTTACAACAATAAAAGAAGCTTTATTCTCTATTGAGTTTCCATTATAATCAGTTTTAACTTGATATGAATCATTAACACTAATCTGATAGTTTGTAACATTAAATCTTTGATTTTCATGATATGCTCGATTATAAACACCTATATTTAAATAAACTATTATACCTATAATAACTAAAGAAATTGTAAATATAACATTAATTATAGTTTTATTCTCAAAGTACACATACTTAAAATGACGAATTTGTTTTCTTATATTTCTTTTAAATTTATCAAAATCAAATTCTAAGTTAACTTCTATTTCTTCATTGTCCTCAGAAGTGATTTCTAGTTCTTCTAAATCCCTTTCAAAATCGAATTTTTTAATGTCAAACCCTAAAGCTCTTATTACTAGTGATATTGTACTTGGTACTTGAAGAATCATAGCAATAACAAGAAAATCTTGAACCATTTTTAAAGTTCTAATATCAACTAGTCCTATTTCTAAACTTTTAATAGTACCATGTGCGAATATATATATTAAAATCAATACAATATAAACTATAATATTAATTTTATAAAAACGAATTGGCTTTTTCTTAAATTTCATAAGAAATGCGATTAAAATGCTACCTAAAATAATAACAATAGTACTAATCCATAACATACTATTAAACAAATCAGTTGAAACTGAAGTACCAGGTGAAATTGACATTATATCCATGTATTCTAAATAAAAACTAAGAATTGCATTAGTTTTTGTAATTAAATAAACAGCACATATAGCAAGAAGTAAATGAATAAATTTGAAATGTTTAATAAAAAATGCAAATG
>QWCE01010857.1_pt1 | contig 10802 bp, 9 predicted proteins | sample 1972531 | NCBI WGS metagenome assembly QWCE01 (sample SAMN09866716, study PRJNA288562) | Human gut metagenome isolate term4_stool, whole genome shotgun sequencing... | reverse complement strand
ATGTGGCAGAGAATGAGCTTCCTATGTGGGTTGCTGACATGGATTTTAAGACAGCACCTGAGATAACGGAGGCTATTAAGGCAAAGGCAGACATCGGTGTATACGGTTATACTGAGATATCAAAGGACTGGTATGATGCATACACAGGCTGGTGGGAAAGACGCCACAATTTCAGGATGGAAGACGACTGGCTTATGTTCGTAACAGGCGTTATACCTGCAATATCAAGCTCTGTAAGAAAGCTTACGACACCAGCAGAGAATGTTGTAATCATGACACCTGTATACAACATTTTCTTTAACAGTATTCTTAATAATGGCAGAAATGTGTTACAGAGCCAGCTTGCATATGAGAATGGCAGGGATGTAATAGATTTTGAAGACCTTGAAGTTAAGCTCAAGAACCCACAGACAACACTTCTTATTCTGTGCAACCCACATAGGAAGCTCATTCTCTGCCACATTCCATTTTAAAGAATCCGTATTACGGCGGTTCACTACTGTATCAAAATCATATTTCATTCTCGGATTTCCCTTCTTAATTCTACTTATTAATTCCTGCATACTATCTTAGTAAGCGAAGGATCAACCTTATCCTTCTCAATTATAAGCTTATCTATACTGTCTGCTGTTATCGTTCCGGAAGTTGGATTTAACACGCTGTCAACCCTGCTGGTGATATCAGCATCTACAGTTGAATACTCGAAAGCAAGTGTTGTATTAATAAGCTTGCAGTTCTCCATAACAAGATTATCAATGTAACACAATCCCTGAAGGCTCTCTATTGTACAGTTAATAAACGTAAGATTCTTTGAATTCCAGCCAAGGTACTCACCTGAAATGTATGAATCATACACTGTTATATTTTCAGCATTCCAGAAAGCATCCTTGCTCATAAGTCTTGAATTTCTTATCTCAAGATTCTTACTTCCGTCAAATGGATAATTGCCAACAAGCTTAAGACCATCTATATTCATATCGTTGCTGTTCATTGCAAAATAATTACCCTTTGCCACTACATTTGTCATAGTAACATTATCACAGCTCCAGAGAGTTTCCTCTGCATTGACAAATTCCACATTCTTAAGGCCTAATCTGTTACATCTTCTGAAATTCTTAGGTGCTTCAATAATTGTATCCTCAACGTTAATATCGTTAGTGTACCATACTCCTGCTCTTCCCATCTCAAAGAAATAACAGTCCTTTACATTGACATTGTTGCAGTACCAGAGTGGATATTTCCACTTAAAGCTGCTGTTTACAAGCTCTATATTACTGCTCTCCTTTAATGGAGACTCACCATCATCAAATATAGAATCTTCAATACGAAGGTCTTTGCTTGCAAAAAGAGCACGTTCTCCTGTAAGAAGCTGCTGCTTAACTAATTTCTTTTCCATATTTACTCCATTCTTATCTACAAACATTAAAACCCAATCACCATATTATAAGTGATTGGGTTACATTCTAAACATTCTTAAGGTTCTCTACCATCTCTTCCATTGTGTGCCAGCCAAGTACTGCACATTTAACTCTTGCTGGCATATGAGAGATATCTCTTAATGCTCCGGCTTCATCAAGCTCATCAATCTCTTCCTCAGTTGCCTCATCCTTAATCATCTTAAGGAAAAGTTCTGAAAGATGTACTGCCTCATCTATAGGCTTTCCAATGATAAGCTCAAGCATTATATCTGCTGATGCCTGCGATATTGCACAGCCATCTCCTGTAAATGCCCCATCAACAATAGTTTTCTTAGCATCATCAAACTTAAGCTTTAAGATTATGTCGTCTCCACAGCTTGGATTAACACCCTCAAGCTCTAAGTCTGCATTGTCTATATCATGCTTATGATATGGATGCATGTTATGGTCCGTAAGAACCTCATTATAAAAAGTTTTAGTCTCCATATCCCATAAGCCCCCTGATCTTAGATAGTTCTTCTATAAAATGCTGTACTTCTTCTTCTGTGTTATAGAAAGCAAAGCTTGCTCTCGTTGTTGAATTAACCTTAAGGAAATCCATTAATGGCTGTGCGCAGTGATGTCCTGCTCTTACTGCAATATGCTGTGAATCAAGTATAGAAGCAACATCATGTGGGTGTACTCCGTCAATTGTAAATGTGACTATACCCTCATGGTCTTCTGCCTTCGGAGAACCTATTAAGTTAACTCCCTTCATATCATTAATGGCGTCAACAGCAATCTTAGTAAGCTTTCTCTCCTGTGCCATGATTGTGTTAAATCCAACTTTGTTAATATATTCAATTGCCGCATGAAGTCCGACTGCACCGCCAGTATTAACAGTTCCTGCCTCAAACTTATGTGGAACCTCTGCATATTTAACTCTGTCCCAGTGAACAATCTCAATCATCTCACCACCGCTTAAGAATGGTGGCATCTTGTCAAGAAGCTCTTTCTTGCCATATAATGCTCCGATTCCCATAGGTGCTAACATCTTATGTCCAGAAAATACAAGGAAGTCAACATCAAGGTCTGTTACATTAACCGGCATATGAGGAACACTCTGTGCTCCGTCAGCCACAATAACCGCACCATGTGCATGTGCAACCTCTGCAATATGCTTTATATCATTAACTCTTCCTAATACATTAGAAACCTGGGTAACTGCTACAAGCCTAGTCTTATCTGTGATAACCTCTAAAGACTTGTCTGTAATCTCTCCATTCTCATCAGGTGTAAGCTGCTTTAATACCGCTCCACATTTTTCTGCAACATGCTTCCATGGAAGGAAATTGCTGTGGTGTTCCATAACACTAACAACAATCTCATCACCCTCTTTAATGAAATTCATTCCATAACTGTATGCAATTAAGTTAAGACTCTCTGTAGCATTTCTTGTAAATACTATCTGGCTTGCATCTTTAGCACCAATAAACTGAGCTACTGCCTTTCTTGCATTCTCATAACTTTCTGTAGCAATCTCACTTAATTCGTATACACCTCTGAACGGATTGGCGTTCATCTCCTGATAATACTTATTAACTGCATCAAGAACAGCCTGTGGCTTCTGTGTAGTCGCTGCATTATCAAGATATGCAATATTGCTTCCCGAAATAAGTGGGAAATCTTTTCTTATAGACTCAATCGTCTTACTTAACTCACTCATTAATAAACCTCTTTAATGTAGTCATGTATCTCGTTCCTGATACCATCATCAGGGATTTTGCCGCATACAGCTAAAAGCTTAGCTGCTGCCAGCATATTATAACATTCTTGTGCCGGTATTCCTCTTGATTCAAGATAGAATAAAAGCTCCTCATCAGGCTTTCCTATAGTTGCACCGTGATTACCGACAACATCTTCTTCTGCACATAGAATAATAGGAATAGTCTGGTTGACACATTTTTCATCAATAAGAAGAACTTCTTCCTTCTCATTACCAACAGAACCTGCTGAACCCTTAATGAAATCAATAGTTCCTCTGAACAGCTTAAATGCTGTATCTCTCAATGCACCTGCCGCATTGATTGCACATTCTGTCTTCTTGCCGATATGTCTTACGCAGTAGTTCATATCAAGTCTTTCTTTACCTGCTGCAACATATCCAATCTCTGCAGACATAGAGCTTCCATCACCTGCAAGCTTAATCTCACAGCCTTCGTATCTGTTCTTTCCGCTTAAATAAAGCTGCACAAGTTCAATTCTTGCACCATCTTCACAGTAACCACCGATATCATTAATAAATGTTGTCTCACTGCCTACCCTCTGAATCTGGATAAGACGGATAACCGAATCCTTGGCGGCATATAATCTTGTCTGTACTGCTGCGAAGCCTTCTCCATCTTTATCTCCATTAAAATCCATGTAAACATCAATGCTGGCATTCTCTTTAGTTTCAATACCAACAACATTGATGTCTGCATTACTCTTTCCATAATTGAAGTCGAGTCTTACAAAACCTGCATTCTTCTTATCTGTTATATAATATACAGGTTCAGCCTGTGACTTCTTAGCTGCCTCTGTAATCTCCTGACCACATCCACCAATGATATTGTCAAGCTCACCATTGTTAAGCTTTCCATCATCAATGAGACTTACATCATTAACAGAAGCATTTAACTCACCTGTACGGTTAATTACAACCTCTCCAACCTTGCTCTGGTTCATATGAAGATGATTCCATGTCTTGGCTGGGATACGGTTTATTATCATGTCCTTTTCTTCGATACCTATCATATCATATTCCTCACTCTGATTAACTTAACCAATGCTGCCCTTCATCTCAAGCTTAATAAGATTATTCATCTCCATTGCATACTCAAGCGGAAGCTCCTTAGATACATTATCAGCAAATCCTGAAACAATCATTGCTCTCGCATCATCTTCCGGAATTCCTCTTGACATAAGATAAAATACAGCATCATCACTGATTCGTCCAATTGTTGCCTCATGTCCTACATCCGCATCATTAACACGGATATCCATAGCCGGAATTGTATCAGATCTTGAAATATCATCTATCATAAGTGACTGACATGAAACTGATGATTTACTCTTCTTAGCCTTGGTAGTCATTGTTACCGCACTTCTGAAAGTACTGATTCCGCCACCCTTAGATATTGACTTAGTACTTACAACTGATGTTGTAGCTGGTGCGTTATGAACTACCTTCATACCTGTATCAAGGTTCTGTCCTGCTCCTGCAAATGTAATTCCTGTGAATTCACAGCTTGAGCGTTCTCCATTAAGGATACTCATAGGATACAGATATGATACATGCGAACCAAATGAGCCTGAAACCCATTCAATCTTACCACCTTCAGCAACAGTTGCTCTCTTAGTGTTAAGATTATACATATTCTTGCTCCAGTTCTCAATTGTTGAGTAACGAAGCTTTGCATTCTTAGCCACAAAAAGCTCAACCGCACCTGCATGAAGATTGGCAACATTATATTTAGGTGCTGAACATCCTTCAATAAAGTGAAGACTTGCACCCTCATCAACAATAATAAGTGTATGCTCAAACTGACCTGCTCCTGCAGCATTAAGTCTGAAATATGACTGCAGAGGAATCTCAAGATTAACTCCCTTTGGTACATACACAAATGAACCACCAGACCATACAGCTCCGTGAAGTGCTGCGAACTTATGATCCTGTGGTGTAATAAGCTTCATAAAATGCTCGTGTACCATATCTGCATATTCACCTGTAAGTGCACTTTCCATATCAGTGTATACAACACCCTGATCAGCAACCTCCTTACGGACATTATGGTATACAAGCTCTGAGTCGTACTGTGCTCCAACTCCGGCTAATGACTCTCTCTCCGCCTTAGGAATACCTAATCTGTCAAATGTATCCTTAATCTCTTCTGGTACATCCTTCCAGTCACCCTTCATATTCGTATTGGCACGAACATAAGTAGCAATATTATCCATATTGAGTCCATCAATAGACGGACCCCAGTCAGGCACCTGCATATTATTATATATCTCTAATGACTTAAGTCTGAACTCTCTCATCCAAGCAGGATCATGCTTCTCTTCTGATATCTTCTCAACGATTTCTGGAGTAAGTCCCTGCTTTATTCTATAAGAATCGTTCTCTTCGTTCTTAATATCATAAACACTTCTGTTTATGTCATCTACAAATGTCTTTTCTTCCATTACAAGCCTCCGAGCCTTAATTACCTGATGAATCTTTCGAAACCATTCTCATTGATATCATCAATCATAGCACTGTCGCCTGTTGCAACAACATTACCATTGACAAGAACATGAGTATAATCCACCTTAAGTGCCTCTAAGATACGGGTGCTGTGAGTGATAATAAGAAGTGCTCCGTTCTGAGTCTTCTGATATTCTTCAACACCTAGCGATACTGTCTTAACAGCATCTACATCAAGTCCTGAGTCAGTCTCATCAAGAATAGCAAGAGAAGGCTCAAGCATAAGAAGCTGTAATATCTCAGCTTTCTTCTTCTCACCACCTGAGAAACCAACATTAAGGTCTCTGTCCATATATGATGGATCCATCTGAAGGAATTCCATCTTCCTCAATAGGATTCTGGAAAGACAGAAAAAGACCTGCCTGTGATCTCTCAGCAACATTCTTAGAAAGTAAATCTTCTCCGTTAAATGTAACCTTACCACCTAATATCTCATATCTTGGGTTACCCATGAGAGCATAACCAAGAGTAGACTTACCTGCTCCGTTAGGTCCCATAAGTACATGAGTCTCTCCCTTATTAAGAGAAAGATCAACCCCATGAAGTATTTCTTTATCTTCAACACCAACCTTAAGCTGGCTCACATTTAATATTTCCTGTGCCATAATGCCTCCTTAGCTGTACATTCTTTTAGCAACACACATAATATCATTGAAAGAAAAGGTTGTAAAGTTATTCATAATAACAATTGTTACTATTGTTTAACATAGTTACTTCTCTTTTGCGGCTTGAACCCACAATTCCATCTCCCGTTTCTTTGCATCATTAATATTGCTTACTATTTCCCTTGCGAATATATCATCTGTTTCTTTTTCTCTATTTCGGAAACCATCGTATCTTCATATATATATCTTACCTCCCTGAGATAATATATAAATACAGGTATCTCATCACTGTAATCCTTGCTCTTTGACACAACCAACTCCATCCACTTATACTCACCATCAAGAAGCCGTCTGAATATCAATCTCAATGATTTTTTATTGTTTCTGAAATGCTCAAGCACCCTGTCTGGATTGGCAAAATCTCTATATGTCCCGGCATCCTCAGGGTGAACTACTCCCATATCAATATATTTGTCAATATATTCCTTAATACTGCCTGATAATCCGGCATCTCTTATTATGTCCTCCTGGGTTGACTTTATAGGTTCATATCTGTCATGCAGAAAATCAGCCCTGAGTATCTTAATAAATGTATTATATATAATATCCATTGCATCTTCTCTTGCACCTGCCTGATAATCAGCTTCTTTCCATGTGAAAAGCACTCTCCTGTTATCCTCAGAATAATTTGTTGGCTTAGTAACCTCAAATACATACCATTTATATGTTCCATCCATATTATATCTTATCTGGTATGTTCCTCTTTCTTTCCCCTCATCAAGCTGTTTCTTAATTCTGCCAAGATTAATAGCTTCCTTGTAAAGTGAAACATCATCCGGGTGGATAACACCATACTTAATATATCTGTCTGCATATTCTGCAATAGTCTTAGGTCTTGGTGTCATAACATAATCAGGCTCATCTGTCCTTCTTATAAAGTGATATGCTCCCGTATCAAGATCAACATCTGCAATCTTCCAGAAGTAATCAGTTATCTCCTTAAGATAAGACTTATCATTCTTTCTTGTTTTTAAAATAATAAGCTTATCAGCTACGTTGTCCTTATCATCAACAAGCTTCTCATAATCACTTATAGGCATAGGTCTGTAATAATAGTATCCCTGTGCATATTCACAGCCCAGGATTTCAAGCAGCTTAAGCTGTTCATCAGTCTCAATACCCTCAGCAATAGCCGGAATATCGAGCTGTCTTGCCATATCAAGAACTGCAGTTATAATGCTTACACCTTTATCATTATTTTCCGGATTAAGGTCTAGAAATTTCATATCCAGTTTCAGAACATCTGCATCAATATCCTTAAGCATGTTAAGTGATGAATATCCGCTTCCAAAATCATCAATAAGAATCTTAAAGCCCGCATTCTTAAATGCCTTCTCCGTATCCTTAATTACCGAGCCATTCTCCACATATGCACTCTCTGTAATCTCTATTTCAATATACTCTGTTGAAATATTATATTTTTCAATCATGCCTTTAAGTATTCTTACAACATCCATAGAGTATATATCTGCTCTCGAAACATTTATTGATATTGGCAGTACTGTTCTTCCCTCATCAAGCCATCTTCTTATAGTCTGACATACTTTATCCCATATATACACATCAAGTTTATTTATGAATCCATTCTTTTCAAGCAGCGGTATAAACTGTCCTGGTGAAATAAATCCTTTCTCAGGACTTATCCATCTCACAAGTGCCTCAGAACCAATAATCTTACCTGTCTGTAATATACATTTGGGTTGAAGATAAAATGTAAATTCTCCATTATCCATTGCACTGCATATCTCTGGCATAAGCTTTGCTTCTGCTTCCTGTTCCCTTGCCATACTATCATCATACCAGAAGATATCCTTATCAGGGCGCTGTTTTGCTATCTCTAGCGCACCATACGCATAGTCACACATCTCACCTGTAGTTATATCCTTATCTGCAGTCTTATATGCACCATAATATGCCCTTGTAATATCATGCCCCCTGTATCCGTTAACAATACCTGATATTCTTTTTCTGATTAGATTAATCACATCATCGTTCTCTTCAAATATAACACAGAAATTATCTCCACCCATATATCCGGAAATTGTTCCATACCCGGCATCTATACTCTTAAGAGCTTCTCCAATCTCTATAAGAAGCTCATCACCAGTTTCACGACCATACCACTTATTAATAAGGTGAAAATTCTCTATATCTATCGCCAGTATGCAATATGTTTTGTTATCAAAAAGTACTGTTTTATCAGCTATTCTCCAGAAAGTTCTTCTTAATGGAAGATTCGTAGCCAGATCATAATTATATCTATCAGGGTTAATCCTTAACTTATTGTACCTGCTCATGTCTACCATAGCTGCCTCCTTTGTACCCTCAATATCTTATAAGCCCACGTTGCTCAAAATACCATCTCCATTTTATCATTATTACATTGATAAAACAATAATTTAAATATAAAATAACTATCAACTGGATATGTTTAAAAAATTATATAAAGGAGACTTTAACATGGCAAAATACATAATGGCTCTTGATGCCGGAACAACAAGCAACCGCTGTATTCTTTTCAACAGAAGTGGTGAGATGTGCAGTATTGCACAGAAAGAATTTACACAATATTTTCCAAAACCCGGCTGGGTCGAACATGATGCAGATGAAATCTGGTCAACGATTCTGGAAGTTGCCAGGCAGGCTCTTGCAAATGTAGGTGCTAATGCGTCAGATATTGCCTCAATAGGAATAACCAACCAGCGTGAAACAACAGTTGTATGGGACAGACATTCCGGTGAACCCGTATACAATGCTATTGTGTGGCAGTGCAGAAGAACTTCAGAATATGCAGATTCTCTTAAAGAGAAAGGGCTTACCGAAACAATCCGTAATAAAACCGGTCTTGTTATTGATGCATATTTCTCTGGAACCAAATTAAAATGGATTCTTGATAATGTTAAAGGTGTCCGTGAGCGTGCCGAAAAAGGGGATCTTCTTTTTGGAACAGTTGAAACATGGTTAATCTGGAAACTTACTAAAGGTCAGGTTCATGCCACAGATTATTCCAATGCATCAAGAACAATGCTTTTTAATATTAACACTCTTGAATGGGATGACGATATATTAGCCCAGCTTGATATTCCAAAATGCATGCTTCCAAAGGCGGTCCCATCAAGCAGCATATTCGGTGAGACCTCCGCTGAATTCTTCGGCTGTCCTATTCCAATCGGAGGAGCTGCCGGCGACCAGCAGGCAGCACTTTTCGGACAGACTTGTTTTGATGCAGGAGAGGCCAAGAATACATACGGGACAGGCTGTTTTCTTCTTATGAATACAGGAGAAAAGCCTATTTTCTCCAAGAATGGTCTTGTTACTACTATTGCATGGGGACTTGACGGTAAAGTGAACTATGCCCTTGAAGGCTCAATATATGTAGCCGGAGCTGCCATCCAGTGGCTTCGTGATGAAATGCATTTTATAGATTCTTCACAGGATTCAGAATATATGGCAAGAAAGGTTCCCGATACCAATGGATGCTATGTTGTTCCTGCATTTACAGGACTTGGTGCACCGTACTGGGACCAGTATGCAAGAGGTACTATCTTAGGAATAACCCGTGGTGTCAACAAATATCACATTATACGCGCTACACTTGAATCAATTGCTTATCAGGTAAACGATGTTCTTGCTGCAATGAAGGCAGATTCAGGCATAGAACTTTCTTCTCTTAAGGTCGATGGTGGTGCAAGTGCTAACAATCTTCTTATGCAGATGCAGGCAGATATATCCGGTGCTCCTGTAAACAGGCCTGTATGTGTTGAAACAACTGCCATGGGTGCGGCTTACCTTGCCGGACTTTCAGTTGGTTACTGGAAAAGTACCGATGACATAAGAAAGAACTGGTCTGTAGACAGAACATTTGACCCTGAAATCACCCAGAATGAGCGTGATTCCAAAGTCAGAATGTGGAAAAAAGCTGTTTCTTATTCATTTAACTGGGATAAATAATTCCGTCGGATGATTCTTCTAACATATAAAAGCGATATTGTATAAAAGTAAATTCATACAATATCGCTTAATCTTTTTATTACCTTACAGCACTCTTCTGGTTTTTGTGCATTGCACGAAATTTAATAATGTTATTTTACCTATTATCCACCTTCTCCGGATACATATCATGATTTGCCATACGGTTGAATGCCACATCTTCCCACTTAGTTCCTGGCTTTCCATAATTGCAGTATGGATCAATGGAAATTCCACCACGGGGTGTGAATTTGCCCCACACTTCAATATACTTTGGCTCCATCAGCTTAATCAAATCCTTCATAATCACGTTCACGCAGTCCTCGTGAAAATCCCCATGATTACGGAATGAAAACAGGTACAGCTTTAAGCTCTTGCTTTCCACCATTCTCTCGCCTGGGACATACGAAATAATAATGTTTGCGAAATCAGGCTGCCCTGTAATTGGACAGAGACTTGTGAATTCCGGGCAGTTAAACTTCA
>QWCE01005943.1_pt1 | contig 10803 bp, 9 predicted proteins | sample 1972531 | NCBI WGS metagenome assembly QWCE01 (sample SAMN09866716, study PRJNA288562) | Human gut metagenome isolate term4_stool, whole genome shotgun sequencing... | reverse complement strand
AATTACAACACCAATCAACAGATATATCGACTCTTGCTTTATAGCTTTATCTATTTTCATAAAAGCCCTCCGTTAATCTCTGTCATATAATTGAGGCTATACAATATTCGCCATCTACCTTTTCTATCTTAGCTTTAACTATTTTTCCACACATATCCTTATCACCCTCAATTAAAACAGGTGTATAATTCTTAGTATAACCCTCGAGCATACCATCTTTTGTGCGTGTTTCAAGCAGAACCTCTTGAATAAGTCCAATCTGAGATTTCATAAAAGCTTGTCGTGTTTTCTCGGTTATATCAATCATTATATTAGCACGCTCTTTTTTGAGTTCATTAGGAATTTGGTTCGGAGCTTTATCCGCAACCGTTCCCTCTCTGCGTGAATATGGGAATATATGTGCCTTTGCAAAGGCTATTTTCTCTGCGAACTTGCAGGATTTCTCGAATTCCTCTTCGGTTTCTCCTGGAAAACCCGTCATAATATCTGTTGTAATAGACGAATTATCAAAGATTGACCTTATATTATCGACAATCTTTGCATACTCCTCCGTTGTATACTTTCTGTTCATACGCTTTAAGGTTTCATCACAACCACTTTGCAATGAAAGGTGGAATTGCGGACAGAATTTCGCTTGTTTATTAAGACGGTTAAGCACTTCTATACTCATCAGTTCAGGCTCTAAGGAGCCAAGTCTTACTCGCTCTATTCCGTCAACCTCGCACACAGCGTCAACGGCGTCACAAAGCTCTAAGCCTATATCAGTTCCATAGCACGAAAGATTTATTCCAACAAGAACTATTTCAGAATAGCCTGATTTTGCAAGAGAGGTGACTTCATTTTTTATATCGTCAAGTTCTCTTGAACGAACTCTGCCTCTTGCATATGGAATAATGCAATATGAGCAATACTGATTACAACCTTCTTGAATTTTAATGTAGGCTCTTGTCATTTCTGATTGATTATAAATCTCAAGTTCTTCAAAGTTTTTATCATTTTTTATTTCATCAACTATATTAATTAGTTTTTTTTCTTTAATCGCCTTCTCACATGCATCAACTATTTGAAGCTTATTATTCGTTCCAAGTACAACATCAACACCTTCAATTTTAGAAACTTCTTCAGGTTTAATCTGAACATAACAACCAACCATTGCAATAATTGCGTCTTTGTTAAGTTTTTTTACTTTTCCTATAGCTTGTCTTGACTTTCTGTCACTCTGGTTTGTAACTGTACATGTGTTTATAACGAAGATATCACTGTACTCTCCATGAGGGACAACTTTATATCCATTTTTAGTAAAAAGTTCCATCATGGCTTCAGTTTCATATTGATTTACTTTACATCCCAACGTTAAAAAGCTTACTTTTTTCATTCTTTACCTTTCTAATTCATAACCTATTATAGATAGTAAATTTAGTGATGCGGTTTCCGTTCTTAAAATTCTATCTCCCAGTAAAACCGAATTAAATCCTTTTGAAATTAAACAATCAACTTCATTTTTTGAAAAACCGCCTTCAGGTCCAATTACTATGGATATTTTATTGTATTCTTTTAAATTTTTCAAAACTTCTCTAATAGGCAAGTCAGATTCTTCATATGCTAAAATACCAAATTCTCCATCATCAAGTTCTATATCATCTATTCTTATTGGATAATTTATCTTTGGTATATTATTTCTCTTTGACTGCATTGCAGCAGCTTTTATAATTTTTTCATATCTTTCTTGTTTTTTATTATAGTTTTTAGCCTTAAACTTAACAATAGTCCTTTCTGACTCAAATGGAATAATTTCATCTACTCCAAGTTCAACAGATTTTTGTATGATAAATTCAAATTTATCAGACTTAGGCATTCCTTGATATAATTTAATGATTGTAGAATTGTTTTTTAATTCAATTTTTTCTAAAACCTTAGTACGAATAGATTCGCTTTTTATTTCTATTATCTCTGCTATATATTTATTGCTCTTTAATATAAGCTCTAAGTTTTCTCCTATCTTAAGTCTTAATACATTTTTGCCATGATGAAAATCCTCTTTGTCATTTATCTCGATATAATTATCATCAATAATATTAGATTCGTCTATGAAAAACCTAAACATCTTTCCTACCTATAATTCCTGTCCATTCTCCCATATCTAAGTCCTTAACTATACTAAATCCATGTTGTTTAAGTTCCTTAATTATTAAATCTTTTTTCTCCAAAATAATTCCAGAAACTAATATCAATCCTTTTTCATTTAATTTTTCATAGGCATCAGGAATCAAATTAATGATTACATCAGGTAATATATTTGCAATTATTAAATCAAAATTATCTTTTGAAGTGCTTAATAAATCACTTTCCATAACTTCTATCTTATCAACACAATCATTAACCACTATATTTTCCTTTGCTGTCTTTATAGATAATGGGTCTATGTCAAGTGCCAATATATGCTTTGCACCAATTTTGGAGCAGGCGATAGCAAGTATACCTGAGCCTGTACCAACATCGGCAACGATCTTATCTTTTATATCAACTTCTTCAAGGAGTTTTAAACAAATTGCTGTAGTTTCATGACTTCCTGTTCCAAATGCCATTCCAGGGTCAATTTCAAGAATTATTTTATCTTTATCAGCTTTATACTCTTCCCAGCTTGGAACAATTACAAATTTTTCTCCAACTTCAAGAGGCTTGAAAAACTTTTTCCATTCCACAGTCCAGTCGTATTCTTCACAATCTCTTTTGTATTCTGTTTTAATATCAGATGATAGTCTATTTAAGTTGTCTATAAGATTTGTAATCTTATCAAAATTCTCCTCATTGTCTTCTAAATTAAATTTTATATATAAATATTCTTCTCCAATTCTTAAATTATTATCTATCTCAACCCAATATGGCTTAGTTTCTTCAACTTCATCAACGGTTCTATCGTCAACAACTTCGAAGGAGTATACTTCATTTTCGTATAGATAATTATAAATTAAATCTTCATATTCATAAGGTGATTTAAGACTAAAATTTATCCATTTCATATTTCAAATTTCTCCTTGATTTTTTCAAATAATGATTTTTTATCTTTATGTTGATTTAAATCTATACCAGATTCATCTCCAAGCTCTTTTAAAAGTTCTTTTTGTTTACTATTTAACTTCTTCGGAGTAATTACAACAACTTCAAAGTATAAGTCACCTCTTTTACCCTCGTTATTATTTAACTTTTGAATACCTTCATTTTTTAATTTAAAAACTGTCCCAGTTTGTGTTCCTTCAGGAATAGAATATTTTTCAATTCCATCTATTAAAGGAATTTCTATGTCTGCTCCAAGTGCCGCTTGGGAAAAACTTATTGGCATTTTGAAATATAGATCATAACCTCTTCTTTCAAAAAGTTCGTGTTCCTTGACTTTTATAATTACATACAAGTCTCCTGAAGGACCACCATTATGTCCTACATTTCCTTCTCCTCTTAAATTAATTACCGAGTCGTTATCAACTCCAGCAGGTATATCTATATTTATTGTCTTTGTTTTACTTACTTTTTTCTTTCCCTTGCAAGTTTGACACTTTTCCTCTATTACTTCACCAGTTCCGCGACATTCGTCACAAACACTGGTCCTTACGAATGTTCCAAAAGGAGATTGTTGTTGATATCTAACTTCACCAGTCCCATGACATTTAGAGCAAACTTTTACTTTGCTACCCTTTTTAGCACCAGTTCCGTCGCACTTTGAACAAGTTTCAGTCCTTCTAAATGTAATTTCTTTTTTTGTTCCAAAAGCTGCTTCATTAAAATCTAAAGTTACTACAGTTTGTAAATCTTCGCCTTTTTGAGGGTAGTTACTTCTTTTACCAGAAGAAAATCCCCCAGAAAAAATGTCACCAAATATATCACCAAATATATCTGAAAGATCAAAGTTTATGTCTCCAAATCCTCCACCTGATCCATTAAAAGCTGATTCGCCATACATATCATATTTTCTTCTATTTTCATCATTAGATAAAATTGCATAGGCTTCATTTATTTCTTGTAATTTTTCCTTTGCTTCTTCGTTGTCCGGGTTCAAATCAGGATGATATTTTTTTGCGAGTTTTCTATATTTCTTCTTTAACTCATCCTTTGTAAAGTCCTTTTCAACTCCTAAAACCTCATAGGGGTTTCTCATTTACAATTACCTCCACAATAAAATATAAATCTCATTAACAATGAGATTTAATACTTTCAAAATTCTCTAATAATCTTATCACAATATAGGTTAAAAAGAAAACAAGGACAGAGGAAAACTCTGTCCCTATCTAATATTATTACTTGTCTTCTTCGTCCTCATCTACAACTTCATAATCTGCATCAACTACATCATCCTTGTTTTCTGATGATTCACTTGAGTTTGCATTAGCATTTTGTGCGTATAATTTCTCAGACATCTTGTAAAGCTCTTGAGTAAGATTTTCAGTTTTAGTTTTAATTTCATTTGCATCTTCAGATGTTAGTGAATCTCTAAGATCTTTTATTTTTTCTTCTATTGATGATTTTTCATCTGAACTTATCTTGTCACCTAAATCTTTCATTGTCTTTTCAGTTTGATAAATTACAGATTCTGCATTATTTCTATTTTCAATTAACTCTTTTTTCTTCTTATCTTCTTCAGCAAATTTAGCTGCATCATCAACTTTTTGTTTAATTTCTTCATCAGATAATTTAGTTGAAGAAGAAATTGTCATCTTTTGTTCTTTACCTGAACCCAAGTCCTTTGCGGTAACATTTACTATACCATTTGCATCAATATCAAAAGTAACTTCAATTTGAGGTACTCCTCTTGGAGCAGCAGGTATATCTGCAAGTGTAAACTTACCTAAAAGTGTATTATCAACAGCCATTTCTCTTTCGCCTTGAAGAACTACTACTTCAACATTAGTTTGTCCATCTGCTGCAGTTGTAAATACTTGGCTCTTTTTTGTAGGAATTGTAGTATTTCTTTCAATCAATCTTGTAGTAACTCCACCAAGTGTTTCAATACCTAATGATAATGGTGTAACATCAAGTAATAATAAATCTTTTACTTCCCCACTTAGAACTCCACCTTGAATTGCAGCTCCCATAGCTACACATTCATCTGGATTAATATCTTTTTGAGGTTCTTTTCCTATTAATTTCTTTACAGATTCTTGTACAGCCGGAATTCTTGTAGAACCTCCTACAAGTAAAACTGATTCAATATCTGAAGCTTGTAAACCTGCATCTTTTAAGGCTTGTTTTACAGGGTCTACAGTCTTTTCAACTAAATGAGCTGTTAAATCTTCAAATTTGGATCTACTTAAGTCCATATTTAAATGAGCAGGAACACCATTAACGGCAGTTATAAATGGTAAGTTTATATTTGAAGATAGAGTCGTAGATAACTCTTTTTTTGCCTTTTCTGCTGCATCTTTAAGTCTTTGAAGAGAAGTTGGATCTTGTCTTAAATCAATACCATTTTCTTTTTTGAACTCTTCTGCTAAATAGTCGATGACTGCGTTATCAAAGTCATCTCCACCAAGTTTGTTATTACCTCTTGTAGATAGAACTTCAAATACTCCGTCACCTACTTCAAGAATTGAAACGTCAAATGTTCCACCACCAAGGTCATAAACCATTATCTTGTGTTGGTCGTGATCTTTGTCAAGACCATAGGCTAAAGCAGCTGCAGTAGGTTCATTTATAATTCTCTTCACATTTAAACCTGCAATTTGTCCAGCATCTTTTGTAGCTTGTCTTTGACTATCTGTAAAATATGCAGGTACAGTGATAACAGCTTCTGTTATTTTTTCTCCTAAAAAATGTTCAGCATCAGCTTTTAACTTTTGAAGTATCATTGCAGAAATATCTTCAGGAGTTAAATCCTTTCCATCTATATCTATTTTATAATCTGAACCCATATGGGTTTTTATTGATGAAATAGTTCTTTGTGGGTTAGTTATAGCTTGTCTTTTTGCAGTTTCGCCAACTAATCTTTCGCCATCCTTTGTAAAAGCTACTACAGATGGAGTTGTTCTATTACCTTCAACATTTGTAATTATACTTGCTGAGCCACCTTCCATAACGGCTACAGCTGAATTTGTTGTACCTAAGTCGATTCCAATTATTTTTGACATAATATACCTCCTAATTATTCAGAAACTTTGACCATGCTTGGTCTTATTACTTTCCCATTTAAAATATATCCTTTTTGGAAAGTTTCAATAATATTACCTGACTCTACGTCTTCGCTTTCTTCCATCAGAATTGCTTGATGAAAATTGTGGTCGAATGGTTTATTGTCCGACTCTATTTCTTCAAGCCCTTCTTTTTTTAAAATTTCTTTGAAATTTTTTATAATTATCTCCACACCTTCAGAATATTCTGAAGATTCCATATGGTTATAGGCTCTTTCCAGATCATCTATAACTGGTAGAAGCTTCATGATTAGACCTTCATTAGCTAATTTTACCGACGTTGATTTTTCTTTTTCTGTTCTCTTTTTATAGTTTGAAAAATCAGCTTGTAATCTTGCTAATGATAAATTTAAGCTTTCATTCGCTTCTTTTAAAGATTCAATCTCAGACAAAAGTTCATCATCAACAACATTTTTTTCCGTCGACTCCTCAACTTTTTCATCATTTTCATCTTCAATATCAATTTCGTTTTCTAACTCAATATTTTCATCTTTAAAATCATTCCCTTTAGACTCCATAGAATACCTCCTTTTATAAACTAATCAGTTTCCATGAAATATTGTACAAACTTGAAATAATCTTTTTATAATCAGATCTTAAAGGAGATAAAACTCCTATTTTGATTTTATATGCATTATCTAATATTAATTCAGTAAGTACCAAACTGTTTTCGGACAGCTCCTTTAGTCCCACCTCTTTTCCGATGAAAACTTCTATATGATTTTTTAATTTTTTATCCATTATTTTTTTTATATTTTGTTCATTGCTAAGCAAATTCAAAAAAGATTTTAATTGAAATAGATCATTATATTCTGGCATATCCAAAATATTCGTCAATCCAGTTACTTTAGTCTTGATGTCATTTATTCCTCTATATTCCTTGTTTATTAAATAAAGGAAATATTGAATCAAGTCTCTATTTAAAGCTGAACTAACAAGTTCATCTAATTCTTCTACTGTTAATTCATCTTGATTATTAATACTTAGAAGCTTATTAAGTAAAAAGTTTATTTTTTTCAAATCTGAAGAACTTATATCAAAGTCAACACTAAAAACCTTACTTGAAACTTCTAAATTATCTAATACAAATACAATTACGTAAGTTTTTGTACTTATATTAATTATTTCCACTTTTCTAATTTTCGGTTGAGTAAATCTTTCCATAGAAGAAACTACAACTGAACTTGTAGATTCAGAAAGTATATCACACGCTAAACTTAAAGCACTTTCTCCTTTAATACCCGACCTTTCATTTCTAACGGTTAATGAACTCGTTTTTTCATTAGATCTCTGTATATTAAAAGAATTCAAAACTTCTTTTGCATAATACTTATATGCCAATGCAGAAGGGATTCTGCCGGAAGAAGAATGAGATTTTTCAAGTAAACCCATTTCTTCCAGATCACTCATTTCATTTCTTATAGTAGCAGCTGAAACTCCTAAATCAGAATTTTTAGAAATGGTTCTGGACCCTACTGGATTACAACTATCCAAATATTCATTTATGATAAATTCCATAATGTTTTTTTTCCTTGTGTCAATATCGGAATAGTTCATAAAATCAAATCCTTTCTTGATTAGCACTCATTAACCTCAAGTGCTAATATAATAATAAAACAAAAAAGATCTTTTGTCAACATTAAATCAAAAGATCTTTAAAAAATTTATTAGATATATCAAAACCATATTCTGTAAAAGCAATTCTATCATTATAGACTCTTAATAAATCACAACTTTCATAACTTTTTATTAGTTTGGTATTCTCTTTCCATATATCATATCCAAATTGTTCTTCCAATTCTTTTGTAGAAATACCTTCTACAAGTCTCATGTTCATTATTATTTTTTCAAACAATTTATCATTCAAACTTAAATTTTCTATAACTCCCTTAGGTAATTCATTATTTACGATGGAATTTATATAATCTTTATACCTATGGTAGTTGGTGTACCTAATGTTTCCATCATATCCACTTGCTCCTAACCCAAAAGCTAAATACGGCATAGTATGCCAGTATTTTAGATTATGTTTTGATTCATAACCTGGTTTTGAAAAATTAGATATTTCATATTGATAAATACCAATATTTTTCAAAACGCTAATAACATCATGGTAATATTTTCTGTTCACATCTTCACTTGGTAATTTTAAATTTCCTCTTTTATATTCATAATTAAATCTAGTATTCTCTTCAATTATAAGATCGTAATAAGAAATGTGATTTATATCTAATTCCTTAATTGTATTTAAATCATTTAAGAGACTTTCTTCATTTTGTTCAGGAAGTCCCATTATTAAATCTAAGTTTATATTTTTAATTCCAAGAGATTTAAGCTTCAATATATTTTCATAGGCAATTTCACCTGTATGAAGTCTACCTATCTTTTTTAAAATAGTATCATCGAAAGTCTGAACTCCAACAGAAAATCTATTTATTCCACAACTTAGATAATCCTCTATTTTTTCTATACAAAGATATTCTGGATTGCATTCTATTGAGTATTCTATTTTTTTTGAAATATTAAACCTTGATTTTATTAGCTTATCCAGTTTTATTATATTATCACTGGAAACATAGTTAGGTGTGCCTCCACCTAAATAGATAGTATCTATTTCAAAATCTTTCCAGTATTCATACGAAAGTTCTATCTCTTTAAAAAGATACTCAAAATACTCATCAATTCTTTTATCTTGATATGGCATTGTAGAAAAGTCACAATAGTAACATTTAGAAGCACAAAATGGAATGTGAATATAAAGTCCTGCCTTTAAACCTGAGTTATTTATCTTCATCGTATTTTAATACTGCAAGAAAAGCATTTTGTGGAACTTCTACTGCACCTATTTGTCTCATTCTCTTCTTTCCTTCTTTTTGTTTTTCAAGAAGTTTTCTCTTTCTTGAAATATCTCCTCCATAACATTTTGCAAGAACATCTTTCCTAAGAGCTTTAACTGTTTCTCTTGCAATTATTTTAGATCCAATTGAAGCTTGAATAGGGACTGCAAATTGATGTCTTGGGATTTCATCTTTAAGTTTTTCAACAATAACTCTTGCTCTTTCATAAGCTTTTTCCCTGTGAACAATTAATGAAAACGCATCTACAAGTTCTCCATTTATTAAGATATCAAGTTTTTCGAGATTTGATTGTTGATATCCTTTAAATTCATAATCAAGTGAAGCATATCCTCTTGTTTTTGACTTTAAGGCGTCGAAAAAGTCATATATTACCTCGTTTAATGGCAAAATATAATTAATGTTCACCCTCTTTTCATCAAGATATTCCATATTTACAAAAGTTCCTCTTTTGTTTTGGCATATTTCCATAATTGCTCCTACATAGTCAGTTGGTGCCATTATATTCGCATCAACTATAGGTTCTTCCATATATTCAATCTCTGAGGGATCTGGTAGATTTGAAGGGTTTTGTATTGTTAACATCTCACCTGATTTGGTCATTATATTATATATAACTGAAGGAGCCGTAGCTATAATATTTAGGTCAAATTCTCTGTCGAGTCTTTCTTGAATTATCTCCATATGAAGAAGCCCTAAGAATCCACATCTAAAACCAAATCCAAGAGCTTGAGATGTTTCTGGTTCAAATACTAAAGAAGCATCATTAACCTGTAACTTTTCCAAAGCATCCCTTATATCATTATACTCTTCGCCTTCCGCTGGATAAATTCCGCAGTATACCATTGGAGTTACTACTTTATATCCAGGTAAAGGATTTTTCGTAGGTGCCTGTGCAGATGTAATTGTGTCCCCAACTTTAGAATCTCTAACATTTTTTATAGAAGCTACTACAAAACCAACATCACCAGCTCTGAGTTCCTTAACAGAAACTGGTCCTCCTGCAGTGTATCCCACTTCAGTAACTTCAAATACTTTTCCTGTAGACATCATCTTGATATCCATACCTGGTTTAATCACTCCATCAAAAACTCTTACATAAGAAACTACTCCTTTATAAGAGTCATAATATGAATCAAATATAAGTGCTTTTAAGGGATCTACGTCATTACCAGTTGGTGCAGGAACATTTTTTACTATATCTTCTAAAACTTGATCAATATTTGTACCTTCTTTTGCAGATATTAGAGGAATATCTTCTGTATCCAATCCAATAATATCTTCTATTTCCTTTTTAGCAAAGTCAATATCTGCTGAAGGTAAATCTATTTTATTGATTACAGGAAGAATTTCTAAGTCCTGGTCTAATGCAAGATAAACATTTGCAAGAGTTTGTGCTTCAACTCCCTGACTTGCATCAACTATTAGAACAGCTCCTTCACAGGCTGCAAGGCTTCTTGAAACTTCATATGAAAAGTCCACATGTCCTGGAGTATCTATCAAATTTAAAATATATTCTTCGCCATCTTTTGCTTTGTATTTTAATTTGATAGCTTTTAGTTTAATAGTTATTCCTCTTTCTCTTTCAAGGTCCATACTATCTAAAACTTGCTCTTCCATTTCTCTCTTTGTAAGAGTTCCTGTATTTTCAATTAGTCTATCTGCTAAAGTTGACTTTCCGTGGTCAATATGTGCAATAATACAAAAATTTCTGATATTAGATTTTTTTATATTCATGTTAATACCTCGTCTCTATATGAATTATCTGTTTG
>QWCE01006215.1_pt1 | contig 10804 bp, 8 predicted proteins | sample 1972531 | NCBI WGS metagenome assembly QWCE01 (sample SAMN09866716, study PRJNA288562) | Human gut metagenome isolate term4_stool, whole genome shotgun sequencing... | reverse complement strand
ACTAACAAATGAGTACACTCACAGGACTAACAAAAATAACCCGAGTACCATCTCAGTAACACCTTCCCAACTGTGTACTTTTTTCAGGAAGAGGACAATCTCCACGTGAAGAATCTTAAATCTCCAGGTGGATACTTTTTATTTCCCACGTGGGCGTCATTCATTTCCTCCGAAGTTTCATTTGATTCCTCCGAAGAATTTTTTATTTCCTACCTGGGAAATAAAAAATATCCACCTGAATATTTCGAAATATCCACGTGGAAATCAGGTTCCCCCGACATAATGCCGTTTTGATATGACGGAGGATCTAAATTATTGTAACGAGCTAGCGTCGAATTTTCCCAGCCAGGGGTGACGCATCATAATCGCTCTGTCAGGAGCTACATATGAGCGACCAGCGAGGAGTAGTTACCTTCGTCCTCCAGGTCACAAGTAGCGATGACGTAATAAGACACCTAGCGTCAAGTAGCTCTGACGATAAGGCTCGCAGTGGAGCCGTAGGAAGAGTCCCAGCTTGTCGAGATAGCGCACCCTAGGGTGTGCCTCGAGACCAGCCTGCAGATGCGCATAGCTCTGCTCCTCAGCCGCTCTGTCGTAGCCGATGCCGATGCCATAGCTGTGGCGCAACTCTACGTACCGCCACTGGTAGAGCGGTATACCTACGAGGAGGTCGCCATGGAGTGTGGGGCGGTTCTTGTCGGGTCGGAGGGAAAGCTCTGCGGTGTAGTTGAGCGTGGAGGTTTGCCAGCCCAGCTGCGCCCCGACACAGCCTGCGCCTCCCGACAAGTGGCGACTACATAGCAGTGATAAGTAGAGGTAGTTGTCTGGTATCTCAGGGCTGACAGCTGGCGTGTAGCGACCGAAGAGGAGATCACTCACGAGGTAGCCCACATGAGCCATCGAAACTCCTATGAGTCCACCCCACAGGACATCAGAGTACCAGTGGCGATTGTTGGCCATACGCCCGAAAGCGACAGACGTGGCGAAGATATATTGCAAGCGAGCAAGTAGCGGGTAGTCGGCACCATACTCTAGGTTAAAAAGCTCGGCACCGAGGAAGGCTGTCGCAGTGTGTCCCGACGGAAAGCTATTGCGTGTCGAGCCATCGGGTCGCATACGCTGCACCCCGCTTTTGAGCGAAAGGACGATGGCAGCGGTTCCTAGAGCGCCTATACCGTCAGCTGTCAGCATCTCGCCCCATGTGCGGGAGCGCCCCGTGGCACCGCCACAGCGCATAGCCAGCTGTAGCCCGTAAGAGGCAAACTGCATATGGTCATCATAAGGATTACGCCAGCGAGTACCTAGGAGAGAGTGACGAGCCGTACGGATAGCTACGTCACTATGATGTAGCGGATAGGCGGCGAAGACTCCCCCAGGAAGTAGCACTCTGAGGGGATCAGGTGAAGGTGCCAGCGTGTCTGACTGGCAGCTCTGTGCTAGCAGCTCGCCACAAGGAAGTAGGAGGAGTAAGAGCGTGAGCATCAGGAGGGTCAGGAGTCGCATAAAGTGCTGAAGCGGTTTTATAAGAGGTTACGACCTATGCCCCATACGATGATGATGGCAAAAATGATCCAACTAGCGGTGCACCCTGAGAAGCGGTGGTAGAGTCGCTCGGCTCGCACACTATGTGGGCGTGTCAGCTCCAGTAGCACGAGGAGAGCTAAGTAGAGCAGCGCTGGTATGAGCATCACGTTGAGCTGTAGCACCCGTCCTAAGTCGCCATGGAGCAATGCGTGGATGCCCCGCAGCGAACCACACCCAGGACATTGCCACCCCGTGAGCTGCAGGAAGGGGCAGCGCGGTATACTCAGGCTCTCGGGACTATATAAGTAAAGCACCACTCCCCCTACCAGCATACAGCCTAGTAGAGCGAGTAGTGCTTTGTTGTGTCGGCTCGTAGCGAGCATGTCGCCTCGACGTGGACTTTACTTCAGATTGTCGAAGCCTCGACCGTAGACCCCATGCACCGTACCCTCGGAGACGAATGCGTCGGGATCGATCTCCTTGATGATACGATTGATGCTCTGTAGATGAGCCTTGCGGGTGACCACCATAAGGATGCGCATCTCCTCCTGCGAGTAGCCTCCGTCAGCATGAATGAGTGTACAGCCACGGTGCAGGCGCTGAATGATCGCCTCGTTGATCTCTTTGTACTTCTTGCTAAAGATAAAGAGCTGTATAGAGTGCTTATTGCTATTGGTCCAGTAGTCGAGCGTGATAGCGCAGAAGACTACCTCCACGATAGAGAAGGTGAGTAGCTCAGCACCGAGCTGGGGATCTTTGCCCACAAGGTATACATTGACAAAGTAAGAGGTGATCACGATCGTCGCATCGATCAGGATCATCGCGCGCCCCAGGGAGAGCGTCGTGTACTTGTTGAAGATAGAGACGATGACATCCGTACCGCCCGTACTACCATTCACATGGAAGACGAGAAAGAGTCCACTACCGCACAGGATACCACCGATGATCACCGCCATAAAGCGTTCTTCTCTGAGCAGGGGTCCCACGTTGGGTATGTTGTCCGTGAGCCAGCTGCTCAAGTTGTGGTACACCTCCGTATTCGGATCTCCAAAGAGCGCCTGACCAATCGGGATCGCTATACCCATCAGGAGAACTCCGATGAGTGTCTTGACGGAGTAGCGCCACCCTAAGAAGATGATCGAGACGACTAGTAGCCCGACGTTGATAATGTTGTACGGGATAAAGGCGGGGATATTTGTAGCTATCTGTATGATGGTCGTGACACCGGCTAGTCCGCCCGTTGCGATCTCCTGTGAAAGGATAAAGCCGGCCCAGCCGAGGACATAGAGACAGACACCAAGTACGATAAAGAAGAAGTCGTGGACGAAGTACCACGCTTTCGCTCGCTTACTGATAGGAGCTACTAAAGCTTGAGTCATAGTATATGATTGATTTTGTAGAGAAGGGGAAGTGTCTTCTTATAGCCTGCACCCATATCGTCAGGCTGGAAGACTGAATGATTACAAGACAATGTTGACAATGCGCCCTGGCACGACGATCACCTTCTTGAGAGGCTTACCATCGATCCACTTGATCGTATCGGCATGCGTCAGCACCTGCTCCTCGATCTGCTCCTTGGAGAGCCCAGCGGGAAGCTCGAGGTTAAAGCGTACCTTGCCATTGAAGCTAATAGGATAGCGTACCGAGTCCTCAGCGATGAGCGACTCGTCACACTGGGGCCATACGGCCGTCACGATGCTCTCGGCAGAGAACTCCTCGCTACCGCATACCGTGCGCATCTCCTGCCACAGCATCTCTGCGATATGAGGCGCAAAGGGTGAGAGCAAGATCGCCAAGGGTCGGAGTACCTCCAGCGACGTGGTCTGAGCTTTCTGCAGCTCGCCCACAGCAATCATAAAGGCTGAGACGGAGGTATTGAAGGAGAGGCGCTCGATGTCTTGCGTGATCTTTTGGATCAACTTATGGATCGTGCGTAGCTCCTCACGGCTTGCCTGGGCATCAGCAGAGACGGTAAGCTGCCCTTCGCCATCGTGGTAGAGCGACCAGACACGCTTGAGGAAGCGGTAGACCCCGTCGATGCCATTCGTGTCCCACGGCTTGCTCTGCTCTAGAGGCCCGAGAAACATCTCGTACATCCTCAGCGTATCGGCTCCATACTGCTCGATGATTTCGTCCGGATTGATCACGTTAAACATCGACTTACTCATCTTCTCTACAGCAAAGCCACAGAGATAGCTACCATCCTCCTCGGTGATGAAGGTGGCGTCGTGCAGGTCGTCACGCCACTGACGGAACGCTTCCTGATCGAGTATGTCGTTTTGCACCAAGTGTATGTCTACGTGCATCTGCGTCACGTCGTACTGCTCACGCTGCGAGTAGGTGACAAACTGATTCGTACCCTTGATGCGGTAGACGTAGTTAGAGCGTCCCTGGATCATCCCTTGGTTGACCAAGCGCTTAAATGGCTCATCCTCGCAGACGACACCGAGGTCGTAGAGGAACTTATTCCAGAAGCGACTATAGATCAGGTGACCCGTAGCATGCTCCGTACCGCCAATGTAGAGATCCACCTGTCGCCAGTAGTTATTAGCCTCGGGAGAGACCAACGCGGACTTATTCTGCGGATCCATATAGCGTAGGTAGTAAGCGCTACTCCCAGCAAAGCCTGGCATCGTGCAGAGTTCGTAGGGATAGCCCTCCTCGGTACACCAGTTCTTAGCACGTCCTAGCGGGGGCTCGCCACTCTCCGTGGGGAGATACTTGTCCACCTCGGGAAGGGTCAAGGGGAGCTTGTCGAGCGGCAACGTGTGCGGCACCCCCTCCTTATAGTATATAGGTATCGGCTCACCCCAGAAGCGCTGACGGCTGAAGATAGCGTCACGCAGACGGTAGTTGATCCGCTTCTTGCCCAGCCCACGCTCATCGAGGTAGTGACACATATAGTCGATCGCCTCAGAGACTGGCTTGCCATCGAGGAGCGGCGAATTGATCAGCTCGCCCTCTTTGCTATCAAGGCTTTCGCTCCATGTGGAGGGGTCGGACGCTTCGCCACCTTTTGGCAAAACAACCTGACGTATCGGCAGGTCAAAGTGCCGTGCGAAAGCAAAGTCTCTCGAGTCGTGCGCTGGCACCGCCATAATAGCGCCTGTGCCATAGCCCGCCAGCACATAGTCGCTGATCCAGATCGGGATCTGCTCTCCTGTGAGCGGGTGCTCTGCATAAGAGCCGGTGAAGACACCCGTCACCGAGTGATCCGCCTGGCGCTCACGCTCTGTGCGGCGCTTCGTACGATCTAAGTACGCCTCGACAGCCGCACGCTGCTCCTCCGTAGTTAGGTCAGCCACCAGACTACTCTCGGGAGCTAGCACCATAAAGGTGACTCCGTAAAGCGTATCGGGGCGGGTCGTAAAGATCTCGATAGGTAGCTCACCACGAGCGGTGCTAGCCTTGAAGGTAACTGACGCACCGACCGACTTACCGATCCAGTTGCGCTGCATCTCCTTGAGCGCATCGCTCCAGTCGAGCTGATCCAGACCAGCCAGCAGACGCTCCGCATAAGCAGAGACACGGAGGCTCCACTGCTTCATCTTGCGCTGCACCACAGGATAGCCACCACGCTCGCTCACGCCGTCACTCACCTCATCATTAGCGAGGACAGTGCCGAGCTCAGGACACCAGTTGACCACACTCTCCCCAAGGAAGGCCAAGCGATAGTGCATCAGCCACTCCGACTGCTCCGCCTCGCTCGCTGCTCGCCACTCCTCAGCCGTTAGCTCCAGAGGCGTACTGCTGTAAGCGGTACAACCCTCTGTGCCATGCGCCTCGAGATGCTTGACCAACTTATCGATAGACTCAGCACGATCTGTCGCTGTGTCGTAGTAATGGTGGAAAAGCTGTATGAAAGCCCACTGCGTCCACTTGTAGTACTCTGGATCACAGGTCACCACCTGGCGACTCCAGTCGAAGCCAAAGCCAATATTGTCCAGCTGCTCACGGTAGCGGGCGATGTTGACCCGTGTCGTCTCCTCGGGGTGGCGATTCGTCTGAATAGCATACTGCTCAGCTGGCAGACCGAAAGCGTCGTACCCCATCGGGTGCAGCACGTTGTACCCCTGTAGTCGCTTATAGCGAGCGTAAATGTCAGAGGCTATATAGCCTAGCGGGTGTCCCACATGTAGTCCCGCTCCCGAGGGATAGGGGAACATGTCTAGTACGTAGTACGAAGGCTTATCTCGGTCTATCTCGACACGATAAATATCAGCATCCTGCCAGATGCGCTGAGCCGACTGCTCTATGTCGTGGTGATTGTAATCCATACAGTTCTCTCTATTATAGCGCAAAGGTACGAAATTAGAGATTAGAGGTTAGAAGTTAGATATTAGATGTTAGAGGTTAGAGGGGGCTCCTCTAGTAGCACTAGGGATACTAGAGGCACTAAGGGTAGTAGGAGCGCTAGCGGTACTAACTAGCCTCCAGAAGAAACAGTGAGGGAGACTCAGCAATGAGTCTCCCTCGCTATTTTTGTCACCTTACGTAGGTGATGAGTAGACTAAAAGGAATGCTTTACTTGATCTCCCAAGTGTCCTCCGTCATGAGTAGCTCACGGAGTGTGCGTACCTCGTTCTTTGCCTGCTGCTGAGCGATCTGATCATGGACAGCCCAGTCGTAGGTCGGACCCTCGACATCACGTATGACGCCCATAGCGACGGGGAGCCCGTCGGCACCATTCATAGCGGCAAGCATCATATGTAGGAAGGGGTTCGGCTCGTGAGCATCGTGTGTCAGCACATCATCGAGCGTGTAGCCATCCTCTCCGATGGTGACAGCACGTAGCTTGAAGCCGTCTAGGACGAGACCGCGCTGCTTATCCTCACCGAAGAGCATCTTCTCACCATGCTGCAGGACGATCGTCTTGTCGGCACGGACGGTGCGGTCGCTGATAGCAGCGTGTGCACCGTTGTTGAAGATCATACAGTTCACCAAAACCTCTGTGACTGCAAAGCCCTTGTGCTTAGCACCAGCTACCAAGCAAGCGGTAAGCGTAGGTTGGTCAACATCGAGCGAGCGTGCGAAGAAGTTGCCACGAGCACCCATGACCAGCTCGGCTGGCTCGAAGGGATCCTCGACAGTGCCGTAAGGCGAGCTCTTCGTGACTAGTCCACGAGGCGATGTGGGTGAATACTGACCCTTGGTCAGTCCGTAGATGCGGTTGTTAAAGAGTACCTCGTTGATATCCACATTGCGTCGCACGGCATGGATGAAGTGGTTACCACCGATAGCGAGGCTGTCGCCATCGCCAGACATCAGCCATACGGTGAGGTCGGGGCGAGCCACCTTGACACCCGTAGCGACGGCAGCTCCACGACCATGTACGGTGTGGAAGCCGAATGTACTCATATAGTAAGGTAGTCGCGAGGAGCAGCCGATACCTGAGACGACGACCGTCTCATCGGGTGCTATGTCTAGCTCAGCCATCGCCTTATGGACAGCCGCTAGGACACCGTGGTCGCCACAACCTGGACACCACTTGACGGGTGATGCGTTTTTGAAATCCTTGGGGGCAAAGCGTAGCGTGCCCTTCTCTAGATTACTATTTGTTTCAATCATAGCAGTTGTGGTCTTTTATAGTTGCTCAGCGAGTATCTCTTCGAAGGCAGTGACGAGGTTGCCCACCTTGAGGGGTTGTCCCTGCACTTGATTGTACTGATAAATATTAGCATCAGAGACCTTGTTGCGTAGGAGCATAGCCATCTGACCGAGGTTTTGCTCAGCGACGACGACACGTGGATAGCGACGTAGGATCTCCTCTGTGTTTTTGGGCATAGGATTGATAAAGGTAAACTGCGTGTGTGCCACCTTATGCCCCTTCTTCTGCAATGCACGGCAAGCGTCGCTCAGGTGTCCGTAGGTACTACCCCACCCGACGATGAGCAGCTCAGCGTCCTCCACATCACCCTCTACGGTGAGCGGTGGGATCACCTCTGCAATGTGCTGTATCTTGTTGTGACGCTGTAGTACCATCAGCTCATGGTTAGGACCATCTGTGCTGATAGCGCCAGTCTTATTATCTTTCTCTAGACCACCCGTGCGGTAAGGTAGTGAGCCAGCTCCTGGTACTGACCAGTAGCGTACGAGTGTCTCAGGGTCGCGCATATAAGGCATCCAAGGGTCCTCACCCTGATACTGAGCCACGTAGTGAGGCTTGATCTCGGGATACTTCTCGTAGTCAGGTATACGCCAAGCGACCGAACCATTGCCCAGATAAGCATCTGAGAGGAGTACGACAGGCGTCATATGCTCTACGGCTATCTTGACCGCATAGTAAGCAGCCTCGAAGCACTTAGAGGGAGAGGTAGGAGCGATCACTACCATAGGCGACTCACCATTGCGCCCGTACATAGCCTGTAGGAGGTCAGTCTGCTCTGACTTCGTAGGCATACCTGTCGAGGGGCCGCCACGCTGTACGTCTACGAGTACGAGTGGTAGCTCAGCGATGACCGCGAGGTTCAGCGCCTCACTCTTGAGCGCCACACCAGGGCCTGAGGTAGAGGTGACACCTAGACGACCAGCGTAAGAGGCGCCGATGGCGGTACAGATACCAGCTATCTCATCCTCAGCCTGCATCGTGATCACGTCGAGAGACTTGTACTTAGCGAGGAAGTGTAGGATGTCTGTGGCGGGAGTGATAGGATAAGATCCAAGGAAGAGCTTGAGACCTGCACGCTCCGCACCAGCTATGAGTCCGAAAGCAGTAGCCTTATTGCCCGTCACGTCAAGGTATACGCCAGCTTCCTGAGGAGCGCCCTCGATGACAAAGGGGGTGCCTACAGAGGCGTGTGTATTAGCCGCATAGGAGTAGCCTCCGTGGAGGGCTGCTATGTTGGCCTGACGGATGATCTCCTTCTTAGCAAACTTCTTGCTGATGAAGTGCTCCGCCTGCTCTAGGGGTCTGTCGAAGAGCCAGGATACGATGCCTAGGGCAAACATATTCTTGCATCTTAGTCTGCCCTTAGCGTCCATATCTATATCTTTGAGCACCTCCTGCACCATCGTGCTGATGGGGCATGAGAGTACTCTATCGGGGTTGAGTCCCAGCTCTTTGATAGGGTCGTCTGTCTGGTAGAGAGCTTTCTTGAGATCCTTCTCTCCGCAGGAGTCACTATCGATGATGATGATCGAGTCGTGACGTAGGTTCTTTACATTGACCTTGAGGGCAGCAGCATTCATTGCCACCAGTACATCGGCATAGTCTCCAGGCGTATGGACCTGACCACGTCCGATACGTACCTGAAAGCCCGATACGCCTCCCAGTGTACCTTGAGGAGCACGGATCTCAGCAGGATAGTCGGGGAACGTCGAGACCGAGTTACCATACATCGCTGACATATCAGAGAAGATGGTACCGGTGAGCTGCATACCATCGCCCGAGTCGCCTGAGAAACGTACGACTACCTCTTCGATAATTCTTTTGTTCGGTTTGTCTGTCATAATTAGGATGAATAAAAGGCGTAGGGCTCAACTCCTTGAGAGGGTGATTGAGCGAAACCTTCCTAGCAATAGACCCCTACATAAAAACTTTTGTACACCATAAAACTAGGCCGTATCTCCTACAGCTAAGGGGACTGGTGAGCAAACGCTAGAAATAGGGGAACACTAGCGACTGCCACAGCACCTCCACGGTGATCTGATCGGCACAGTTATATGGATAGCACAAAGGTACGACTTATTTCGCTGATACTAGCCCTTTTTAGGTACGAAAGTGCCAACGTCCACTTCCTCCCTGACGAAACGATCAAATGCTACAAAGCCCCCAGCAACGACAACCGTCGCTGGGGGCTTCGCTATATATGTCAGAAATAGGACTCCTACTCCGTCAAGCTACGATAGAAATCTACATAAGCCTCTGGATGCTCTGCTGCTGGCCCTGGGTACTCTAGCACCTTATGATCAGGCTCGGAGCGTAGGTACTCGATCAGCGCAGGAGAGACCTTCTCCTGCCCGAGGATCACCCCTTCAGAGTAGTGGATCGCCATACGACGTAGCGCATCGGGTGTCACCTCACCTTGGAGTGGAGCCAGCATATCGCCCGTGATCTTGTCAAACTCTAGCTTCTTGATCAGATCGTCACCGATCACGCCCTCCTCCTCGTTGCCATCCACCGAAAAGATCACCTTAGCACGCTCGAAGTATGGGTCGTCCTTGTAGGCAGTCTTGAGGTAGACAGGAGCTAAGGCTGAGAACCACCCCAAGCAGTGTATCAGATCAGGTATCCAGCGCAGGTTTTTGATCGCCTCAAAGACCCCGCGAATGAAGAAGATACTTCTATCCGCATTGTCACTAGGAGCACCCTCCGAAGCTGGCCCGAAGAGGCTCTTACGCCCGAAGAGATCTGAATTGTCGATGAAGTAAACCTGTATGCGCGTAGAGGGTATGGAGGCAACCTTGATGACTAGCGGGTGGTCGTAGTCATCGACGATCACATTGATACCCGATAGTCTGATCACCTCGTGGAGCTGATTGCGACGCTCATTGACTAGCCCGTAGCGTGGCATAAAGATGCGCACGTCATGCCCCGCATTCTGTATATGCTCCGGGAGGTAACGAGCGACGTGAGCGAGCTCACTTTCAGGCAGATAGGGGAATATCTCTTGAGATATGTAGAGTACTTAGGCTGGTACCCAGAGCGGGACTTGAACCCGCACGACCGCAATTGGCCAAGGGAGTTTAAGTCCCTCGTGTCTACCGATTCCACCATCTGGGCCACAGCTCTACGTGCTGCATGCGATGAGCTTAAAGCCCCACCGCACGACAAAGGTACAGAAAAAAAGAGATTAGAGATCAGATGTTAGAGATTAGAGAGCCCCTCTGCACGAGGGGTACTAGGGGTCCTAGTCGCACGAGGGATCCTGGCGGTACTAGACTAGCGACTCGAGCCAGTAGCTGGCAGGAGGAACGCTTCCCTACGTGGGGATTTTTCATTTCCTACGTAGGAATTCGGAAATATCCACGTGGAGATTTGCGATTTCCTACGTACGACCCGCTGTAGGGACGCACGGCTCGGACGCAGACCGTCGGTGCGCCCGTTGCATCACAGGGTACAACGCTATGGCTTTGACGGGGACGGACGCCCTCCCGCTAAACACTATCCGTGCGTCATCCGTGCGTCCCTACAGGCGGGTTACTCGTCTCTAATCTCTTACTTTTAACTTCTAATCTCTTTATGGCTAATTCCTATTTTGAGGTGCTGGGGGAGAAAGCCACCCATAAAAAAACTAACTGAAGTGAACGGCGATGCGGTAGAGGAAGAAGTCACTATTTC
>QWCE01005942.1_pt1 | contig 10806 bp, 10 predicted proteins | sample 1972531 | NCBI WGS metagenome assembly QWCE01 (sample SAMN09866716, study PRJNA288562) | Human gut metagenome isolate term4_stool, whole genome shotgun sequencing... | reverse complement strand
GCAAAATAACAATTTTGGGTATAGATGAAAAAATCGAAATTTGGTCAATATTTAACATTTTATGAGTTGTTCAAAATTGATTCATATTGTGCTGTAGCAATTAAATGGAAATCGTGGTATAATGAAAGGAGAAATGCAGAGAAAACAAGTCTTGATTGTTCGCAATTGGGACGAGTAGGGAGGGAATGACCATGCAAAGCGTCAACCCGCTGGATGAGGCTGCGTTTACGGAACTCTATGTGCAGCATGTTGACGCTGTTTATCGCATTTGCTACAGCTTTTTAAAAAATCGTACCGATGCCGAAGATGCCGTTCAGGAAACATTCCTGCGGTTGATGCAATCGCAAAAACCATTGGAAAACGATGCCCATTTAAGAGGCTGGTTAGTGGTAACTGCTTCCAACGTCTGCAAGAATATGCTGCACAGCTGGCTGTGGCAAAAACGACAAGAAGTAGAAGATTGGGAAGAAGTGTTGAAATCCGACAATCAAACGCCGGAAGAAACTGCAGTTTTGAAAGCCCTCATGCAGCTGCCGGAAAAATATAAAACAGTTCTATATCTCTATTATTATGAAGAGTATTCCTGCAAGGAAATTGCAGGAATGATGCAAAAAAAAGAATCCACAGTGCGTTCGCTCCTCAAGCGAGGCAGAGAAGCACTCCAAAAAAAGATCGGAGGTGACGGATATGCAGCAGGACTGGAAAGCCATTTGGGACAATCTCAATCCGGATGAAGCGGCGAAAGAACGGATGAAGCAAGCAATCTTGCAAAAAATGCAGGCAGAAACGCCGCAAACAGCATCCAAAAAACCACCGTTCTTCTTACAGCGATGTTCGTTTGGAACATTTGCCCGTGCTGCTGCACTGTGCTGTATGACCGTTACGGTTGCGTTGGCAGGGCTGCACCTCACTGACCGCCGAACAGCGGAATTGTTGCCAGCACCATCTGTCAGCGAACAGCCGGCGGAAACGACCACACCGCATACCTTGCCAGCACAGACAACAACAACTTTACAAGTTCAAACCACAACGAAAACACAGACTACCTTGCAAACAACCGCTTCCGCAGCAAAACAGACGGTTACTGCCAGCAAGACAACAGCAGTACAGACTGTTGAGCCGCCATCCGCAATCATAGAAGAGCCTGATGCCGGAATCGAAGAACCACCAGAAGAGCCGATTCAGACAGAACCAATTTGTACTGAGCCAGCCCCCGTTTTCACAACCACTGCTGTGGAAACGAATGCAATCGAAGAACCAGAAACCACTACCACAACATTCCGTGGCGTTGCAACTTATGGTTCGCTTTTTGATTTTCAGTATGCCCGTTGGAATGGCGTGCATTATCAGACCGACTATAGTGCGGTTTCCTATGAAGATTTGGATGACCTTGCCGGATTTTCTGTTGCCATTCAGTCAGAAAGTGACCGTGTTTATACAATTTTGGTTTATCCGTTAAAGGGGTATCCCATTCAGGATTGTATTGCCGTACAGTACGCCGGCGATTCAGATTATTTCTATTTTTATGCGATCTCCTAAGTGTGTCGAATCGACACTGGATAAAATGACATGATTTTTGGCAGAAATCAGGAATAAGAGGTAGGAAAAACGATGAGTACACCAAATTGGATTATGGTGACGGTAAAAACACCGCAAACAGCGGGGGATTCCTATATGGCAACCATCATGAAGAATCACCTGAAAGAACAGAATTGTTCCTTCCATTCAGAAGAACAATCTGCTGCTCTTTGGCTGGTTTGCCGACAGGTATCACCACAGCGGTATGATTTTTCAATTTCCGATTCCGATTCGGCTTGGACAAAAGAAGCCGTGATGGAACTTTGCAGCATGCTGCTGCAATGTCCGGAAGTTGATAATGTATTGGTTGGGCAAGTGCCTTCTCATCAGCAGGATGTGAAAGTAACAGTTTCCCCAATGGTTACATTTTTGCATACCGTCAAAAATTACTTACAGCCGCAGCGAATCCGTATGATTCTTCGGCGGCTGCGTTCAAATCGCTAATTGACTATTGGTTCATTGGAAAGAGAGAAGCAGAATCGTGCAAGCGGTTCTGCTTCTCTTTTTTCAGAAATGACGGATTTTGACGGGTTTTGCATTGTGAGAAGATGGTGAAAATTTCGGAAATGCTTGACACTGTCCCCCTGCTTTGCTATAATAGTCTTGATATTTTGGAATGACCGACAGGTGGTGAATCCCATATGTGCCAAAAAAAGAAAGCATTTGTGGAAAATCGTGACCAATATCGTGGCGTTTTCTCCTTTTGCTCGATTGGTGTTTTACTGGCAGCCTTGACGGGCTGCTTCGCATTTATTTGGTATCGTTTTTATAGTGATTTTTTGTTGCTGCCGTTTTATCGGCGTGGCAACTGGGTCATGATTTTATTATATGCGGTATTGGTACTGTTATTTGGAAAGGCGTTTGGCGGACTGAAAGTGGGCTATTTAAAGCGAAGTGATTCGTTTTATAGTCAGATGCTCTCCCTATTCTGCGTGAATTTGGTGACATATTTACAAGTCAGCCTTATCAGCCGACATTTTGCAAGGCTCTTGCCGTTTTTGATTTTAATGGGCATCGACTTGATTATCCTGCTGCTGTGGATTTTTTTCTGCAACAAGCTTTATTTTCAGATTTACCCGCCAAGGCGGCTTGTCGTTGTCTATGGCGACCGTGCAGCCGCAGAGCTGGTGTTGAAAATGAGCCAGCGTGTGGAAAAATATATGATTTGTGCTTGTGTGGATAGCCATCAGGAAAAATCCGCCATTGTGGAAACGATTGCAAACTATGAAGGCGTGATTCTCTGCGATGTGCCGGGGCAGCTGCGAAATGACCTTTTGAAATACTGTTTCTCTCGGCAGATGCGAACTTACATTGTTCCGAAGATTTCAGATATCATCATCCGAGGCGGTGAAGAGATTCGCTTGTTTGATACGCCGTTGGTGCTCTGTCGAAACAGTGGCTTGCGGCTGGAACAGCGGTTTGTAAAGCGGCTGTTTGATTTGGCATTTTCGCTGATTTTAGCAGTGCCGGTACTGCTGGTGAGTATTGGGGTCTGTATCGCCATTAAATTGGATGATGGCGGGCCGGTGCTCTATCGGCAGAAACGCTTAACGTATAACGGCAAACCATTCTATGTTTATAAATTTCGCAGCATGGTCTGCAATGCCGAAGAACATGGTCCACAGCTGGCAAAAAGCGAGGATGACCGCATCACCCGTGTGGGCAAAGTGCTCCGAAAATGTCGGTTGGACGAGCTGCCGCAGCTCTGGAACATCTTCAAGGGTGATATGGCAGTCGTTGGGCCAAGACCGGAACGTCCGGAACTGGCAGAAAAATACGAAGAAGAGATGCCGGAATTTGCATTTCGTCTGCGGGTAAAGGCAGGCTTGACGGGATATGCACAAGTTATCGGGCTGTATGATACAACCCCGTACGACAAGCTGAAAATGGACTTGATGTATATTGAAAAGTATTCTCTGCTGCTGGATTTGCAGATTTTGCTGATGACCATCAAGACGGCACTTTTTCCGGGAGAGTCAAACGAGGAACTGCATGAGCAGACCCATATTCCCGTACAAAAACACGTGGCAGAACCGGAGGCAGCTGCTTCCGAAGAAAAAAAGGAGAACAAATCATCATGAAATTGACTGCTGTTATTATGGCAGGTGGACGAGGCGAACGCTTCTGGCCACGCAGCCGCACGGCAAAACCAAAACAATTCCTTTCCCTGACAGCGGACAAGGAAACCATGCTGCAAAAGACGGTCAACCGTCTGAAGCCCTTGCTGGAGATGGATGCCATTTATGTAGTCACCAATCAGCGGTATGCTGCCCTTGTGCAGGAACAGCTGCCGAAACTGCCAGCAGAAAACATTCTGCCCGAACCATGCAGCCGCAATACAGCTCCCTGTATTGGACTGGCGGCAGCGGTGATTCAGAAACGCTGCGGGGAAGCCATGATGCTGGTATTGCCGTCTGACCATTTGATTCGTTATGAATCCCTGTATGTAGATACCTTGCGGCAGGCAATCGCCGTTGCAGAGCAGGGCGAGCGGCTCGTTACCATTGGCATTCCGCCAACGTATCCGGAAACGGGTTATGGTTATATTCGCTTTGCGAACCGTTCAGAATCCCATATGCCGGGCGTTTATCCAGTGGAGAAGTTTGTAGAAAAGCCGGATTTGGACACGGCAAAGGAATATTTGGCAGCTCATTGCTACCTCTGGAACAGTGGGATGTTTGTCTGGAAGAGCAGCACGATTCTGCACAATCTGGAACAGTTCTTGCCGACGGTTTACGCTGGCTCGATGGAGATTGCGGCAGCAGATGGAACAGATGCCTTTTCAGATACCTTGGAACGGGTCTATGAGGGATTCCCGAGCGAATCTGTAGACTATGGCATCATGGAAAAGGCAGACCAGATTTTCACCGTGCCGGGCAGCTTTGGCTGGGATGATGTTGGAAACTGGCTGGCGATGGAACGCATCAATAAGACGAACGATTATGGCAACTATATTGAGGGCGATGTCATCACCGTCAACACGCAGAGAAGTATTATCTGCGGACAGAAAAAACTGATTGCAGCCGTTGGGGTGGAAAATCTGATTGTGATTGATACCGAAGATGCAACCTTGATTTGTGCAAAGGACAGCACGCAAGACGTGAAAAAGGTCATTGAAAACCTGCGAATTTGCAATCGGGACGCATTGTTATAAAGACAACCAAGAATAAATAAATGGTAAAAAGGTAGAAGTAGGAGGAAATAAAAACAATGAGCAAACATGCATTGATTACCGGAATTACGGGACAGGATGGTTCTTATTTGGCAGAATTGCTGCTGGAAAAGGGCTATGAAGTATATGGACTGATGCGGAGAAAGAGCGTCGTTGATTACGGCAACGTGGATCACATCAAGGAAAAAATTCATTTTATCTATGCGGACATGACCGATGAAATTTCTCTGATTCGTGCGATGCAGATTTCACAGGCAGATGAAGTTTACAATCTGGCAGCACAGTCTTTTGTTGCGACCAGCTGGGAACAGCCGATGGCAACCGCTGAAATTGACGCACTGGGCGTTACAAAAATGCTGGAAGCAATCAAGTTTGTAAAGCCGTCTTGCCGGTTCTATCAGGCATCGACTTCTGAAATGTTCGGTCTGGTACAGGAAATGCCGCAGACGGAAAAGACTCCGTTTTATCCGAGAAGCCCGTACGGCGTTGCAAAGCTGTATGGTCACTGGATTACCAAGAACTATCGGGAGAGCTTCAACCTGTTTGCCTGCTCCGGTATTCTGTTCAACCATGAATCGGAACGCAGAGGGCTGGAATTTGTCACCAGAAAGATTACCACCGCAGCTGCTCGGATTTCTCTGGGCTTGCAGGATCATGTAGAACTGGGCAATCTGGATGCAAAGCGGGACTGGGGTCACTCTAAGGACTATGTTCGTGCAATGTGGCTGATGCTTCAACAGGATGCACCGGATGATTATGTCATTGCAACCAATGAAACTCGTACCGTTCGGGAATTTGTTGAGATTGCGTTTGCTCATGTGGGCATTGAAATTGCATGGCAGGGCAGCGGTACAGATGAAATTGGTGTGGATCGCAAGACAGGCAAGACGGTTGTCACCATCAATCCGCAGTTCTTCCGTCCGGCAGAAGTACAGGTCTTGTTGGGCAATCCGGCAAAGGCAGAAGAGAAACTCGGCTGGAAGCGGGAAATTTCGTTCAAGGAACTGGTAGAACGGATGGTTCGCCACGACTTGGAACTGGCAAAAAAAGAAGTACAGTAAATCAATTTTGCAGAAAAAGGAGGGAACGGCATGCGGATTGCCTTGGATGCACTGCCATTGGTCAGCAGTCGCATGACTGGAATTGGATATTGTGAAGCCGGACAGGTACAAGCGATGATGATGCTGCATCCGGAAGAGCAGTATGTCCTACAGTTTTTTGACAAAGGCGATGGGGCAGAAAAACGGAAACGGCTGTATTATTACGAACAGCAGCGAAATGTCAGCGTTCGACAGGGGCATTTTTCCGGCTATCTGTACCGTCTGATGACCACGGCAATTCCGCTGCCGTACCGTGCATTTTTTGGAAAAGATGTGGATATTACACACTTTTTCAATTATATCATTCCGCCGGGAGTTGCTGGAAAGCGAATTGTAACCGTACATGATATGGTTTATAAGACGTTTCCGGAAACCGTACGGGGACGGACACGCTTCATGTTGGAATCCGGCTTGCAGCGTTCGCTGCATCGGGCAGATTTGATTGTGACCGACTCGGAATTTTCCAAAACGGAAATCATCCGGTATTTTCCGGCGACCGAAGAACGGATTCGAGTTGTGCCCTGTGGTGTGGATAAGCTGCGGTTTTCTCCGATGTCGCCGGCAGCTGCTCCGGCAATTGAAGAGCTGAAACGGCGGATGCACTTACAGGCGAATTATTTTCTCTATCTGGGAACATTAGAGCCTCGAAAGAACTTAGACCGCCTGATTCGGGCATATGCACTCTTAAAGCAGCAACATCCGGATGCACCGCAGCTGGTACTAGCTGGCGGTTATGGCTGGCGGAATAATCACATTTATCAGTTAGTGCAGACACTGCATTTAGAGGACGATGTGTTATTTACCGAATATGTACCAGAAGAAGATGTGCAGCCGCTGCTGTGCGGAGCAATGGCGTTTGTGTTCCCCTCTGTTTATGAGGGCTTTGGGATGCCGCCGCTGGAGGCAATGGCGTGCGGAACACCAGTCTTGACAACACGGGCAGCCTCTCTGCCGGAAGTGGTAGGCGATGCCGCTGTGATTGTTGACCCACACCATACCGAGGACATTGCACAGGGACTGGAGAAGCTATTCCTAGATGCGGCACTGCGGGAACGACTGCAAAAAGAGGGCTTGCGGCGAGCAGCAATGTTTTCTTGGGAAAACGCAGCCGCTGCCCTTTATGATGTTTATCAGGAGGCACTGACACGATGAGCAGACCGCTTCGGATTTTACTGGTAAACAAAGCTTATCCGCCGCATATTGGCGGCATTGAAACGCTGGTGCGGCAGTATGCACGCTATTTTCAGACACAGTTTTCCGCAGAGGTACAAGTTTTGGTCTGTCAGGAAAAGGGCAAAACGGCACGGGAAACCATCGGGGGTGTTCCAGTGCTGCGAGCCGGAAGTATTGGGACGTATTTTTCTTGTCCGCTCTCCGGTTCGTTTCTCCGCTATTTTCGGAAGTATGCCAAACAAGCGGATGTGGTGATGATTCATATGCCGTTTCCTTTGGCAGATTTGGCGTGCTTGCTTTCCGGCTATCGAGGACGGGTCGTGCTGGCATGGCATAGCGATGTCATCAAGCAGAAGACCTTGCTGCGGTTTTACGCACCATTGCTACGGTGGCTGCTCCGGCGAGCAGATTGTATTCTGACTGCAACACAGGGACATATTGACAGTTCTGCATTTCTTCCAGCCGTTCGGGAAAAATGCAAGGTGATTCCCTATGGCATTGACCTTGCAGCCTATCGGGCAGCCCCAGCGTATCCGGTTTTACAGCCGCATTCCAATCACCCGAAAGCCGTCAAAGCGTTGTTTGTAGGGCGATTGGTTTATTATAAGGGTGTAACGGTTTTGCTGAAAGCGATGCAGCAGGTGCAGAATTGTGAATTGTTTCTGATTGGCAGCGGAAAGCTACAGGATACCTTGCAGCAGATGGCAGAAGGTATGGACACGGTGCATTTTCTCGGCAGCCTGTCCGATGCAGATTTACGGGCAGCCTTGCAGGAATGTGATTTTCTGGTGTTGCCATCCGTGGCAAACAGCGAAGCATTCGGACTGGTGCAATTGGAAGCGATGGTTTACGGAAAGCCTGTCATCAATACCGCTTTGCCAACGGGTGTGCCACATGTCAGCTTAGATGGAGAAACAGGACTGACTGTTCCGCCGGAATCGGAAACCGCTCTGGCAAAGGCGATGCAAACGCTGGTATCGGATGCGGATTTGCGAAGCAAGTACGGAGCAGCTGCAAAGAAACGAGTCGAAACGGTTTTTGCAGAAGATGTGGTGATGCAGCAGGTTTATGATGTGCTGAAAGATTCTATTTTATAGCAAATATAAATATAAAAATTGCAATATCATTCAAAAGAAAGGGAAATGATTATGAAAGCAATGCTGATTGGCGGTGCTGGATTTGTTGGAAAACATCTTGCAATCCATCTCGCAAATACTTATGGCTGGGAGATTGTCATTACAGGGCTGCCGGAAGAACGGGAAGCAATCGAACGCAGCAGCTTAGGACGTTTTATTCCGGTGAATATCTTAGAAAAGGGACAGATTCAGGCAGTATTGGAGCAGGAACGGCCGCATTATATTTTTCATCTGGCAGCACAGAGTTCTGTTGCTCGTTCTTGGAAGAATCCGCAGGCAACCATTGATGTGAATATCAAGGGCTGTGCAAACTTGCTGGATGCGATTCATTCCGTAGAAATTTACGACCCAAAGATATTATTGATTGGTTCGGGCGATGAATATGGCAGATTGCCGGATGGCATTCGAGTGGTTTCAGAAACAACGCTGCCGTGTCCGGGTAATCCGTATGCTATGACAAAGGCTGCACAGACGATGTTGGGGCAGGTTTATGCTCATGCTTACCAGATGCATATTGTTCTGGCAAGACCGTTCAATCACATTGGGCCAGGACAGATGGCAGGCTTCGTTGTATCGGATTTCTGCAAGCAGGTTGCAGAGATTTTGAACGGTGCAGAGCCAGTGGTACGGGTCGGCAATCTGACTGCTTCTCGGGACTTTACGGATGTACGGGACGTGGTACGGGCATATGGTCTGCTGATTCAGCATGGTGTACCGGGTGAAATCTACAACATCGGTTCGGGAACAGCTGTTTCCATTCAATCGTTGTTGGATGAAATCATCCGGCAGAGTGGCATTTCTATTTCAGTACAGCATGACCCACAGAAATTCCGCCCAGTAGATTATCCAAGCATTGCAGCAGATATTTCAAAGTTGCAGCGAGCAATTGACTGGAAACCGGAAATTTCGCTGGAACGTACCATTGCAGATACACTGACAGACTGGCAGATTCGGTTGAAGAACAACGTCAATTGATGGAAAAAGGGGTTCAACATGGAGGAACACACGGAGCAAAAGCGGGTTATGGCAGATACATATATGGAAGAAGTATGGGAACAGCAAGCAGTCAAAAACTGGTCGAAGCCGATGCACAATTTCGGGGTACGACAGAATGCATTTAATCAGAGTGCTGACCAGCGGATTCGGGCGTTGGAATCGGAAAATTTGCAGCTGCGGACACAGATTCGGACGCTGATGCAGCAGACTGAGGAACTTTCTCAGATTGCCAAGCGACAGAAAGAACGGCTGCGGCAGGAAGAGCAGCGAAATCGGGAGATTTTCGGACGGGTTGCAGCAATGCTGGATCGGATGCGGAATGATTTGGATCGTGTGCGGCTTTCTACCCAGCTGAACAGCAATGCCATTGACCGGCTGATGCTGGAGGATGAAGCAGAACCGGAAGCAATAGAAGAACCGTTGACTACCATGGAAGAACCAATGGAAGAAATAGAATCCGCCGTGGAAATAGAAACAACGGCAGATGCAGCAGAATCCATTGCACCAGAACCGGAGCAGGTGACAGAATCTATAGACGAGTCTGTTTCACCGGAAATGCCCATTGAACCAAAAGACAGCTATGCAGAATGAGATTGCAGGAGATTTTCCAAATATGCTTTAACTGCAAGTGATGATATAAATATTAAGATAGAAAAAACCGTTCTCGGTACAGAAGTATACCGGGAACGGTTTTTCTTTTTGATATAACAGGCAATTGGAAATTAAGAATAGTCTACCAAATCAAATGCAGTGATTTTGCCATTCTCAATGTAGAACGAATATGCCTTCTGCCCATTGGAAACCGTATCATAGATGGAAACGACATAAATGCTGGCGGTTTCTGCTTCTGGAACAATGTCAATATTGAATTGTGCCTCCAAGTCTGCAACAGAACTGCCAATGCCGACAACGCCAACTCGAATATCAGATGGTGAGCCTTCATAGACTTCCACTTCAAAGATATTGCAAGCCTGTGCATCGGTCGGAGAAGTGGACGTGTTTTCCAGACCAATGGTCAGCGTGTCATCCGAATTGGAATACCAGTTGTAGTTCTGTGATTCAATGGTTGGGCTGACTGTGCAGTCCACTAGCTGAATCAAATCCATGTTGTTTTCATAGAACCGGAACAGCTTTCCGCCGTTGTAGGTAATGGCAGCAATCGAAAGGTCTGCATCAATCCGCTGTTCATTGTCAGAAGAATCGGTTGTGTCTGTGGTATCCGTTGGAACTTCTGTTTCGACACCGTCTTCTACCGGTCTATCACTATCTGCTGGCAAGGTGGTAATGTCGGAATCAGAGCTCTGTGTATTCAAATCATCTCCGCCATTGATTTCATCATAAATGGAATCAGCAAAGTTGTCCGCATCCTGAATGCCCAGTGCAGTCGCAATCTTTTTCAGGCATTCCTTTGTCTGTGTGCCATCGCCAAAGTAAGCATCCTTTGTGGCATCATCGGACAAGTCTAAAGAATCCGATGGAATATTCAGTGCCAAATCATCGCCATTTTCGGTGCTTAGCGTGCAGGAGATGGTTGCATAGTTAGTGCCGCCAACTGCCCAGTCAACGGAGAATGTCTGTGATTTTCCATCTGAATCCAGACTCAAGGTGAACAGATTTGGTTCATCCTCTGTGGAAGCGGTCAGACTGCCGG
>QWCE01005924.1_pt1 | contig 10834 bp, 14 predicted proteins | sample 1972531 | NCBI WGS metagenome assembly QWCE01 (sample SAMN09866716, study PRJNA288562) | Human gut metagenome isolate term4_stool, whole genome shotgun sequencing... | reverse complement strand
TTTATCTCTCCACTTCTATCCCATAATAATTTTCATAGTTTTTCCTATACTGAACAAGGTCAGAAAATTGTTCTTTATTTAAAGAATACTCTTGCATAAGGGTGTTCTTTTTTTCTTGCAATTCATCGAGTTTCGTTAATATTTCTTTTATGTTTGGTAGTTTTCTATAGCTTTCTAAAATTTCTTTAGCCGATATTTTATAGACGGAAAGTTCACTATAATATTCTTCAGCAAATTGTTTATCTTCAAGATTTTTCTTGTGGTATTTATAGATTTCACGATACCTATTTATAGTATTTATATTTTCCATATCCTGGGATAAACTCTTCATTTCAGTTTCAATCTTCTTTATTTTATCTAATAAGTCTTGTCTATCATCAGCAGATTTTTTGATTAGATCATCGAATTGAGTGATTGAATTAAATATCAAGCCAAAACTGTAAATTTAGTATCATTATCTTCTCTAGTTTTCATAAACTGAATATCGGCAGTAGATGGATAACATTTAAATGAAGATACTAAAATTTTTTCATCAGTTTTTCACTTTTGGTTATATAATCTATTGCTAAATTTAGGGTTGATTTTATAGGATGTATCTTTGTAATTGCCATACTAATCGCCAGAACTTTCTTTTGATTTATTAAGGAGTAGGGAATGGATCTGCCATATTTCTTTTGCCAATTTTTCTCTTTTTTCTCTCATATATTCAATATCTTCCTTGTAAATAACACCAGTTGTATTAGTTGCTTTTGCAATCTGGTTTATGTTATTTGTTGCATTTGAAGGTAGCCATTGGAAATCTCTAAATGGTTCCAGGTCTACAATATAAATTTCTTTTTCTAATACACATTTTCTATGAAAGATATCTCTTCATAAAAAATTAAAATTTAAAAATAAATATATGTACACAAAAAGACCGTAGCCTAAGACTACGGTCTAATTTTTGTATTTTTTTGTAAAGCCACTGGAAATTATCATTAAATTTATTCTTTTTGAAATTTTTATCTAATTTTGTTCCAGTTGCTTATTTCAACGGGCTACAAGCCGTTTTTAAAAAATAGGCTCTACTCCCACTCTTTAGTAAAAATTCTATTGCACAATGTATAGTATTTTTATTTTTTATATACATACTCTATATTGTATCTATGTTCATAATTTTTTTGTTTAATCATATTTTTAGAACCAAAATAGAACCACTTATACACTGTGATATAATAGCAGAATTTGACCAACCCTTTCATAACCTTTTCATAACTCTTATGACAAATAAAAAGCAGTAAACCGTTTAAAGTTTACCGCTTTTTTGCTTGTTATGCTAAAGCTTGATAATAAATAGCCTTTTTCTTGTTATCTAAAACAAAAGCATCATAGCAGATTCTACCTTCAACCAACGATCCGGAAATACCCGGCGGGTCTTCATGTACTTTATAATCTTCTAACTTTTGGGGGGCTACCGTGGCCACAGAATGGCAAAGCATAAAGCCAAACTTCTCCGGTAAACGTTTTGCCGGTACCTTGATAACATTTGCACCGTCAAGATTTGCAATCACCCCACGGATCCGCATATCTTGGCCAACATCGGTATTTAGCACAATATCCGGATTCTTTTTCATAAGAAGATATACACTTGGAGTAACAATAAGGGATCGCCCCGTCTCCGGTACTTCCGCATTATCCATTGCAGCCCCGGCTTCAATGATTTTATCATAAATATTTTTAGCGGTAAGCCCTTCCGGCGTTCCTACTATCCCGGCGCCCTTTACCATTTCATTAAAGACATATGTGTCTATTTCCGGAATAACGATTTCTCGTATTTGTCTTTCAAGGGCTTGTGCAGCCTGTAAGGTACGTTTTGTCTCGTCATTATCCAGTTTATCAATGGCAAAGGTAAAAGAACGGTCATTTTTCAGTGTCATCTCTTCTGTAGTTGCATCTAAGCTTGCCACCTCGCCGTATCGGCTGCCAACTTTCCCGCTCCCTGTACCTTTCCGGTCATAATCGGTCATTTTAGAAGTACCAATTTTATAAATTTTTATGCTATGCGCCCCCGTCCAATCAAAATCTTTATTAGTTACAAGGGTCTTTTTGGCCTCTGTTGTAAATTTTTCATCTACATAAGGTTGAAATTGTGTTGCTAATTCAATAGCCATTTTCTCTTCACTCTTCTTTCTATGCTATAAAAGAGTTAATCTTTTAGCCCCATTGCTTTCCGCAATTCAGAATTAATAGCCCCGGGGTGTCTCGTTTTTCGTCCGCCGAATGATGCTGCACCGCTTCCGAGATGCTGTATATCTTTAACTGCCCATAAATTAGCCTCTAAATATTCTTCTACGCCTTTTTCTACCGGTACGGCTTCACCGTTTGATTTTTTAAAGACTACGTTGCCCTCATCATCTGTGAACACATTCTCTTTTAAAATCTTTGATATTTCACCGGGATTAGCCGCATGGAATTTATCCAAAGCTTCTAAAAGCGCCCCGGCCTGCTTACTATTCCGCTCTTGGATTTTAGCAGCTTCAGCCATAGCCTCGGCTTCTTTTATTTTTACACTCATGGCTGCTTCTTTTTCTTGCAAGGCTTCTGTAAACTTTGCTTTTTCTTCAGCCAATCGCTTAGAAACTATCTGATTAACTTCTTCCTGCGTAAACTTCTTTTCATTATCCATTTTATTACCTACCTTTTCCGCTGTGTATCAGCTAATATCAATGCAATCATAACGGTAATGATCAGTTTAAAAGCGTTCCCCAAGCGAAGACTCTTCTATTTCTCAGGAGAGCAAGGAGACGGAAAGGAGAAACTCATACCTTTTCAGATATGTACCCGCAAACTGCATCGATATAACCAGACAAGATAAAAAGCGGGTAGAGAAAATAATTCTCTTTCCCGCTTGCTATTGCAATTACCGGTTATCCGGTGGTACTCGCTTTTTACATGTCTATTGTTATGTATATATTATATCATTTTTATGCCTCTTTATCAATAACTGTCAAGTAATAATGGCGCCGTCCATTGGCTTTTATACCGCTGTGTTTTGTTCTTTTTATTGCTTGCCGGCGCCGTTTATAAACATATGTGAATATGTCCCGCATTAATGCTCTATCATTGGCCGTATCACAAGAAATATGTATTTTCATGATTACTCCTTTCATGTTATTTTTTACATTCTTTGCGTTTAGTTGCAACCATTAATCAGAAATTGTAGTTTTTGTTTTGCGACTTTTTAAACGCCAATATAAATATTTATCTGTAGCCCCGTTTCTTCTTTGTTATTTGTTTTGAAATATTCCTATCATTATCAGATCATAAGAAGTTTGTTTTTTTAATATTCCACATTCCCATGTGCATATGATCTTCTAGATCCCTTATACCCTCCCGGATCGCTTTATCTCTATATAACCGGCTACCTATCCGACGGGCATTCTTCCGGCTATACCCTGTTTTTATCGCTGCCTCAGTAACGTTTAAATAATAACTACTAATATAATTTAGGCAAAAATGGCGGTGCTTAACGCTTAATAACCAAAACGGGCTAATTGCTTCTCCATGTTCTTTGATGCATCGCCTTATTTCCTTTTGAATACCCACAAGGACATATGGGCTTTTTAGCAGCTGCCGGGCTGCCTGTCTTGCATTCTTTCGACTATACCCGGCGTTTCTCGCTGCCAAAGTTGCATTTGAACCCAGATTCAAACAAAATATAAAGGCTTTTTGCTTGGCTGTTAGCTTTCTTTTCTGCTTAATATATATATTTTTGTCTACTAAATGTAAATATCTTCTAAGTATCATTTTTAGTCGCTAATGCAGTATATATCGCGGTCTATCAATGCTTGATAATAGCCTAAGCAATAGGATATATCGCTAACCCTTATAGCTGCGGAAAAAATTTCATCTTCTAAATGGATCTTATTTCTGCTGTTGGTTTCAAGCAGTTTATGTAAACGTTCTGCACAGTTTGTAGATATTTCGGAAGCATATTGATTCAAAGCCATACTATGTGTACTTTCCCGGTTGTCCTCATCATTTGATAATGCCGTTAGCCGGGACTTTATAAGCCCTATAATATAACTTTCGCATTCGCCTATAGTAGGCTTTTGATTTCCCCATACCGGAAGATTTAAAGCATTACATAATTGTCCTGCTGTGATTCCGGCGGTTATGAATTTTTTTTCATTTTCTATCTTAAGCATTATAATTCCTCCTTTAACCTTTCCGCTTCTTTTTCAAGTCTTTCTATTTCATCTTCAAGCGCCGCTATTAGGTCCTGCTGTAACTCGCCCTCGTGAATTTCCAGATATTCAAATGAATATTCGCCGCCTAAATTTATACTTTTATGAGGGGGCATATCAATAAGCAATTCTTTCACATCTTCTGTTTTTGAAATTCTGTCCATAATATCCCTAAGTAAGTTGAATTTATCAGTATTTATCATATCTTTTTCCTTTTCCTTTCATCATATCCACAGTGATGGTTGCCATAGGTTGTGTTTTTTACCTGCACGCTCGATTTATTCAGTATTTACCGAATAATTTAGGCTTGGTGGAGGGTGGAAGCAAAAATCTGTAAACTTCCCTATATAGGTATATATAGCCCTATACTCGTACATATACTATATTTCCTAAATTTATATAGAAATTGCCTCCACCTTCCACCTATACTAGTAAAAAGCTTGATAATATCTGTGTTTTTACTGGTGGAGGTATAAAAAATTTAGCTTGCATTTACTTCCACCGCTTCCATCAATTGATTACTCATAAATAAATAAATCGTGACGTTTTAGGCAAAAAATAATTCGTGTGTTTTTTTGTTTTAGAAGTTTTTATTCTATTGTCTTCTTCCGCCATACGTCTTAAGACTTTGCCTATGATCGCGTTTCTTGTTGTGTGTAATCCCAGTTCACCGCATAAATCTGTGGGGTTTATCCATCTCCAACTGTCTACCGGGCTATCCCAATCAAGCCGGTCAATAATCGCTGCTTCTTCACTGGTCACTTTTCTAAAAGGCTTATTCTGCATATTCAATTTTTGAATTTCTTCCGTATTCAGATAATGCCTTTCATGTTGCACAAAAGCTAAATACATAACCTGCCCCCAAAACTGCCTTAGATCTACCGGAGCATTATTTATTGCTTTTACTGCAATTGCCCAATATCGCCTGTCACCTGTCCAGTCTTTTAAAAAGCCGTCACCGTTTACCGTGCCAAAATATATAGTACGCCGTGGTTCATCTACTGTTTCCCGATGATAAGGCTTTCTATAAATATCACGACTTGCCGTAAAGAACTGTTTCAGTCTGTCCAGTTTTTCTTTTTTCAGCGTTTCGCCAAATTCGCCCAACTCTACAATCCAAAAGCCGGTTGATTTTATAACATCATCTTTAATTTGAGGATCTAGCGCTATACCCTCAGCGCCCCATTCTTTGACCGGTAGCAGCATATATAAAAATCTTGTTTTACCAATTCCCTGCTTACCCACAAGGACTAAAACGCCCTGCGCTGTTTCTTCACCGGTATTAAAAGCAATTTTGACTGCGGAAATAAGCCATAACCGGAAAAGAAAATAACAGAATTCCGGATCTTGTTCGCTCTCCGGGGATAGTTCAAAATTGCCCCACATGTCCCGAATATAATCCCGCTTGCCGTTATACACTTTTAGAGCTTTACTTAAATATTCTTGTACCGGGCTATATTGGTTGATATCTGCTATAGTCCCCAAAAAAGAGAATATATTATCCTTGCTTATTTTTAGGCCGTTTTCATGAGCTATGCCCATTAATAGAAGTGCGATTGATTCATTACTGCACTTTAGCGCATCAAGGCCTTTAATTTCCGTTTTCTTGCTTACCATGTTATACTTCACGGTTACGCCCATAAGGCTTAACAGATAATCAAGATTTTTCCATGATGCCGTAATAGGCCTAATATTACCGTTACTGTCTACGGCTGTAGCCGGCCATCTTATATTTTTAAAGATGTAAGGGCTTTTTTCGTCATTTTCTTGTTTGGCCAATATCTTTTGCTCTTTATATCCCGCCGGATCATAGCCTTTACCGTTTATTCCTTTTACGGCTGCTTGTATCGTTCTTTCTCTATAGTCGGGTCTTTTTATCCATTTATCACGCTTGGCCAATGCAGAATGAGAAAATAATTTTTCCATTAGTGAAATATCGCTGTTAGTCCACCATGCAAGGATATTCATTAAGGCTTGGTCTGCTGCGGAATCGTCACCGCCATAAGCGGATATATCGCCTTTATAATATAAGGCTTCAAACTTTGCCCCTTGATGACTGCGCCTAATCTTATTGATTATTTCGCTTTCCACCATATTGATTATTTCGCTTTCCACCATAGCCGGGGCTTCTTTCATTGCATTTTCTTCTACAAAAGAAATTAACTTAGCAAGCGCCTCCTCATTTGTGGTTATCTTTTCATATCCGGGTAATACTTTACCTGTAATAGTGAAAAAACGCCCCGCCGGATAGATTTCTATATTTCCTTTTCTTTTACCCTTTTTGTCGCTCTTCTTTGCCTTAACGATAATATGAATACCTGTATCGGAAGGGCTTATTTCTGTATAGCTTTTTAGATTATTAGCAATTTTTTTAGAATTACTATCCATCTGCCCGTCACTATTTATACAATGGTCTATATCTATACCTACAAAAGGAGACTTGCTAAACATAAACCCTATACCGTCATAACGGCTATTTTTAAAGGTCTTTGTAGCATTTTCATAAGTAGCCCATGTACCGGGATCGTTTGACTTTGCCATATTTCCGGTTATCGGGCTGTATGGAATTTTTGTTATTTTGTTATCCCGTTCGTGAAATTTCCAACATACCCAGTTAGGTAAAGCTTTCATTTCCGGCGGGATATTATCAAATTGTATATTCATTTTCTCCCGCCTTTCGCATATAAGTTTTAAAAGGAGCTAAAGCCACTATTTGAGAATTTATCCGGTTCTCCTGTTCTTTTATATAGGTCCTTATGTCCACAACGGAAGATGCGAGAAAATACCCGCCCCCGGTTCCTGTTTTAGAACAAATTAGCGCCCCTTTTTTTCTTTCGTCTTCTATAATCTGTCTTAATGATCTGTCATCAAGCCCGGATAATGACATCAGGGTTTCTTTTTTTGTTGCATTTTCTGCACCTATCGCCCCTATATTTTTTAAAATATTCTCTATGCTCATTCTGTACCTCCATACATCTTAAATTCAAAGTATGCACGGGGAACCTTGCCCGCTATTGTAATTTTTCCCATATTATTCAGTTCTTTATTTAACTGCTTGGCCAGACTATAGCCTTTGCTAAGAGATACGCCACATTCTTTTGCTATATCCTTAGCTCCCATAAATCTTGATTTTGTGTTAGAATTAAATGCAGAAAGGTCTTGATTGCTTGTCAACACTCTTTCGCTAGCCCTTGTGGATATGCCAGTATCTACAGGGGCATTTCTAATGTTTTTCATAATTTTTACTCCTCACTTTCTGTAATATCTGCCGGATCTACTCCTAAAGCACCGGCAATTTTGGCAATTGTCAAAATTGATGCCCTGCGCCGGGTAGAACGTAAAGACAAAATTGTAGAATGGCTTAAATGAGCCTGTCTTGCAAGCTCTGTCCATGTCCAATACTTCTTAATAAGAATCGGTTCTACCTTACTAAAATCAATCTGTGCTGTTTTTAGTTTTACACAATTCATAATTTCACCCCCTTTTTCTATTAACACATTTTGAATTCTAAAAACATAATAATCCTTATTTGTGTTTATGTCAAGCCTTTTTGAATTTTTTCGTTTGACATAAACACAAAAAGAATATATTATGAGATTAACAGGAGGGGCTAGTATGAAATTTTCTGAAAATTTACGCCGGTATAGAGAACAAGCCGGTTTCAAATCTGCTAAAGAATTTGCTGATTTAATAGGTGTTCAATATTCAACATATGTAAATTATGAAAATTCTGATCGTGAACCACGTTTTGACATAGTATCCAAAATTGCGAAGGCCTTAAATATATCCATTGATCAATTAATGGGCTTTGAAAGGCCCGAAGATAAGATACAACGATACCGCCAAAAATTACAAAATTTAGGGTTTTCTGTTTTGCTCCCTAAAGATATTAACAGTGACCATAATGTTTTTATTGAGAATAGGGACGGGTGGGCTTCTGCCTTGCCATCTCAAGATTTTATAGAATTGATGAAAAATATCGAATCATCAAAAGGATTAACAGATATAGAGTATGCTGTTTATAATAATGCTTTTGAAGAATATAAAAATGAAAAATATAAAAATGTAAGTGCAGAATTAATAAAAAAGATTGCAGCAAATAATTCTGAAGAGGCAAAAGCTTTTAGGCAAACTGCACAGAAACTATTTCCGGATCTCTTTAAAAAAATAATGAAGTCACAAGAAAACAATAAAGAATAAAATATCGTCACCAAAAAGCACAAAATAAAAAAGCCCCTTATTAGCTACCAACTAATAAAAGGCTTTTGTAAAAGCGTTTTGCACCTGCTATCAGATACATAAACACCCAACTACCGTTATTGTATCACGATATAAGCGAGCGGGCAAAGCGACTATTCTATAAATCGTATTAAGGCCTGCTTTTAGTATGCCTTAATATATAAATCATTTCCGGCATTATAATAAAGCTGCCGGATCCATAAATTTTTATAGAAATGAGGTTATATTATGCCCGCTTATAAAAATGGGACTGAATGGGAATCACAATTTTATTATGTGGACTGGACCGGAACAAGAAAGAAAAAGCATAAAAGGGGATTTAAAAGACAAAAAGACGCTCTTGCTTATGAACGTGAGTTTTTAGTGCAGCAACAAGGATCTCCGGATATGCTTTTTTCATCTCTTTATGAGCTTTATAAAAAAGATTTTACCCATAGAATACGCCTATCAACGATTGAAATTAAAGAGTCCCAATCAAAACTCATATTCTGCCCTATTTCGGAAATAAGCAGATTAATAAAATAACCCCTGCCAATGTACGTGAATGGCAAAATAAAATATTAGCCATGAATTATAAGCCTACTTATATAAAAACGCTTCATAATCAAGTATCCGCTATCTTTAATTTTGCCGTCAAATATTATAGATTACCCATTAACCCGGCAAGACAAGCCGGAAGTATAGGGAAAAAGAATGCGCATTCTATGAAGTTTTGGACTCTTGATCAGTTTAAAAAATTTATTTCTACTTTTACAAACAATGACATATGCTATGTGGCTTTTAGTATTCTTTTTTATACCGGTATTCGCTCCGGGGAATTATTAGCCCTTACACCTGCTGATTTTTCCCCCAATGAAAAGATAATTTCTATAAATAAAACTTTCGCCCGGATTGATGGCCGGGACATCATAGCGCCACCTAAAACAGAAAAAAGTAACCGTATAGTAGCATTGCCCCGCTTTTTGGTAAACATGATACAAACTTATATAGATCACACCCCGTATATAACGCCCACAGATAGGCTGTTTCCTTTTACTAAATCATGGCTATACAAATACATCAAAAGAGGTGCAGTCTCCTCCGGATTAGAGCCTATACGGGTTCATGATTTGAGACATTCCCACGCTTCTTTACTTATTGAAATGGGATTTAGCCCCCTACTCATTCAAGAACGTTTAGGGCATGAAGATATAAAAACCACCTTACAAACATATTCTCACTTATACCCGGCCAAGCAAGAACAACTGACGGCACGATTAGATGAAATTATAAAATAATAGAACCAAAATAGAACCATTATAAAACAAAAAAGCCTTGAAACCCCTTATTAACAGGAAATTTCAAGGCTTTTATTATTATTCCCACTCGATTGTGGACGGCGGTTTTGAGGTGATGTCGTAGACGACTCTGTTTACTCCTTTGACTTCGTTGCAGATTCGCCGGCTCATTTCGTCCAGAACTTCCCAAGGGAAGCGGAAGTAGTCAGCCGTCATACCGTCGGAGCTGGTGACGGCTCTGATGCCTACGGTGTAGTCATAGGTCCTTTCGTCGCCCATAACGCCTACGCTGCGAATGGCTGCGGGAAGAATGGCAAAGGATTGCCATATATCGTTATAAAGTCCGTGCTGTTTGATCACGTCTCTGACTATGAAATCTGCCTTACGGAGAATATCCAGTCTTTCCGGTGTAATTTCTCCGATAATACGGATAGCAAGTCCCGGGCCGGGGAAAGGCTGCCGGTTAATAACATCTTCGGGAAGTCCCAGTTCTCTTCCGAGTTGGCGTACTTCGTCTTTAAAAAGTTCGCGGAGCGGTTCGATAAGAGAGAATTTCATGTCTTTCGGAAGTCCCCCTACATTATGGTGCGATTTGATTGTCGCTGCCGTGGCTGTACCGCTTTCTACGACGTCGGGATAGAGTGTCCCTTGGACAAGGAATTTTACATCGTCCAGTTTATTGGCTTCTTCCTGGAAGGTGTGGATAAATTCCGCACCGATGGTTTTGCGTTTCTTTTCAGGTTCAGTAACGCCTTTCAGAAGAGAAAGGAAATGTGCCGATGCATCTTTATGAATCAGCTTGATATTGAATTTATTGGTAAACGTATCTACCACTTGTTCCGCTTCACCCAATCGGAGAAATCCGTGATCGACAAAGACGCAGGTGAGCTGGTCACCGATTGCTTTATGAACGAGAACAGCGGCTACCGAGGAATCCACGCCGCCGGAAAGAGCACAGATGACCTGATGATTTCCTACTTTTTCACGGATACTTTCAACGGCAATGTCTATATAATTGCCCATAGACCAACCGCCGCGGCATTCGCAGATTTTGAAGAGGAAATTCTTGAGCATCTGCATGCCTTCGGGAGT
>QWCE01009809.1_pt1 | contig 10844 bp, 14 predicted proteins | sample 1972531 | NCBI WGS metagenome assembly QWCE01 (sample SAMN09866716, study PRJNA288562) | Human gut metagenome isolate term4_stool, whole genome shotgun sequencing... | reverse complement strand
CATATAGTCACCCGCTTTCAAAAATTGAAGTTTTTTCATTTCTCGAAACCGCTTCGCTGTACTTATTATACTGTCTGCTAATAGTATATGCAAGATGTCACTTTCAAAAACGCAAATTTTTTTATTTTTTGAAAGCGGAAACTATGTAAAGGCAACCCGAAGGCTGCCCCAGGCATCAAGCCTATCCTGTTTACACAGGTTCATTATCATCTTCATCGACGGAGCTATCTTCATCGTCGTCCTCAAACTCCGGATCGTACCCATAGTCCTCGTCATCGTCCACATAATCAGCATCTGGGTCAGGCTTTGCCGCTTCCTGTGCCTTCTTCTTTTCCTGGACTTTCTTAAATACGAAGAATCCACCACCACAGGCAAGCACAATCAGAGTAAGAATCGCCGGGAGCATATTTGTGGATTTCGGCTTTTCCTCCGGTGTCGGTTCTGTAATTTCAGGAACTGTTTCAACTACTTCCGGCTTTGTTTCCTCAACCGGCTTGGTGAACTCTGCAACTTCTTCCTCGTCCATCAGCTTGAGCAGGTCGGCTTCATCCACCTGATTCAGAAAATGCACGGTTTCCTCGCCCTTATCATCACGGTCAATGATGATATAGAAGTAGTTTCCGTTTTTGGTTACAGCGGTAATGAACTGCTTTCCGCTTTTCGTAGGCGAGCCAGCGTCATCAACCAAAGTCAGATTGCCGTCGGGAGTAAGCGGTAGCATCGGCTCCTCCGGCTCTGTTTCGGGAACTTTTTCTTCGACCGCAGGTTCTTCAGTCGCTACGCTTTCATCTACATAGGCAAATGCCGTTGTAGAAAACACGCCAAAACACATTGCACACGCCAGCAATGCGGCTCCAATTTTCTTAAATCTCATTCTGCGTTTCCTCCTCATTCATAGTATTGATCGTATCAGGCTTCGGAGCCATATCCGCAGCAAACATACGGAGCAGCTCGGAAAGCTGTTCGGGATTCAGGTTCGCAGCATGAACCATCTCATGGATTTCGGAATTTTCCTCCTCACGGTATCTGCGTTCCAGGTCTTTCACCTTAGCATCCCATTCTGCCCGTTTCTTACGGGCTTTTTCAAGGTCTGCACCTATTCTGTCTAACTTGGCACTCAATCGCCATCCCTCCTTTAGTTTCTGATTCTGCCGAAGCAGTAAAAATGCTGTTGCCAGTAATTCGATTCGATAGAAGCGTAGGAAATGGGGTTTCCGCAGTGGATCATCATACCATTGCCAACATAGATACCAACGTGTGATGCACCGGAGGTATCATAAGTGCCTTGGAAGAAAATCAAATCTCCCGGTTTGGCAGAGCTTTTCGGGATAATGTCGCATACGCCCATCAAACCGTTTGCGGTCAAACGACCAACACTCCAACCGTTTCCGCAGTGATTGATTACATAGGAAACAAATCCGGAGCAGTCAAAGGAGGTAGACGGGCTGCTGCCGCCCCACACATACGGGTATCCCAGATATTTTTCAGCTTCCCGAATCATATTGGCAAATCTTGTGTCTGTCAGCGCTTCGCCCGGAATATCATAATCGGTGTACTCGCCGCCAGGGGTGGCGTAAATGTCATTTCCGAAAATATCCGGTCTGTTGCCCCTTGTCTGAAGCAAAATTCTATATCGCTCCATATCATCTTCCGACAAGCCGGAATTTGAAATCACACTGTTCAAGCCCTTATTTCTGAGCTTCACATTCAGAATATAATATTCGTAATCTTCTTCCTCTGTTGTTGTCTCTCCCGTTTCGGGATCAGTAGAAGATGTTGTTCGTGTACGAATCTCTACTACTTCCGTCAGGGTCAGCTCATATTGTTGCTCAAATAGCCATTGCAGGGTAGCCTGCACCTCATCTCTGGTGTAATCCTCAAACTTCACCGTCAAATACGCCGCCAGCTCATAAGGATTGTGGTTGATTTCATCAAGGTCATACCGGTACTCGTCATATCCGCTATGAGTACGCTCGATATTATTGATTTTATTGCGGAGCGCAGCTTCCAAAGCCTTGTAATCATTGTCCGCACCAATAATATCTTCCTCTTTTGCAGTAAAAGAAGTTCCCAGAATGATCTGTGTGCCGCCTTGGAACATAGCCGAACAAGACGAGAACATCCCTGAGAGTATCATAAAAAGCAGTCCGGCAATCAAAACAAACAGAATCGTTTTAGAGTGTGTGGTGCAGAACTCCGTTACTCTTTCTGTGATGTTCTTGGCTCCCTGAGCTGCTTTGCCCGTTGCCTTGCCTGCACCCTTAGATGCAGAAGCCGTTGTCGAAGCGGTATTCTTACCGGCTTTGGCGGCAGCATATTCTTTCTTGATTGCCCTTTTCTGTTGCCAACGGGAAAAGGGATTGGAACCGGCATCGGGGTTGTCCTTTTTGAACTTCTCATACAGGGCATTTACATTTGCTTTATCTGACTTCTCAACCAGCTTTTCCGCCTTGTCGTAGGCTTTCAGCTTGTGACTGTAAACGGCATGATCGACGGTATAGACAGTGGATTCAACAGCCTTGGTCGTTTCCTGCACAGCCTGAACGCCGATATTATCATCCTCATATTCTGACACCGCCCGATGTGCTTTGGATGTGAGCGTGACTGCGGCACCACGGCTTGCCATGTGCTTTGCCACAGATGGGCGCTCGATTTCCGTAAACTCCGCTTTTTCAAAACGGAGCTTTGCTTTACGGGAACCGGCTGCATCTGTTTCCAGCTTTAGCTTCGGCTTTGCCTTTTTAGAAGCCAATTTGTCTGCCGCTTTTTCAGCCCTATCAACCGCCTTATCTGCACGGTCGGCAGCTTTCTTCACATGAGAATCTGCAAGGTCATCTTCGGTAAAACGGAGTCGTGTAGGTCTTTTCGCCATACATTACGCCTCCTTTTCCTGTGCCACCTCGTTTAACTTCGTGGTCATAATGCGATACAGTTCCAGATCTGTCGGGAATCGGTCAATGAACGGCAGAATCACATTGCCATAGAACAGAAGTCCTTCGCCCTCACCGGAGTTGGTTACATAGGACAGCTGATGCGGCGAAATGTTCAACCGCTGTGCCAGAATACTTCGGTCATCGCTTGCCTGATTCAGCATATAGATGAAATCAGAGTTTTCGAGGATGTTGGCAATCTCCGGGGAACGAAGCAGGTCTTTGACATTCTGAGTAATACCGGTCGGCAAGCCGCCCCATTTACGGAATCGCTTCCAGATTTCTACGGAATAGGTTGCCGTCTGTTCTTCCTTCAGAAGCAGATGGAACTCGTCAATATAATATCTGGTCGATTTACCGGCAGAACGGTTGGCAGTTACACGCCCCCAGACCTGATCCTGAACGATCAGCATACCGATTTTTTTCAGCTGATTGCCCAGCTCCTTAATGTCGAAGCACACCAGACGATTCTGAATATCCACATTGGTTCTGTTGTTAAACAGTTTCAGAGAACCCTTAACATAGATTTCCAAGGCGGTCGCTACATGGTGGGCTTCCTTTTCGTCCTGTTTCAGAAGGGCATCATACAAATCCTCAAGGATCGGCATATTCTCAGGGGCAGGATTGTCGAAATATCTCTGGTAAATCTGATGCACACAACGGTCGATAACCGTCTTTTCGATAGGCTGCAAGCCATCCTTACTGCCCATAATCAACTCACAGAGGGACAGGATAAAATCAGCTTTCAGTGCTACCGGGTTGTCATCCTCAGAGTAGTTCAGGTTGATGTCCATAGGGTTGATATAGTTGGTACTGGAGGAGCTGATTTTTACCACCTGACCATTGAACTTGTGAACCAGAGCCGCATATTCCGCTTCGGGGTCGCAGATGATAATATCGTCATCCGTAACCAGGAACGCATTGGTGATTTCACGCTTTGCGGAAAAGGATTTACCGGAACCGGGAGTACCCAGAATCAGTCCGTTGGGGTTCTTGAGCTTCTTTCTGTCCACCATGATAAGGTTGTTCGACAGAGCATTCAGCCCGTAATAGAGCGTTTCTCCACCATTCTGGAACAGCTCCTGCGTGGTGAAAGGCACAAAAATAGCCGTGGAACTGGTAGTCAGGCCACGACGAATCTCAATCAGGTTTTGTGCCAAAGGCAGGCTGCTCATCAGTCCGGATTCCTGCTGAAAATCCAAACGACGCAGATTGCAGTTATGCTTCTGGGCGATGCTCTGTGCCTGGAACACATTGTTCTCCAGTTCCTGCTCGGTGCGCCCGGTGCTCAGCACCAGAAATGTCACCATGAACATTCGCTCATTCTGGCTCTGCAATTCTTTCAGAAGTGACTTCGCATCTTTACCATAGGTAGCAAGGTCAGATGGGATAATGTCCATGTCATAGCCAGAACGCACAGCCTTTTTCTGTTCCTCGATTTTGGAACGGTCAAGCTCGGTGATGATTCTCTTGATGGTCTTAATCGCCGCAGTCTGGTCAACCGACTGGATGTGCATGGTCACGATCTGCGTGGATTCCATATCCAGAAAATCCGCCAGCATACGATCAGACAGGTCTGATGCCGTAATTGCCAGATAAGACATCGAACCGAAGATACTGCCCATCTGGAAGGTGCGGTTGGTCTTAAAGGCAAACGCCGTCGGAGCAATGAAGTCCTTTACGGACAGCCCGGATTCCACAAGATACTTCCAATCGAAGAAGAACTTATCATTATCACCCATGTGGAACATAGAGTGCATCAGATGCAGCCGCTCTTTGCCGTTCATGGTAGTGGCAATGACACCCAAACGCCGAAAGTTATTGAGCAGATCGTTTTCGATATGGTTGAGTCTCGGCTTTGCCTGCCGCATGGATTCGGCTTCAATGCCGAATGTCAGGTACTTGGTTTTGGTCAAGCCGTTGTTGCCCTGCGCCAACTGCTTTTTCAGCATCTGGCTATACTCGGCACGGACGGGATTGAAGCTGTCCTTCTTGAACGGGATACGGATACTCTTTTCAAAGCTTTCAGCATCGGTACTCAGGTTCATAAAGGAAAGCTCAAAGTGAATGGAGCTGTCAAAGAAATTCAGGAAACTGCACCACTCATCGAAGATGGCAGTCTTATCTTCCTGCTGTGCCAGCTGATAGTTGATGTCCTGAAACTGAATGGTCTTGGTGTAATAACTGTCAGTGACACGGCAGATGCCATCCGGGAACATTCTCTGAAAGGGAATGGACTGCTGTGCAGTCTGCGGAATACCGTTGTCCTTCTTTGCCCGTTCCACAACAGCTTTAATTTCTCGCTGCTGCTTCCGATTCAGATTTGCAGGCATTTTGATGTTTCTTGCCTGTGGCTTCTTTTTGAAAAACAATTCGTTCAACCTCCTTTTCCAGTTTGTACTGACGCATCAAAGCGTCATAATAGTTGTCCGTCTGATAAGGGCGAACCTTGGGACGAACGAATTTGGTCTGAATGAAGTGTTCTACAACCACTTCCAACGGCTGACTATCCTTTTCATACATTGCCAGAAAGAACAACGGTAACATGACGATCATCATGGACAGTGCTGCAAGGCTCACATTTCCGGTTGCTTTGACCAGAAAGAAAATCGGCACTCCGATGAGCGCCGCCGCACCAAAGCAAAGTAACTGCCGTTTCGTCAGATTGAAGAACACTTTTGTTTTTACCCTCGTCAGGTCACGAGGTACGGGAATATACGCTGCCAAACAATTTCCTCCTTCCCTTAGTGAGCGCTGAATACACCCTTCGCAAGCGAACCAGTCTTAAACAGGGTGAAGCACAAAAGGACGGTGTAGCCCATAACACCCCAGATAGAACCGATGATGTCATCACTGAATGCGATAGACTGAATCAGCACCGCATAAATGCCCACGCAGATCATAATCAGGAATCCCTGGAATCCGATTGCAAACAGCGAACGCAGATAATTCTGTCCGATATTGCTCTGTTCTCTGTTTCCAAAAGTGGAAAGCGGAATCGGGGCAAGGCTGACCATCAGATAAATTTCAATCATTCGACCGTAGACGATCACAAAGATGATGATTGCCAAAGCGGACATCGTGACCTGCACGATAAAGGATTGCAGGAACAAGCCGAGCAAAGGACCCAAATCCATTGCCATCAGCGTTTCTTCCATTGTTTCCAATGCCGAAGCATCTATGGCAGTATTTCCGGATATGATACCGGCGCTTGCGTTTATAACGTGCTGTGTCACATCAAACACAGCCATCGTGATATTGAATGTGTTTGTGATTAACATGACCGCAACAAAAGTCTTGAACACCCATTTGAAGAAGATCCAGGTTTCAAAATTTGCCAGATTGTTGTGGTCAATAATCATCTGAATTAGCTCATAACAGGCAATGAAGGTCAGAATCAAGCCTGCGATTGGGATAATCACTGACTCGGAGATGTTTCGTACCATGGCAAAGACACCCGGCGAAAAATTCGCCGGGGTCATGCCAACGGAGGTTGCTATCTCGCCAACCTGGTTGTTGACGGACTCAAACATCCCCGACAGATTTCCCATAATAGCTGAAACGAGCATTTCTTTCAGCCAGTCTGTGATCTGTTGGAGTATGCTGTCCAAAGGCGATTACCTCCCTGCTTCATGCCCTGGGACTTTGCGCCGGGGTTATCGTTGCCGTAGCCCTCAAGCAGATTGATTGCACCCCAGATGCCAAGACCTGCGCCCAGAGCGATAACGAGAGTCTGAAGAACGGTTACTGCGCTATTGAAAAATGCCATAATATTTTCCTCCTAAAATTTGAAATTGTTTTGAGAATAGAAAAAGCCCTCCGTACTACCGGCATCAAAACCGGACGGAAGGCTTAGTTTACGAGAATCTTTTCAAGGAACTCCTCGACGGTTATCACGCCAAGTTTCTGTTCCATTCTGCTTCTTGCATATTCAGTTTCACAATCATATATATCACCACCACCTTTCATAAGAAACAGCCAATACATTGACTGCAACAAATCTTCACGAGAAGCACAGATTGTCGGTGAAAAAACGACAGGTGAAACCTTCAGAACCTCTGCGAGTTTCGCTGTGGTTTCTGCATTAGGGGTTCGAGCGTTTTTCTCATACTGAGCAATACGGACATCCGCTGTTTTCTCGGAATACCCCATCAGGAGTCCAAGCTCTTTCTGGGTAAGGCGGCGAAATCGTCTAACGAACTTCAATCGCTGCCCAATAGAGGTATCCGTGATCCACCAAGTCATTTTTTTTACACCTCGCTTTCTGCAAATTCTCGATATACAACCTCATTTTTTGCTCTGCGCTTGCCTACGGCTTCACTGGGAGCAAGGTCAGGGTAGGTTGCCTGCACTTTCTGTCTGCTTCTGCGGACAGTTTCAAACCCCGGAAAGCTGCGTCTATCCAGTTCCTTCAAAAACACAGGAACCGTCATGGCATGAATGTCGATGCCACGCAGACCGGAATAGTGTTCCAGTACCATCAGGTACAAATGATTGTCGGTATTTCTTGCCTTGTGGTCGTGTTCCAAGATGTTCTTAACCAGGGCAGATACCGTTTTCAGATTTTCCAAACAGAAACCTCCTTAATCCGCATCGACTACCACAAACTCATCACCTGCCTTGAGCTTCAACCTTCGACTCAGAAACTGCTCAATGTTGAACTCATTTCTCTTATCAAAGTCTGATGTGTACTTATAATTGGGGTGCTGCGTCAGATCGTACTTGTCAGAAAGAAACGGTCTGACACCACGCAACTGCAAAATACACTTGCTGCCATCCAGAACCGCAAGCTCATCTACGCTCGCAAGGTCTTTGCCTAACTTCTGATAATTCAAGCCGTAAGACGGGCTGTTACCTCTGGTGTTGGAGGTGTTGTAGGTGTCGATAGTTTCTTTTCCCAATGCCTGATTCAGTTCTTTGAGCGTGGTTGGCTCAGAACCACCCAGGAAAATTCGGGAATCCATGTTGCCGATGATGGTATCGGCATTGTCTTTATAAATGGCTTTCAGCTGTGATTGTGCCTGGAGAACAAGGCAAGCCGATATTTCACGGCTTCGGATTGTCGCTACCAGTTTTTCCAGATTGGGAATCTGACCGATGTTTGCCATCTCATCAATCAAGCAGCGCACATGAACCGGCAGTCTGCCGCCGTACACATCATCTGCTTTCTCGCACAACAAGTTGAACAGCTGTGTGTAAATCATGGAGATCAAAAAATTAAACGTCGCATCCGTATCTGACATAATCAGAAAGAGCGCCGTCCGGCAGCCAGCTTGTATTTTTTATACTGACGGACTGCAAAGTGATTCGGCTTTTTCTTTTCCAGGGCTTCAAACATCAGATCCACCGGGTTCTGGAACTCCTCATCATCTTCCCGCACCTCCATTGCGTTCAGGAACTCAATCAGGGTGGAGAAATTCTGTTCCTCAACCGGAGCTTCATAGTGGATATATCCGATCAAGGCACAGTAGAGCAGCGTTTCCGCCTTCGTCCAGAACTCATCACCGGCTTTTCCATCACCCTTTGTGTTGGCAATCAGCGTTGTCACCAGTTTCAGAATGTCTTTTTCTGAATGGATATAGGCAAATGGGTTATAGTGCATCGACTTCTGAAAGTTGATGGTGTTGAAAATCTTGATGGTGTAGCCATGCTTCAAAAGGGCGTTGCCGCACTCAATCACGATGCTGCCTTTCGGGTCAGTGACCACATAGGAACTGTGCATCTGGAGAAGGTTTGGCTTCAACCAAAAGCGAGTTTTACCGGAACCCGAACCGCCGATAATCAGAACATCCAACGAGCAGAACCGTACTCAACATTGTGTCGGTACTTCTTTGCGTTTTTGCCTTTTAGATAGACAGCCAGCCGAAGTCCTGCGCCGCAGAGAATACCAATCAGCAAATCCAACGGGTGAAAGCTGGGAAACGGATTGTTCAGGGCTATCGGAAGGGCATGAAAAAAGCTGAGGATTTTCGCAGATGAATCTGCCCCCTCAGCCAATCTCCATGCTTCTCCTAAATTCGTAGCGAACAACCCTACCAGAAAATACGGTAAATTCAGAATCAGGAGCTTTTTCATTTTTCTCTTATCCATCACAGATCACGCTCCTGTTTCTTCTCTCGAACCTTCTTCGGAATCGCTGCGACAATTTCCTTGAACTTCTTCAGCTGCGCCAGAACGCTCGGCTTTTCATTCTTGGTTAATGCCCTTGCCTGATGTTCCTTGCAGATTGCATCCAAAGCATCTGCATCTTTAGAACGGACAAAAACAAGAAACCGGGGAGGATCAACGGACTTATCTTTTCTTACGGCAAAGTCCACGCCATACTTCTTGGCGAGCTTTTCAAAATCACGGATACTCTCTTTGTCGATCTCAACATTCGTAGCACCCTGATTCTGTCCCAAAAGCTGTTTCACGGATTGCTTTCCATGAACGGCAGGGTCTCGTGCCTTTTTCATCTTCACTTTTTCCCGGTGCTGCAAATACTTGCGGATACCGGCAATGATAGTGCGCCCCGTCAGCTTGGTTGTGCTGATCGCCAGGTTTACTGTTCTGTTTTCAACTTCTTCCTGCATGATTCATCACCTCCTGCAAGCAGTAGAGTGAACAGATTATCGTGCCATATCTCTGTGGTCGTAATACAGATTGCCCTTGGCAACTGCGGCATGGCTGATAATCTTGATATTGCCAGCTTTCTGGTTATCCAGAGCCTTCTGATAACCCACATCGCTCAAATACAGGCGATTTCTTTCGCCTTTCCAACCGACAGGCGATTCATCGGTCAGCACATCGAAAATAATCATGTGCTTGGTGGCGTCATCAAATCGTGCCAAGTCCATATAGGTATGTCCCTGGTACTCCTTGGCACCATCCTGAATCCGCTTTCGCTCCATCAGCTCTCCAATCGTCGAATTTCTTTGCATAAGAACCTCCTTACAGAACATCTCGGTCAGGGTTACTTTTGTGGGGAACCGAATCAGCTTTGACAGGTGCAGTGCAACCGGCTCATTGAACGGATAAGTTGCCTCAATATCGCCACCTACGGCTTTCTGCAAATCCTCCAGCTCACAGCCGATCTGCACAGCCTGCGGATACATGAACGGCTTTACCAGCAACACATTCATGGTATCTGCCTGTTCTTTCTGAACCTCCCGTTCCTCGGTCGTGCCGAACGCAACACCGGTAAAGTTTTCGGAGTCCAGAATGTACTCCGAATTGTAATAAGCGGCTCTAACCTGTTCCTCTGCCGCATCGTGAGATTCTGCTTGCACCGTAACCGTTTTCTCCAAGGTTTCGGTGATCTTCACATCGTATTCTTTCAAGTTTCGATACCTCCGTTTCTTTGGAAATAAGAAAAGCGACCATCCATGAACCTGTTACAGTTCATAAATAGTCGCATCCACATCGGCTAAAAGCTCGAACAAGCAAATATCGTCCAGTTCGCAAATCAGGGAACCCATGTCGAAGAAAATATCGTCCTCGCATTCCACCGTAGTAACCACGCTGCGGTGTTCGTTAAGACAAATGGCTTCTTCCTTGTCCATCGTGATCGTAGACATACAGGACACCACATAGAATGTCATATCTTCTGCTAACCACAGCTCCTTGCTCTGAATCGTGCGAACTTTTTCATCGCCGCTCATATCTTCTACATAGGACAGAAGCCGCACGGCTCTGCTGTTCAGAAGTACCTTTCCCTGATAGTCGATACCCTCACCAGCAGAGGACAATACTCGATACTCGCTAATCATCTCGGCATTTTTCTGAAACGACTTTGCCAGAAGCGCAGGAGAAATATCATCGAACTCCTCACTGTAGTTTACGAGCATATCTACCATATAATCAGGATCGCAAAGGTCGTAGAGTTCTTCCAAAGCGCCCTGAATGTTTTTGGGTGTAAACATTTTTTACCTTACC
>QWCE01005914.1_pt1 | contig 10853 bp, 10 predicted proteins | sample 1972531 | NCBI WGS metagenome assembly QWCE01 (sample SAMN09866716, study PRJNA288562) | Human gut metagenome isolate term4_stool, whole genome shotgun sequencing... | reverse complement strand
AATTAACCAGGGCTACCGGATAGGATTCGGTGAGCTGGCGGGTAATAGTCAGGCATTGGTCAAAGTTTCCATCCACTGCCACTAACCGCGCACCATGCACAATTGCTTGGGCAAGTTTGCCGGCAGCAATCTTCCCAGCAGGCAGGATTACCGCGCATTCCAGGCCAGCCTTTGCCGAATAGGCAGCGGCAGAAGCCGAAGTATTGCCGGTAGAAGCACAAGCCACCATTTTTTGCCCACTAGAGAGCACCTTAGTCATCGCCATGGTCATACCGCGATCTTTAAAAGAGCCGGTAGGGTTCATCCCCTCGACCTTGATAAATACCCGTGCCCTCACCTCGTCCGATAAATCATCGGAATAAACCAGCGGAGTGCCGCCCTCTTGCAAGGTGACGATTTCTTCTTTCTCGCTTATGGGGAGCCAATCGCGATATTCGTTGATTATTCCCTGCCACAGATGCGCCATCTTGCTAGCCCTCCATACTGATTACTTGAATTACTTGGTTCACCGGCTCAGCGGCTTCCAAATCTTTCACCGTCAAGTCTATGTCTCCCGCACTAGCCCAGTCACTTGACAAAGAAACAATCGCTTTCCCGGATTTAGCGTCACTGCGCTGGCGCACCTGCTCGATAGAAATCCCGCGACGAGCAAAAATTCCTGCTACCTCGGCTAATACCCCGGTTACGTCCTCGACCTGCAGACGGATACTGTACTTGGAACTCACCTGCTCAGCTGGCATTTGTGGCAAATCAGCATAGGCGGACTCGCGCGGGGCGCTGCCGCCGGAAACTAGGTGGAAGGCAGCGGCCACCACATCGGAAAGCACGGCGGAAGCGGTCTGTACCCCGCCAGCACCTTGACCGTAGAACATTAGTCTGCCCGCGGCCTCGGCATCAATCACAATCGCGTTGAAGGCTCCTGCAATGCTCGCGAGCGGATTTTCTGGTTTCACCAATACCGGCTCTACCCGGCAAGATACGCATTCTCGTCCTTGTTCATCTTGCGCGAGCTGGGCAATCGCCAACAGCTTAATGGTGCGCTCCGATTCTTTGGCGTCAGCAATATCGTCCGCAGTAATACTGCGAATCCCTTTCACCGCCACCTGGTCTAGAGAAACCCGGGTGTGGAAAGCTAGCTGCGCGAGCAGAGCGCATTTGGCGGCGGCATCTAACCCATCAATATCGGCGGTCGGGTCAGCTTCCGCGTATCCGAGTTCTTGCGCAGTAGTAAGCGCTTGCTCGAATGACCAGCCTTTCTTTTCCATCTGGTCAAGCATGTAGTTGGTGGTGCCATTAACGATGCCTTGCACCACTTGGACGCGATCGCCAGCTAAAGATTCCCGCAGGCCGTAAACCACCGGAATGGCTCCAGCGACTGCGGCCTCATAGTAAAGGTCGGCTTCACGCTCGCGAGAAAGGTCAAACAGTTCCGGACCGTGTTGGGCGAGGAGGGCTTTATTCCCGGTGACCACGGATTTTCCAGCTTCGAGGGCGCGGGTAATGTAGGTGCGCGCCGGCTCGATTCCCCCGATTAACTCGATTACCAGGTCTGCCTGGTCAATCAAGGGCTCCGCCTGGTCAGTAAGCTGGTCGCGGCTGATAAAATCAGGGCGGGGAGCCGCCAGATTATGTACACAAATCCCGATAATCTCGAGGCTGGCTCCACACCTAGCCTGATAATCGGCGGCACGTTCTTGCAGTAGACGCACTACTTGCGCCCCCACAGTTCCGCACCCGAGGACTGCTATTTTCACCGCTTGCTTCATATTCACCCTCTTTTCACCACTTTCGGCAGTACTTTTTACCCGCCGGGGCTTTCTACTCTAACGGTTATTGCTGTTCGAGCGCTCCGAAGATTTATCACTGAGATAAACCGGGAATTCCGGTATCCAGTCGCAGTAGGTCATCCACGGTTTCTCGCGCAACTATATAGCGCGGAGCCGCTTTACGGCTCAGCCCGACTACCCCGGGACGGGGAACCAGATTATAGTTCGAGGCCATTGCCCGCCCATAGGCTCCAGTAGCCGGAATTACCAGTAAATCGCCAGCGTGAATATCCGCAGGCAGGGCAATTTCGGGCACTAAAATATCCCCGGATTCGCAATGCATTCCCACCACCCGGCAGCTGGCAGCAGGGGCATCAGAAGTGCGCGAAGCTAGGGTCGCCACATATCCGGCATCGTAGAGGGCGGGGCGAATATTGTCGCTCATGCCCCCGTCTACGCTCACGTATTTGCGGATACTCCCGTCCTCTAGCTGTACATCTTTGACGGTTCCCACCTGGTACAGGCTGACGCATACCGGACCGGCTAACCAGCGTCCCGGTTCGATCGAGATATGGGGAATGTCGGTGCCTGCCTGCTCGCAGGCTTTCTTTACCGAGGCCGCGAGGGAGCGGGCATATTCACTGGCGCTGGGCACGTCCTCGCCCTGATAGGAAATAGCTAGCCCCCCACCCAGGTCAACTTCAGGGACGGCTTCACCTAGCTTTTGCACCTGGCCGCGGAAAGTCAGCAGCCGCTCTGCTGCTACTTGGAAAGATGCTAAATCTTTGATTTGGGAACCGATATGGGAATGCAGCCCCACTAGCTTTAGATTGGGGGCGGCAATAATCTTTTTGACTGCCTGGAGGGCGGCTCCTGAGGCTAGGGAGAGGCCGAATTTTTGATCCTCGTGAGCGGTGGCGATGAAGCTATTTCCCCCGGCGTGCACCCCGGTGGTTACCCGCACCATCACCGGGGCGGTGGTGTTTTCGGCTTCGCAAAGAGACTGCAGAAGGTTGATTTCGCCCAGGGAATCTACGATGATCCGCTCAATACCGCGGCGCAGCGCCAGGCGCAGAGATTCGAGGGATTTATTGTTGCCGTGTAGCCCGATTTTCTTAGGGTCAGCTCCCATCTTGGGATGGAGCGCGACCGAAAGTTCCCCCAGGCTGGCAGTATCTATCCCCATCCCCGCCCTGGTGATGGCTTCCCCTAAAGCGGTACACAGGAAGGCTTTACCCGCATAGTAGACGCTGGCACCGGAAAATCCGTAGCCCTCCCAGAACTCTTCCGCCATTGCGCTGGAAATGGTTTCGGCGCGGGCAGCGAAATCATCTAGGTCAAACAGGTAGGAGGGGGTGGCGAAACTTTGCGCCAAGTCAGTTATTTTTTGCCCGGCAAAAGATAACTGTCCGTCCTCTTCTCGCCGGGTTCCCCACGGCCAGAGCACTGGATTTTCGGCAGGTTCAGGGCAAGTGATCATCAGTGACCTCTCAAGTAGTGGGGTTATCGTCTTTTAAAGTATTTATTCTTGGTTCCCTGGCATAAAAGCACGTCAGGTTTAGGCGGGAATCAAATACGCTTCCATTGCCTTGCGCATTACTTCGAATTGGGTTTCGCCATCTTTAACCGCACGCTGGTGTAGTAGCTCGGTAAGGTAGGCAGGGAAGAGTTCAGAAACCGCAGACCCAAAACGGAAGCTAGCATTTTTCAGTTCTTCCTCTGACAGCCCGCGCTCAAATTGTTCGGCGATTGCTAGTTCCGATTCGCTCATTTCTCTCTCGATTAGGGGTGCCATGGTCATTTTCTCCTCTCTGCTTCTTCAACGTATCTAGTCCGTGCTTTCATAGCATGAAAAACCCGGATATCTTCTTCAACTATTGCTCCGATTTCCAGTAGTCGCCCTACCCTATCAAAGCCTAAGCGAATAACTTTTCTTGGATCCGATTGCTCAACAATTTCGCACACCGCGCCGAAAAAGCTTTCTCAATATCCTCTTCACTACACCCGTGCTTCAGGGCAGATCGAAAGATATAGAGCTCAGACATACATCTAGTTTAGCTGTTATCAGGGCAAATCTATTCAGTTTTTTAACCTGCGGACAACAGGTAAATAGTGCTTGTGTGTTCTTGCTTTGTGCGCATCGTTTAGGGTTCTGTAAGGATTTTTCGCTGGGCTGAGGTTTTACTGCGGTTAGGGCGCAGTGCGGCTTGGTGAGACGCGGCAACTAGCGGCGGCTGCTGCATTCACACTGATTTTTGCGATTCTATTCCGGGTAGTTGCACCTTGAAGACCCCAATTGGGGAACGTGTAAAAAATTTCGCGATTTTTTTACACGTTTTTTCAATATGTAAAACTGCTTTACATATAAACCCCGCCCACTGCGCAAGCCCAGTGCGCGGCAGCTAGCGGTAGATTTCCCCACGATGCCCCAGGTCGATAAGGATTATCACCAGTTCTCGGTCACGGATTTCGCAAATAAGGCGATAGTTACCGACACGATAACGCCAGTAACCAGAGTATTTCCCTTTAAGTGCCTTGCCATACCTTCTGGGGTCATCAGTATTGGTCAAGTTCTTTTCTATCCAGGCTTTAACCATCACCAATATCGGCTTGTCCAGTTTTTTGAGAGCCTTTTTGGCTTCCTTGGTGTAGTAGAGGCAATAGCGTTTCATACACCCATTTCCGCCCAGACATCATCGTGAGCGTATAGCTCTACCCTGCCAGCAGCTTTTTGCGCCTCATAGTTTTCGATAACTTTAAGGTCGTATTCTTCTTCAATCCGCTCCATCATGGTAGCGCGAATAACTGCTGATAAACTCTGGTTTTGAATACGCGCATAGTCTTTATAGCGAGCGAGTTCTTCCTCTGGAACCCGCAAACTAATAACCCCCATTAACTCCCCCTATCTTCAAGTAATACTATTGTATTACTTTTTGGAAGCGGAGACAGGATTACTCAGCTACTCATATTGATTGAAACTGCGGCTAGACCGAGGTGGAGGCTTGGTAGAGTCACGGCACCTAGCGGCGAGTGCTGCATTCACACTGATCCATCACAGATTTTTACCCAAATCGTCAAATACTTCGTCAATACCGTAGGAGTCACCTGATAGAGCTTGGGAATATCCCGCGCTCATGAGGGCGTTAAACCGTCTTTCATCCAAAGTGTCACGCGCAGGAAGCTCACTGGGGATAGTTACGGGAAAAGGAATCCCATTGTGCATGATGATTTGCCGATAAAACATATCAATCGCGGTTGCGCGAGAAACCCCCATAGTATCCAAGATTTCTTCGGCCTTAGCCTTCACATTTTCCTGAATACGAACATTCACACTTGCGGTTTTCACTACTGCCACCCCCTTCCTTACCTTTACCATCAAGATAAGTAGATGTGTCGCATATTGCAACATTTATGCAGGGATTCTTAATCCTCAAAACAGGAGACAAGCCGACACTGTTGGAAACAGCTACACAAACTACCTGTTTTTAAGTTATAAGGGACTTCACGTCAGCCTATTCGTTTTCGCGATATGTAAGCAGCTTTACATATAAACCCCGCTCGCGGCAGCTGCGGGAAGCGCTGCTTGCAAGCCAGGGTTATCAGCAGCTAGCAGCTTCTCCGCCAGATTTGTGGTTTACCCCGTTCAGGACGTGGTGGCGGCTTGGTAGAGGGTGAATAGGTGGGAGGTGATTTTAGCTTCGTCACCGGCAAAGTCCACCCCATAGGCGGCTTCTACTGCCCGATCGAGCTGGGCATGCGCCCGGGTAAGCTCCGGATAGAGGAAATCATTGTCCGGGTCATACAGCTCCGCCAAGGTAGCTGGGGCATAGGCTTTCCGCTTTTCGAGGACGAGGGCGGCGGCCTCCTCGATTGCTCGCTTTTGCTCCGGGGTGGGGTCTGGCCAAATAAAAGTGTTATAGACGGTGGTATTCCCGTAGTTATAATCGCTTTTCAACCTGCCAGCAACCACCCGCATCCAGGCGTTATGGAACTGGGAAATGAGGACACCGAAATGGTAAATATCAGCGGTGGGAATAAAATAAAGCTTGTTACCAGGGATCATGCCGTTATCAACGAACCCAATAGGTACATATTTGCGGCGTTCAGACGAAACCACCGGGAACCCAAGATAAGTTCCGTCCCGGAATTTTCCGCAGGGACGCAACAGGTGGGGACGATCTGCCAGCTTATAGGCATCACCTGTCGGGATTTGCTGCTCACGCCAGGCTCGGCAAGCCTCGATACGTTTGCGCACTTCCGGCACTTTTTTCAGTTCCGCCCCGGTAATCTGAGGTAACCAGAGGCAATAGCGGTCGATACCTTTTATAAATTCTACTCCCATAGAGAAGGGGCGAATCCATTTTTCGGCTGCTGGTTCTTTGGCGAGCAGCTCGTCACGCTGCTGGGCGGAAAGCAATAGATTTTGTCCGTCAGTAGGCTGGAAGCCCTTTGCCATGTACGGCACATCAGAAAGTGGCTTCATCTGCTTGTCCACAAACACATCCGGGGCAGCAGTCAAATAGCCGTTAATATGTTCTACCTGGTAGCGGCGAGACTCGCCCTCTTTAGGATGCTCAAAAAGATATTTCGGATGCTCATCCTGATAAGAAAATCCAATAATCACCACATGCACATGGGCTTGATTCTCCGCTTCGTTCCCCCAAACGAAACTGCGGTGGGCAAAGTTAATGCGAATCCCGTCCTCAAACAGCGGTCGCCAAAGCGGGGTAACCTGTTGGCCTTGGCAAATACTGTTGGTAGACACGAAAGCCGCCCGAATCTGGGTGCCGCGCATATAGTCGACAGCTTTCTGATACCAGCAAGCTACATAATCCAGTACCCCCCCCCGCTTACCAAATAGGTCCGCCCGATCTTGCTTTTGCTCTGGGGAGTGGTTCGAGTAGCCAATAAACGGCGGGTTGCTAATTAAAAACGAGCACTTTTCGGCAGGTAGCAGCTGCTGCCAGTCCATGCGAACCGCATTCGCCAGCACAATATTGGAGTCATCTTGCAGTGGTAAATCCGCTACTTCCCGCTGCAAAATCGCCGCCGTTTCCCCATTAGCCTGCAGCTCGGCAATCCACAGCGCAATGCGCGCCACCGCGACCGCAAAATCATTGATTTCAATCCCGTAGAACTGTCCCAAATTCACTTTTATCTGGTTAGTCGCGGCGCCCTCTTGCTCGAATTCCCAAGCTTGTTGTCCCCGCTCTAGCTCCGCAATCACCTGGTTTTCCAGGCGCCGCACCTCGATATAGGTTTCGGTCAGGAAGTTTCCAGATCCGCAAGCGCTATCCAGCCAGGTAAAACTGGCTAAACGATTTTGGTAAGCACGCAGTTTCGCTCGCCGCGACCTGTCGGAAATCCCCGGATCAGAAAGAATCCCCTCTAGCTCATTCTTTAGGCCGTCAAGGAAAAGCGGATCAATTACCCGATGAATATTTTCCGGGCTGGTGTAGTGCATTCCGGAGCTGCGGCGAGTTTCTGGGTTCAAAGTCGACTCAAACACGCCCCCAAACACAGTGGGAGAAATCTGTGACCAGTCAGTTCCTTGCGAAACCTCGTTAAGCAGCAGGTCACACAAATCCTCGGTAAAGTTCGGAATCTCTAAAGCTCGCCCGGTCTCTCCCGCCAACGAGGACGGAAAAACCGTAGCCCCGTCCCCGGCACTAGCCCCTGCCAGCGTCTCCTCTCCATCACCAAATCCCGTAGCAACACCAGTGCCAGCAGCAGAATCACGGAACAGTCCCCCATTCACATAGGGGAAAACCGCCAGTTCTTCCTCCAGATAGGGATCTCGCTGTTCAAGTGGGGTATCTAGCACTTTGAACAGACGTTGCAACGCACCCCGGGTTTGGGAAGCGGTAAAACCCCGCAGGTAACGCAGCAGCGCGTCCTTACCAAATAGCCCCGCGTCCTCGGCAAAAAGACAGAACACTAGCCGCACACACAGCACATTTAGGCAGTGCTGCGACCAGGCAGAATCTGGGTCTTGGTATTGCTCCAACAATCCGCGATGTAGCTTGCCAATCAGCTGCCCGGCGCGGATTGAGACTTGGCGTTCCTTTTCCGTGCGCGAATATTCCGGGTCAATCAAAAAATCGAGCAGATACGACTGTTCGGGCAGTTCCGTTAACGAAAACTCGATATAGTCCCCGGCAGGGTCATCCTTGTTGAGGTCATGAAGGCGGAAACACTCGAAGTTGCAAACAATAATAAAATCTGGGCGTTGCCGATTCGGCAGCGCATCTGCATAGCGTTTAGCCTGCTCAAAAGGGGTAACCATTTGACCTTGGCGCAGCTCGCCCCGATCTAGGTTCACGCCGCAAGATTTTTGCTCCACGATGGTGCGTGCCGATGGAATCACCACGTCAATAAATCCGCCCGCCCGCGTTCGCTGTTCGAAGCGACACTTGGTGGAAACCTCGCGCATACCCAACACGTCTTGCAACAAAGACAGCCAAAAACTGTGGGTTTCGCCCTTTTCGTAGCCGTGACCTGCCCATTGTTGCACGAAAAGTTCCGCCGCCCGCCGCCGGCTGCCTACTCCACTCACCACGGTTTCCTTTATTGCCTAACGTCACCGTCACCAGTCACGCTACCTCGCTTTGGTTACCTTGCCAGCCTACCCGCAATCCCCCGGTTTATTAGCCACTTTTCCTTTGCACTGGTTCTATAAAGACATTTATAGGCACGGCGCAGCAGCTAGATAATCCTCGCAGAGATCTAGATTCTTTGTTCCGCGAGCGTCATTTTGAGTCCGAGAGCTTTCATTATCTTAGCAATAGCCGCGAAAGACGGGTTACCATCTTTCGATAGAGACTTGTAGAGCGATTCACGGTTGAGTTCAGTTTCTTTAGCAAGCTGACTCATACCGTGAGCTCGCGCAATATCACGTAAAACAACCTGCACGGTTTTTGTGTCCCCATCTTCTAGTGCAATAGCCAGATAGTCATTCATTGCTTCTTGACTATCAAGATATCTGCTTGCATCAAAGGCTGAAAATGTCACCTTACTCATTACCGCTCCTGCCTTACCTGTTCTTTGAGGGGGAAGATTCCTCGGTCATATGTAAATCAACTGTCACTAGACGGCGTTTGTAGGCGCGGCGCAGCGAATTACGTAAAGGAATAAAACCAATCAACACCACGGCAAGAATCGCCCAAGCTGCCGCAATCACCAGCCACAGCCCTCCGCGAGCGCCCGCCACATCCACGACGGAACCGCCAAGCCACGCACCACCAGAAATACCTAAAGTGAAGAAAGTATTTAGCCACGCCATCCCCTCGGTGAAACGAGCAGGCGGAACAACCTGAGACAAAATATTGGTGGCGTTAGTCATGGTGGGTGCATAGGTCGCGCCGGTTAAGGCGAGACACAACCCCAAAATCCAGGGATTAGACGCGAAAAAGAAAGTAGAAAAACCAATCGCCATTAAGGTGATTCCCCCCAAGAACAAACGCAAGGCGCTGATCCCCCACTCTTTAGCCCCATAAATCACCGCAGAACTAAAAGAAGTCACCCCAAACATGGCCAACAGTATCCCCGAAATCTGGGCTACCCCTTGCTCGCGACAAAATGCCACCACCGTTAAATCCAGACCACCAAAAGTAAAACCGCAGAGCATAAAAATCAGTCCCAAAATCACCATGGCTGCCGATTTCATCAACGGTTTAGCTTCCTGGTCGCTTAAATCAGATTTTGCGGTCACCACCGGTTCCGTAGCGCGCTGCGATAAAAACCAGAAACCGCCAATACCGGAAGTAAGCAAACAAGCCACAATCCCAGCCGCGGGGTGAACCACGGTAGCTAGCACCGTGGCAATAATCGGACCGAAGATAAAAATCAGTTCATCAACAGCGGCCTCGAAAGCATAAGCCGTGTTTAACTTACGCGACCCCGCCAGCAAATGCGTCCAGCGCGCCCTCACAAATGCCCCGAAAGAGCCGGTAGTAGCCCCCGATAACAGGGCAAATAGGTAGAGTATCCAGCGCGGAGCATGGAATAGAGCCGAGAGCATCAAAGCCAACAGTAAAACCAGGGAACAGGCAACCAGAGGGCGTAAAACTTTGGCTTGCCCGTAACGATCCACTAGTCGAGCTTGAATTGGGGATGCCGCCGCCATGGCGATAACCACTAAAGCATTAACCTGTCCAGCCAGAGAATATTCCCCGTAGAGGGTGGAAATCATTAGCAGGGTGGACAGCCCCGCCATCGCCATCGGGAAACGCGCTACCGCTCCAGCGAGTGAAAATCTAAGAGCGCCAGGGTAAGAAAAAATCTCCCGATAAGACTTAAACATATTCCCTAGCCTACTGTTTCAGCAGTTAGTAGTTAATTTAAGAGGCGGTGAAAATGGTTACTCCCACCCCTTCACCTTCTACCGACACGCCCTGCCCCCACCCTCTCCCTCTTAAAATGCGCACAACGCCGACTTGCGGTGCGGGGCTGGGTAATCACAAAACCCCACCAAGCCCGTTAAACTACCGTTATGGGGTTGTCGAATAATCGGCTTTGGAGACGCGGGTGCACCGCATTAGTGATAATCGGGATTATCTGCATCGTCACCCTCGGATATATCGGGCATCCCGTATTTGCTTGCCGAGTTTTCGCCCTGATGCTGCTGAGCTTAGGGGTTTACCGGCTACTAGACCGTTCTCCCAAAGCCTGGTGCGCGGTACGCTCCTGGTGGATTGACTGTATTGCCCTGTTTTCCCTGTCCATAGCCCTGTTTATCCTCGCTCCTTACGGCGGGATTATTATGCCGACCGGGCTTTAAGCGAGCGAACCCATCGGATCCCAGGCGGGCAACACTATCGGTGCTTCCTCAGAATCGAGGACGGCGCGATATTCTTCAGGCAGACGGTCACGGTGAACCGCGATTTCAAACACGTATTCGTCGAACCAGGAATCATTCATAGTATAGAATCCCTGGTCGGCGCGATCTTCGCAGCCCCAAGAGTTTTCCACCCGCCAGCGGCGCGGAGCCCCATCCAGCATGTCCACCCCTACAAACAACATGGCGTGAGTCATTAGAGATTCATGGGAGAGCAGACGTTCTTCCTTGTCCATCCCAAAATCCACTCC
>QWCE01005912.1_pt1 | contig 10854 bp, 10 predicted proteins | sample 1972531 | NCBI WGS metagenome assembly QWCE01 (sample SAMN09866716, study PRJNA288562) | Human gut metagenome isolate term4_stool, whole genome shotgun sequencing... | reverse complement strand
TAACATGGTCATCTTTTAATTGGCCTTTTACTTTTTCTAGCACATTTCTAATTTGTTGGGTTGGAATTCCATTTACAATATATTTATTTTTGAATATTTCTTCAAGATTACTTGTAGCTCTTATATCTTCACTGATTTTATTATCAGGAAAATATTTTATATTCACATGATCATTATTGATTGAAGATACTACATTCTCATCTCTTGCGTAGATTAAAACATCTTCACCTTCTGCCAGTAAATCAGCTATAGCAGTAGACCAAGAACCAGCTCCTAAAATAGAGATCGTCATAACATCACCTAAAAAATCTTTTTCTCTTCACCATGTATTAATCGTTTAATATTTGATCTGTGTTTTATTATTATAATCACAGCGATTAATGACAAGGTTAAACTGAAATAACTTATTCCAAATTTTATAAGACTTGCAAAAATAGCAGCCACACAAGCACAAATAGATCCCAAAGAAACAATTCGCGAAAATAAAACTACTACAAAGAAAACAGCAAACATACTTAAAGCAAACAATGGGTGTATGTATAATACACAACCGAAGACTGTAGCTATACCCTTACCTGCTTTAAAATTAAGGATGAAGCTATACATATGTCCTAAAACAGCAAATAACATTGCTACATACATACCATTTTCACCAGCGATTTTTCCACCTATAAAACAAGCGATATATCCTTTAAGAAAATCTAAAATGAAGGTTGATAAACCAGCCATTTTACCAAAATTTCTTAAAGCATTTGTGGATCCAATATTTCCTGAGCCCATAGTTCTTATATCTTTTTTGAAAACATATTTACCGATATAATAACCTGAAGGCAGACTACCTAAAAGATATGCTATGAGAGCAATAATTATATATTTCATTTTTTATCACTATGCTCCTTGAAAACAAAACTAAATGGAACTCCAACCAAAGAATAATTTTGTCTTATTTGATTTTCTAAATACCTAGTATATGAAAAGTGCAAAAGTTCCCTATCGTTTATTGATAAGAGAAACTTTGGAGGACATGTTCCTACCTGACTCATATAATATATTTTTAGTCTTTTTCCCTTATCTTGAGGAGGTTGATTCAAAAGTAGGGCATCTTGTAAAATTGTATTCAATACTCCCGTCTTAATCCTCATCCTATAGTTACTATCTACAACTTCTATCATATCAAGCAAGGTATCAATCCTAGCATTGTCTTTAACAGAAATAAATACAATTGATGCATAGAGGGCGAATGATAAAGTGTTTCTAATTTCTTTTTCCATCTTTGCCATAGTATTGGTATCTTTTTCGACTAGATCCCACTTATTTACTGCTATTATCATAGCTTTTTTATTATTGTGGGCATAGCCAGCTATTTTTGCATCTTGCTCAGTAACACCAACTGTTGCATCTATCAAAAACAAGCAAATATCAGCACTATCTACAGCATCAAAAGTTCTCTGGTTGGCATAATATTCTACATTTTCTTTTACTTTTGATTTTCTTCTAAGTCCTGCTGTGTCAATTAAAACATATTTATTATCATTGTAAGTCCAGTAACTGTCAACAGCATCGCGAGTTGTACCAGCAATGTTTGTTACTATCATTCTTTCTTCATTTAACAAAAGATTTACTAATGAAGACTTGCCCGCATTAGGCTTGCCAATAATAGCTATTCTTGTTTCTTCTTCTGTATTTTCATACTTAGAAAAATCTATAAATGATACAACAGCATCTAACAAGTCTCCAAGACCTTTAGCTTGCTCAGCAGAAATCATAATAAGATTGTCAAATCCAAATGAATAAAAATCATATAAATCATCTGGTATTTGCATATTATCAACTTTATTTGCAACTATAATTACAGGTTTGTTATATTTTCTAATTTCGTTTGCAATATCAACGTCATGAGGATTTACTCCTTCTTTACCATCGACTACAAATAAAATTAAATCCGTTTCAAGGAGGGCCTTTTCAACCTGACCCTTTATTTCAACATTCATCATGTCCTTACTTGATATATCAATTCCACCTGTATCCACAAGTAAAAACTCATTATTTTGCCATTCAGCCTTATCAACTATTCTATCTCTAGTTACACCAGAAACATCTTCTGTTATTGATTTTCTTTTTCCTACTAGTCGGTTAAATAAAGTAGACTTTCCTACATTAGTTCTACCTACTAGAGTGACTATTGGTAAAGCCATATTTTTCTCCAATTCTGATATTAAAATATCATTAATTATAAATCTTTTTAACTTTCATAAGTTTTTCTTTTTTTGCGTTTTTATCAAGATTTTTGATATAAAGAACTGATAAGGCAAGCATCACTACCACTGCAACTAAGCTAATTATATTAGTGTCATATCCTGAATTTTTTAATAAATAATGTGGTGCAACCGCTCCAATCATTACTAGTATTAATGGAATTACATAAACTAATGCAGAAATTCTATTAATTTCATCCGCATCGCTTTCTAAAATTACCTTATCTCCCTCGTTTATATTATCAGCAGAAAAAATTTCTACAATTGTAGTTTTTCTTTCTGCACAAGATCCACTTGCAGCGCATGAACCACAAGCACTATTGCGATCTACTTTTATCTTTAAATTTCCGTTATTATTTTCAAGAACTAAACCTTCTTTAGTCATTGCCATTTATTTTATCACCTCAATTTAATATTAAGTTCCTCAAGTGCCCTATCATCCACTATTGCAGGTGCTTCTGTTAGAGGACAAGTAGCAGATTGTGTCTTTGGAAATGCGATTATATCTTTGATATTATCAGTTTTTGCAAATAACATCAATAATCTATCAAGTCCATAAGCAAGTCCCGCATGTGGAGGTGTGCCATATTGAAGAGCTTCTATAAAGAATCCGAATTTATTTTGGATATCTTCATCACTTAATTTTAATGCTTCGAATATTTTCTTTTGAAGATCTGAATTATTAATCCTTACAGATCCTCCTCCCATTTCATCACCATTTATAACTATATCGTAAGCTTGAGTCCTTACTTTCTCTGGATGAGTTAGAAGAAGATCAATATCTTCTTCATTTGGCATGGTAAATGGATGGTGTTGAGATACGTACCTATCTTCTTCTTCACTGTATTCAAACATTGGGAAATTAACTACCCAAGTTAAGGCATATTCTTTTTCATATAAGTCATTTTCTTTAGCAATCTTAACTCTTAAAGCACCAAGTCCTTCAAGAACAGTTTTATCTTTATCTGCCGCTAGGAAAATTAAATCTCCATCTTTTGCATCTAATTTTTCTTTAAGTTTATTAACAACGTCTTCAGTTAAGAATTTTTTTATAGATGATTGCATATTTTCGTTAAACTTAATATAGGATAAGCCTTTTAATCCATAATCTTTAACAAAATCTGTTAATTTATCTAATTGTTTTCTAGAATATTTATCTTCAAGTCCAGTAAAGTTAATCGCTCTTACAGACCTACCTTCAGTAGTATTGTCAGCAAAAACTTTAAATTCACTATCAACAAATACTTCAGTAACATCTTTAATCTTATAACCATATCTTAGATCTGGTTTATCAGAGCCATAAGATTCCATAGCTTCACTGTAATCCATTCTATTTATAGGAAGTTTTAAATCATAATCTGTATAGGTATCGAATAAAACTTTTAATAAACCCTCATTCATAGCTATTACGTCGTCTTGGTCAGCAAAACTCATCTCAAGATCAAGTTGAGTAAATTCTGGTTGTCTATTTGCCCTTAAGTCTTCATCTCTAAAGCATTTTACAACTTGAAAATACCTATCAAGAGAACCTATCATTAAAATTTGTTTTAATAATTGTGGAGATTGAGGTAAAGCATAAAATTTACCAGCGTTGATTCTTGATGGTACCAAATAATCTCTTGCTCCTTCAGGAGTTGGTTTTGTTAAAAATGGTGTTTCTACCTCAGTAAAGTCATTTTCATAGAAATACTCTCTCATAGTTCTAACAATATCAGACCTTAACTTAAGATTTTTTTGAACTGAAGGTTTTCTCATGTCAAGATATCTATATTTTAGTCTCAAGTTTTCACTAACATCATCATCATCCTTAATATAGATAGGCGGAGTTTTTGCCTTATCAAGAATATTGATTTTATCAGCGATTATCTCAATATCGCCTGTTGGAATATCGGGATTTTTACTTTCTCTTTCAAAAACTTTTCCCTTTATTTCAAGAACATATTCAGCTGATATTTCACGCGCCTTTTCATAATTATCTTTATCATCTTCTCTTATAACAATCTGGCTTATACCAGTTTTATCTCTTAAATCTATAAATACCAATGAGCCTAGGTTACGTTTCTTAGCCACCCATCCCATTAAGACTACTTCTTTGCCTAAATCTTCAATTCTTAGGCTGCCACACATATGTGTTCTTTTAAATTCCATACTTCCTCCAATTATTGTAAAAATGGATTATTGTCTAATTCAAATCCTAGAGTGCTATTTTCATTATGACCTGGATAAATCTTAGCACTCCTATCAAGTTTTCCAAGTTTATTTATTATAGAGTTTTTAATTTGCTCAAAAGATCCGCCCGGGAAATCTGTCCTTCCTACTGATAACCTAAATAAAGTATCTCCAGTAAAAATAGAATTTCCAAGTACAAATGACATGGAGTCAAGTGTATGTCCAGGAGTTTTGATAGCCTCTATATTATATTTACTAAATACTTCCCCGTCTTTTAGATAGTGATCTATTGGTACTTCTAAATTATTTAAGTGGTAGCCTAGATTATAATTTGGATCTTCCGCCAAATTTCTAGCATCTTCAGACGCATAAACATCAACACCATATTTATCTTTGTAGTACTTAAGACCTGTAACATGATCAAAATGAGTGTGGGTCAGTATAATAAATTCTATTTTTATTTTATGGTCTTCTATAAACTTATCAAGAGCCCTAGATGGATATGGACAATCAACAATAAATCCTCTCCCATCATCGTAAACTACGTAAGTATTTGTCATTACAGGGCCTAAGGTAAATTTATTAATCTTCATTAAAAAATCCTCTCACTATCAAGAATAATTGTAACAGGTCCATCATTAACAAGGCTTACTTCCATATGAGCTTGGAATTTTCCAGTCTTCACATTAAAGCCTTCATCTATTAATTCATCACGCAGTTTCTCATAATAATTATTTGCTTTTTCAAGTCCTGCTGATTCGGTAAAGGATGGTCTATTGCCTTTTCTAGCATCTCCGTAGAGGGTAAACTGGCTTACCAAAAGAATTTCTCCACCTGTATCTTTAAGACTTAGGTTCATCTTTCCTTCATTGTCTTCAAAAATTCTTAGATTTGATATTTTTCTTTTTATATAGGAAAGATCATCTTTATCATCATTTTCTTTTACTGCAAGTAAAACCATATAGCCGTTTCCTATTTCAGATATCAGCTTATTTTCTACTGTAACACTTGCCCTTGTAACTTTTTGAATAATTGCTCTCATTAATTTTTCACCCTAAATACATCTGCGACAGTTTTAATTGTCTTTAACTTTCTAATAACATCTTCTAATTGTTCTGTACTCTTAACTTCAATAACTAAATCCATGACTCCATTATCAGTGTCGGTCCTTGCATTAATGCTTAAAATATTAACGTCAAAAGTAGACATCATTTTAGACACGTCATATAAAATTGATGGACTGTTTCCAGATATAATTTGAATTTTAACTGGAAATTTATCTGTGGATAAATTTTGCCAATAAACATCAATCAATCTTTCTGGCGATTTTGAATTAATAATATTCGGACAAGATTTAACATGTACTGATATTCCATTTCCCTTGGTAATAAAACCAATTATAGGATCTCCTGGAACAGGTGTACAGCATTTAGCAAACTTTACTTCTACATCCTCATCTAAGTCAGATACCCTTATTTCATTGGTAATTTGAGTATTAATTGCTTTTTTTTCTATATCTATAGGTTTTTCTAATTCTTTTTTCTTAAGTTCTTCCTTATCTTTTCTTATAAGTTTTTGACTAACTTGCTCAGCGGTTGTTTTTCCATACCCAACCGAAGCATACATCTCATCTTCGGTTGGAAATCCTAAATCACTTGCTATTTCTTTTAGCCAATCCTCCTTAAGAAGATACCTGTAGCTTTGCTTGTATTTTTTAAGCTCACGAGCTACAGCTGATTTACCTATCTCTATATTTTCTTCTTTATCATAACGTTTGAAAAATTGTTTTATCTTAGATTTGGCTTGGTTACTTTGAACAATATTTAGCCAGTCCCTGCTAGGACCTTGGGAATTTTTGCTTGTAATTATTTCAACCAAATCTCCAGTTTTTAGAGGCTGAGTAATTGGAACCATTCTTCCATTTACCTTAGCTCCTACACAAGAATTGCCTACTTCGGTATGAATTTTATAAGCAAAGTCTATTGAACAAGAATTCATTGGTAATGAATATACTTCACCAGCAGGAGAATAAACATATATTTCTCTAGAAAAAAAGTCAGTTTTAAGAGTTTCCATGAACTCTTCATTATTTACATCTTTTCCGCCTTCTTGTTGCCATTCTACAATCTGCCTTAAAAAACTCATGGCATCATCAAATTTCGAGCTAGTTTTTTTGTTTTCTTTATAACGCCAATGCGCCGCTACGCCAAATTCGCACTCCCTGTGCATTTTTCGTGTTCTTATCTGAACTTCAAATGGTTTTGAATCATCTCCAAATACAGTTGTATGTAGAGACCTATAGCCATTTGGTTTTGGTTGTCCTATATAATCTTTAATTCTATTTGGAATTGGTCTCCATAATGAATGCACCTTTCCTAGAACCGCATAACATTCTGCAATAGTATCTACTATTACCCTTACAGCTGTTAAGTCATATATTTCTTCAAAGGCAATCTTGTTTCTCTCCATCTTTTTATTTATTGAATACAAAGATTTTGGTCTGCCAGATATTTCAAAATTAATATTTGTTGGTTTAAGAGATTTTGTTAAAGTATCAATTATTTCATTGATATAATTCTCTCTTTCACGTCTTTTTACACTTACCATCTCTGCAAGTTCATAATATTTTTCTGGTTCCTGATACCTAAAACATAGATCTTCAAGCTCCCATTTTAAAGAGTATATTCCAAGTCTATGAGCAAGAGGGACGTATATTTCTATAGTTTCATTGGCTTTTTGTAGTTGTTTTGCTCTGGTCATATATTCTAGAGTTCTCATATTATGAAGCCTATCTGCAAGCTTTATAAGAACAACTCTCACATCATTGGCCATAGCCATTACCATTTTTCTAATATTTTCAGCTTGTTTTTCTTCCTTTGATGTGTAATTAAGATTTTTAAGTTTGGTTACGCCGTCAACTAAAAAGGTAATTTCTTCACCAAACTCCGCCTTCATCTCATCTCTAGAAACATCTGTATCTTCAAGGACATCATGCATAAGCCCAGCACATATTGTCTCATCATCAAGCTTCATATCTGATAAGTTTTTTGCTACAGCAATCGGGTGAATAAAATAGTCTTCTCCAGAGTTTCTCTTTTGACCATCATGATGGAGTACACCAAAATCATAGGCTTTTTTTATAAGGTCAATATTTGCCTGCGGATTATTCTTTAAAATAATTTCTTTAAATTTTATAAATTCTCTATCAAAATCGGTTGCCATAAAATCACCTGATATCTATTAATTTTAATTGTAGGGATCTATTTCCCCTAAATTCGTTCACGTCTGGGTAATAAACAATATCAATTTTATTGCCTAAAATATTGTCTTTGAATTTTTCCTTTAAATAATTATAATCATCTTCAGCCTGAAATTTAATGGCATTATAATAAATTCCATTTTGTATCAGTGATAATTTCAATGTATTTTTATCTTTACCAATCATGGAAATAGCAGCTATTTCAACTCCTTTATTTGCGAAAACCGGCCTAGAATTATCCTTGCCAAAAGGTTTAAATCTATTTAAGCTTTCTGCAAATTCTAATGAGAGTTTTGAAATAGGAATTTGCGCATCTATATTTATAGATTTTTCTTTATCTTTTTTTGATAAATTTGAATTATTATTTAAAAAATTTCTAAAATCGCCTATTTTATCTATATTTATTGACAAGCCACAAGCCATGGGATGGCCACCAAAAGACTGTAGATTCTTATCATAAGGGGATATTTTATCAAACATATTATAAGTTGTAATTGATCTACCAGAACCTTTAGCAAAGCCTGTTTCTTTAGCATTTGTCAATATAATAGTTGGCCTATAATACTTTTCTTTAACTCTACCAGCAACTATCCCGCATATAGATTCATTAATATCTGGAGCATAAACGACTATAACATCATCTTTATCATAAGAATTTTCATTTATAATTTCTATAGTTTTGTTAAAGGCAGTCTCAGTTAAAGTTTTTCTTTCATTATTTAATTTAACCAAGTCTCTTGCCATTTCGTAGATTCTATCAATATCCTCTTCTACAAGTAAATCAATAGCAAGCTTGGCGCTTTTTAGTCTACCGGTAGAATTCATGAGGGGACCTAGGATGAAACCTAGCGTATATTCATCAACTTCTCTATTCCAAGATGACTCATCGAGAAGTGCTTTTAATCCAATTTTTTCTGTTTGGTTTAATCTCTTAAGACCTTCTATTACGAAGATCCTATTTTCATCTGTAAGAGAGACGATGTCACAAACTGTTCCCATAGCTACATATTCAAGTAAAGAATACAGATAATACATATCCCCATCAAGTTTTTGATAAAGTCCTTGCATTAGTTTAAAGCTCACCCCAGCTCCGCACAAGTCATCAAATGGATATGTCGAATCAAGCCTCTTTGGATTGATAACAGCGTCAGCATTTGGCAATATTTGATTAAGCCACTCATCATTTTCTTCTTTGTGAATCTGATGGTGATCTGTTACTATTACGCTTATTCCAGCATCTTTTAGATTATCAATTTGATCAAAACCTGTAATACCATTATCACAAGTTATGACCAACGATACCTTGTCATTAATTGCCTTATCACTCATTTTTGAGGATATGCCGTAGCCTTCATCTACTCTATGAGGGATATCATAGGATATATTGTCATAATAAAACAAAAGTCCATCTATAAGAGTCATTACTGAAGCAATGCCATCTTGATCGTAATCTCCAAATATCCTTATTTCTCCACCTTTTTTCATTGTTTCTATGATTAAAAAAACCGCCTTATCCATATCATTTAGTAAAAATGGATTATGAAGTTTACTAAGGTCTGGATTTAAAAACATATCAACTTTATTTGGTTCAATTATGTCTCTATTTCCTAAAATAAGAGCATCCAGTTTAGGTATATTTCCAAATTTAAGATTGTTTATATAATTTTGTTTTTTGTTATAAATAAACCAGTTTGCCATATCTTCCTTTCTAATAAATTATACTCTTTTATATCCTTTTATAAAGAAAAAGAGGCTCCCGCCTCTATTCCAAAATATTTTCTATGGAAGACTTATCAATGGTTATATAAGATCCTTTTTCTCCCTCTCCAGTAATCAAAGTTACTTCATTGCCGCTAATATTTTTAACATAGCCAATTATCCCTGATTTAGTGATAATTTTTGAAGAAATTTTTAAATTATCGTTAACAAATGTTTCTCTATTTTTATCTTTTCTATAGTCAGTTATATTTACCTGAAAAAAACCTACAGCAAGTATAATTAAAATTATATATTCAAGTCTCATTAATAACCATATTTTTCGTAAAATTCTTTTTTATAATCCAAAAAAGAATCATTCATGATAGCTTCTCTGATATTTTCACACATCTTAAGTAAAAAATATAAGTTGTGATAGGAAAGAAGTCTCGCCCCGAGTATCTCTTTTGCATTTACCAAGTGTCTTAAATAAGCCCTAGAATAATTTGAACAAGTATAGCAATCACAGTCTGGGTCAAGCTTTGAGAAATCTTCCTTATAAGTTGCATTTTTAACAACAACTCTTCCCTCCGAAGTTAGAGCTGTACCATTCCTAGCTATCCTTGTAGGCAATACGCAATCTGCCATATCAATACCAGCTTCAAATGATTCAAAAAGATAATCTGGTGTTCCTACGCCCATGTTATATCTGGGTTTATCTTCAGGTAGGAATGGTGTTGTGAAATTAAGGATATCAATCATTTCTTCTTTTGTCTCTCCAACAGAGAGTCCACCTACGGAGTATCCATCAAAGTCCATAGCCACTGTTTCTTTAGCTGATTTTTCTCTTAAATCTTTAAACATCCCACCTTGGACTATACCAAATAAAGATTGGTCTGCGTGAGAATGTTCTTTATGATAATCAAGACCTCTCTTTGCCCATCTAAGGGTCCTTTCCATTGAGTTTTTGACATAGTCATAATCCGCTCTTGCATCTACACATTCATCAAAACTCATCATTATATCTGAATGAATATCATTTTGAATTTCTATAGATTTTTCTGGGGTAAAAAAATGCTTTGATCCATCTATATGCGATCTAAAGATAACCCCTTCTTCACTTATTTTTCTATTATCAGCTAATGAAAAAACTTGAAATCCACCTGAATCTGTAAGAATTGGTCCATCCCAATTCATAAATTTATGAAGTCCTCCAGCTTTTTTCATGATATCCATACCTGGTTTTAGGTAGAGATGATAAGTATTTCCTAATATAATCTTTGCCTTCATTTCCTTTAGGTCATCGACTGTCATAGTCTTAACTGTACCTACAGTTCCTACAGGCATAAAAATTGGTGTTGGAATATCACCATGAAATGTGTGAATTACACCTACTCTAGCATTTGTATATTTGTCTTTTTTTATTAGTTCGTATTTTAAAGGCATCTATCCTCCTATTTAATGAACATACAATCT
>QWCE01005909.1_pt1 | contig 10857 bp, 6 predicted proteins | sample 1972531 | NCBI WGS metagenome assembly QWCE01 (sample SAMN09866716, study PRJNA288562) | Human gut metagenome isolate term4_stool, whole genome shotgun sequencing... | reverse complement strand
TTGTCAATGGCACATCCACTGTAACATAAAGCATATTAAATGTTGTAGCTTTTGTTTCAGTACCCTTTTTAGAAATATTTTTCTTATTAACAAGGTCTATTCCTGAAATAGATGTTGTATACTCGCCTTCTGCTGACATAACCGGATTTACACTTGTAACATCTGTAGCTTCAACTTCTGCCTTATCAACCGGAAGCATTGCCTGTGTCTCATATTTATATGTCTTGTTTGTCAAGCCGTTTGAACTTAAAACAGGGTCACGGTAAGCATATGGTCCATCTGTCTGGAATCCTACATATGCTGTATATCCGTATGTTACTCCTGATACGTCTGCCTGATCATCTTCTGCTGCTGATGCAACATTGCCGACTGTTCCTGCACCAAGTGTTATGAGCATTGCAGCTGATAATGTTGTTGACATTAACTTTGAAAATAATTTTCTCATAATATTTGTTCCTCCTTTATATTGAACAAAGTTACCTATAAATTTTAAATAAAAATCCCAAGGCAAACTGCCCTGGAATTTTTATATTGACTCAATAATCTTCATTTTATTAAATAAAATTTCAAATTTTGATATAAAAAGCTATTTTTAAACCCAGTCAATTATTATTTAACTTTAACTGTAACTACTGCTTTCTTCTTTGCAGCTTTTACAGTAATCTTTGCAGTTCCTTTCTTAACACCCTTTACAGAAACTACAATCTTTCCTGCCTTAACAGTAGTCTTAACTACTTTTGCTACTTTCTTGTTGCTTGTTGTAGCTGTAACCTTATCTGTAGTCTTTTTCTTGCTGCTTGCAGCTGTTACTTTAACTGTTACATCAGCTTTCTTGCCTTTCTTTACAGAAACTGTCTTCTTTGCAGCTTTAAGTGATTTAACTGCATTCTTTGTTGTAGAAGGCTTTGTTGTTGGAGCTGGTGTTGGATCTGCTGGTGCAGGTGTTGGCTCAGCAGGCTTATTTGCTGGCTCATAATCCGGCTGAGTTGTATCAATGTTAATTAAAGATGAGTCTGTTCCTTCTGCATCCCAATCTCTAGCTGTGTCTCTAAGACCGATTGTAAACTGTACTTTAATCTCATAGAATGATGAAGGGAAGTTTGCCGGAACTTCAAAACCTGCTCCTACACCATCATTTCCCCATGTATTCCATAACTGGATACGACAGTCTTTGTCACCACCATAAACTACAGGCATATTTACAACTTTACCGTCAACCCATACAGTAACATCTTTAAATGTAACATAAGCTGCAATGTCCTTAAGATCAGCAATTGTCAATGCACAATAAGCCTGAGGATCTTCCTGAACTTCTTCCCATGTAGAAGATACTGTATATGTTCCGGCACCTTTTATATCAGCCTTAACATTTGTACAATCCTCGTTTCCACACCAACCGTTAGCCTGTGAATCAAGCTGTGCTGTACCTACTAAATCAGCATCTGTAGGTGCTCCTGCCGGTGCTGGAGTTTCAATAGCACCCGGTGTTGATGCATCGCCTGAACCATCTTTTGCTTTTACTTCAAATGTTACTTTAATTTTATCTCCTGTTTTTATAGGAGCTACTTTATCTGTCTTGAAATCAATATCAGCATTCCAAGCATTGCGAATAACCATACGTGCATCGTCATCCCAGTTAACAGGTGTTACATTCCAAGGAATTACTTCTCCATCATTAACCTGAATGCTCTTACCTACAACTTCATAAGTTGTTCCTAAACCTGCTGCTGTTAAATCAGCGTATTTGCCAAGTACAACTGCTGTACCATTGTCTGATTTAAATAAATCATCAAGGTCTTTTGTTGCCTCTCCTGTAAGTGTATACTCACCAAAATCAGAAACCTCTACTGTATCACTTGCTGCACCTGCCCAGTCAGCAAATGTTCCATAGCTCCATAACGCTGCCTTAAAATTTGGCTTTGTATCTGCTGCTGATGACTTTGTCAAATTAATGCCTGCTCCTGCTGTGATTGCTAATGCAGCAGACATAACGATAGACAAAATTTTCTTTGTCTGTTTTCTCATTTTCAAATTCCTCCTTATCAATTAAAATTATTGAGTCTTTGTATATAAACAAATGCTATAACATATTTACCGAAACTTTGTTATTTAATAAAAGTCCCCATCACACCTTCATTTATATACATATATTTAAACATTAGATAATATATCAAATGTTTATATCTTTTTCAACTATGTTGCACAATTTCTGCAAATATTATTTTAACATTTTGTAACACTTTGCACAACACTTCACTAAATACTAAACAAATTAAAACATTAGAAATATGTAAGCGTCACCTTTGTAATTTTACTTTTCCAAATCATAAACCGTAATGCTTGTGACTACCGGAGCATTTCCAAATGTAAAATACATATATTTCTTTTCTGTATCTGTCTGTAAAGTATTTAATATACTTCCCGGAATTGAAACATATTTGCCATTCCAAGCTGAATAGTCCAAAGTAACCGTATCCTTAATAGAACCATTTATTTTCTTTGTTGTCGCAAATTGTACTTCTCCTACTGCATCTGCAGTATCTTCTTTGAATGTACAATATACAACAGGGTTTTTATATTTTGACCAATCAAGTTTTAAGAAAGATTGATACCCCCAATCGTTGAAAGTTATCTGCTCATTCTCACTAACACTCTCAGTCTTGATAAACTGCTCTATACCTGATGATGTTACAAGATTTCCATCTAATCCGATATTGCTTCCATCATTTTTCTTCCATTCACCTTTCCACTGGAATACTTGTTTTGCACTTTCAGGCAATGTTGTATAGTAATTTACATCTGCCTTTACAAAACCTGTATTGGAATTTATATTTGTGTCTCCACTGGCTCCTGTAATAGAATTATACATTTCTGCAACATCTTTAAACTGCATAACACATGCTTCACGGTCAAAGTATGTGCCCGGCGTATCCCACAAGAGAGGAATACAGCCATTCTTAGCTGCTATCTCCATAGTGTCCTGAAGCCATTTAGTTACACCATCCTGCAAAGGATTACATACACCAAACTCTCCAACTATCACACCATATCCCTGATCTGTAAACTTCTTTAATTTAGCAAACTGTTTTTCTGTCGCTTCCTTGTCTTTTTCAGTGTATGTGGCACCGCTCATGCCATCTCCACAGAATTCCCACGGGTTATAATAGTGTACTGATACGCTAAGCTTTGTGTTGCCATTTCCTTCTACTGTATCTGTCGGCATCACATAGTTGCTACTTAATGTATTATTGATGTCTGTTCCAAATCCGGCAATCAAAAGATGACGATATTCATTATTTCCACCGGACTTTCTTACAACATTGACAAATGTCTGATTTATCTTGTTTGCTGTTTCGTAACACTCCTCAAGTGTCAATGTTCCTTTCAGATAATTTCCGTCATAAGTCTCTGTTTTCGGATTTATCGCTGTATTCAAACCTAGGTTTGCATCATTTATATGATTTGTAAGTTCCTCGTTGGCTGATTCAAAAATCAAATGGTCTGAATAATTTTTAAAACGCTCTGAAATCTGCGTCCAAATCGCCTCATACTTTTTCCATGCCTTTGCTCTGATAGTATCATCACTCGAGCCAAACATTCCCCACCATCCATAATCATAATGGTCATTGATAATTACATACATACCATTGTTCAATGCATAGTTTACAATTTCTTCTACCCTTCCAAGCATCTTATCGCTGATAGTATAATTTCCGTCTTTAGATATCATATTTGACCATGCTACCGGAATACGAATTGTATTAAATCCATAACTATGTACACTGTCTATATACTTCTGTGTAGTTATCGGTGCACTCCATGCCTGTTCAAAATCTGTAGCTTCTTTAAAGTTATCAATCTCGTCTATTGCCTTTGTAGCCTCCATAGTATTTCCAAGATTGATACCGGTTCCCATCTCGTTTTTGATAAGATACTGTGTCGATAAATCTTTACGCATCTCACCATTGTCTTTGACTGTCATGCTGTCCGATGTTCCCCCGGCAATAGAAACAGTCCTCTCAGGTCCGATATTTGATTTATCATTCCATTTTACAGTGAACTTCTCATCTGCAGAACTGACTGCACTGACTTTGACCTTTGTCTGAATGGTCTTTGTCTGATATGTTTTCTTGCCTGCAGCTTTGTACTGTACTTTGCAGGTAACAACTGTGTTTCCCGCTTTCACACCTGTAACAATTCCCTTTGCTGAAACTGTTGCAATTTTCTTATTCTTTGAAGTCCATACAAGCTTTTTAACCTTACTTATATTCTTTTTTGTAATCTGGCTCTTTAAAGATAAAGTTTTCTTTTCTTTAACTGTATAAGAGCTTTTCTTAAATTTTAATGTAACTTTTTTACTTGCTGCCTGAGCAGACTGCCCTGCGACATTTCCAGCCAAAACACTGCCAAATGCCATAACTGCCACTAATGCCAATGACAATAATCTGTTTGAATAAGATTTCCTCATACCTTGCTCTCTCCTCTCATTTCATCACTAACATTCATAGTATGTACATATTTTATTACAATCTTCTTAACATTTATATACTAATTTTTAGATATATTGTACATGTTTTTTAGTATATTTTTATATCATTTTAATGTATATTTACAAAAGATTTTATTTTTTTCATGGAATTTCCAGTAGATTAAAAAAATGTACAAAAAAAAGAGCGTGTCTACAGACACGCTCTTTTTTTGTACCAGGCTTTTGTTTTGTCAAATCGCTTTCAGCTTTAATTTACTTTAACCCGGTCAATTATTTTACAACTATATTAACTTTTACAGATTTCTTACCATATTTGATTGTAGCAGTTGTCTTTCCTTTTTTAAGTCCTTTTACACTATATGTAATCTGACCCTTAGCATTTTTCTTAACTGTTACTTTTGCAATCTTCTTATTCTTTACAGTAACCTTAATCTTATTTGTCTTAACTTTCTTAGTTACTTTTGCAAATTTTACTGAATATTTAACTGTCTTATTCTTTTTAACATTTGCACTCTTTGCAACTGTTACTTTTATTGTAGCTTTCTTAGTACCTGCTTTAAGAGTTACTGTAGCTGTAGAACCCATAGTTGCTGTAGATTTAGCAGAAATTGCAACTGTCTTTTTAGTCTTGTTAACCTTAACTGTTACAGCCTTGTTGCTGCTTGAAGCTTTAACTGTCGCATTTGATGTGTACTTAACTGTTGTTGTTTTTCCAGGTGCAACTGAAACAGCTTTTTTTGCAACTGTTACTTTTACTGCTGGTGTGTTTGTTGGTGCCGATGTTTCTGTAACTGCCGGTGCACTTGTTACTTCCGGTGTGCTTGTTGCTGCTGGTGTTTCTGTAACTGCTGGTGCACTTGTCACTTCCGGTGTCTCTGTAACTGCCGGTGCACTTGTTATTGCTGGTGCGCTTGTAATAGCCGGTGCGCTTGTTACTGCCGAACCGCTGGCTACTGTTGTGTTTGTTGTAGTGTCTGCTGCTGCACTTTTTGTTCCCTCAAAACTTGCACCTGTAATAACCAATGCTGCTGAAAGAGCTAATGAAAGTGCTTTTTTTGTTCCCTGTGTTAATCTCATTAACTTATCCTCCTCTCCCTATATATAGGGGATATTTTTTATAAGGAAAAATAGTTTAGTTTTTACTAAAACTCAGCTATAATTTCCTATAACAAATTACATATTAACAGAACAGAAACGCTAATGGTATCGTTAATCTGCATAATATTTCACCGTTTTTCTCTTTTTTTATATGCATTTCGTATCCTATACAACCATTTTCACAAGATTTCCAGAGAATAAGCTTTATTTTATATCATTCTAAACAAAAATCAATTTTATTTTTATAAAACCGAATTTTGACACATAATTGCCTTAAACTATAAATTCTGTCATATTTTTCCTATGTTCAATAGGAAGATTCTCCATCTGAAGTTTCTTATTTTCTCTTTCTTTTATTGCAATGCTATCGAAAAAAACTCTCCATAACTCAGAATATTCTTCCTTCGTTTCATGAAGCTCACATATCTTTTCCTCTTCATCTCTTGTCAGCAAACGTACTTCCCATCTTCCTGAAACATCATGAAATACCGCTTTATGGTGCCTTGCATCATATATTATAAACCATTCATTATTAAACCTGTCAGCAAAATGATTTGCAATATGTGCTGCTATGTCATTCTTTGGTTCTATCACAGCAAGCAAAAGCGGCGGTTTGTGAACAACTTCTTTAAACCGAAGTATCTCTATATATCTATGTGCCTCATTTTGAACACTTCTCACAAGAGTAAACATGTCCGAAACTTCCTGAAACTGAACTGCCATAATGACTTTTTCACCTATTGTAAATCCATATGTTATAAATTGATATATAATATCTCCCCTGCGTGAATCATCGCTTACAATAGCTTTCATAACATACTCATATACTTCATTTGATATTTTTTCCTTTACCGCGCTGAGAACTGCATTCATCTTTTTTTCAGAACTTTCTACATCTACATACTCTGCAAACAGTTCCATACTATACATATATCTGTCTGACTGTGGCTGGATGCGTATATATTTATGTCCATAACCGGATATTCCCGCTTCATATATAGCACTGAATACCCCCACCTCATCATCCGAGCATCTGTATATGCGAATATTCTTTTCTTCCATATCCTGTTTTTTCCCTCCATTTTTGCAATTTCAATAACACATGTCAAAAATCCTCGCCGTAGCCCGTTACGCCTGCGTTTTTTGACATGCACTCTCATAATCGCATTTTTGACAAATATATCAAAAAGTTAATTTTCAACGAAAGTCATTGATACAACACTCTAGCCAAGCGAAAAATCATCAAACAACGTAAGCTGCTTATATGTTATATCCTGTCCGAAACCTTTCATAATATTGCCTTCATTTGCCACGAGATTTCTCGTAATATAATCCTCATCTACTTTCAAAAAGTTGTACATCATCTTTCCATTGCATGTTATAAAAAACACTGCACGCTTTAAGACAACTCCTATCTTCTTTAAAGTATCAAAATCAAGCTGTCCCGTTTTTCTGGCTCTGACTATGCGCCCTGCTGATTTAACACCAATCCCCGGAACTCTAAGAAGCGTATCATAATCTGCCGTATTTATCTCGACAGGAAAATCTTCTAAATGTCCAAGTGCCCAATCACATTTCGGGTCAAGATATGTGTTAAAAAACGGTCTTTTTTCAGACAGCAGTTCATTAGCTTCAAATCCATAATACCTGAGAAGCCAATCCGCCTGATATAACCTATGCTCTCTGCGAAGCGGCGGGTCTTTCTCCAATGCCGGAAGTGTACTGTCATTATTTACATTTATGAATGCAGAATAAAATACTCTTTTTAAATCAAATTTCTTGTACAAAGCCTCAGATACAGATATAATTTCAAAATCACTCTCACCTGTAGCTCCTATAATCATCTGTGTGCTCTGACCCGCCGGAACAAACCCCCTGTTTGTTTCGGCTTTATTCCACATAGTCAGTGCACTGCCTCTGTCCGGTACCTCAGGCAGAATATTGGTATTTTTCTGAAAATCTGTTTTCTGCTTTGGCAATATGGATACCTGCATTCTATCTGCTTTCTCATATTCTCCTCCACCAAACTCTAACTGTCCCCTATCCTTTTTCAGCAGACTATCATCTTTTTTTGTCAGAGCATCATCCATATGACGTCCCAGCCTCTTCGATGTATGCCAATACGCACTTCTGTTTCCGCCTTTCATGCCAAGTTTTTCCATACTCTCTGCCATTCCGAGCTGAATCTGTCTCATAGGTGTCAATATATTTTTTCTTGATTTATTTGGAGCGAGTTCTTTTAATCCAGCCTCTGTCGGAAGTTCAAGATTTACACTCATCCTGTCAGCATACCACCCCGCAAGTTCTACAAGTTCCTGCGAAGCACCCGGAATAGCTTTGCAATGTATATAACCATTAAATCTATGAACCACTCTTAAATCATGCAAAGTCTTACATATCAGTTCCATAGTATAATCAGGTGAATATAAAATACCTGAACTCAAAAATAAACCTTCTATATAATTTCTGCGATAAAACTCCATGGTGAGACGGCAGACTTCTTCCGGTGTAAATGAAGTTCTCGGTACATCATTTGATACACGGTTTATACAGTATTTGCAATTGTAGATACATTCATTCGTAAAAAGTATCTTGAGTAAAGATATGCATCTTCCATCAGCTGCAAAACTGTGACAAATTCCACATGATACAGCATTTCCCAGCTCGCCTTTTACTCCGTCACGATGTACTCCGCTTGATGTACACGCCACATCATATTTAGCCGCATCTGATAAAATCTGTAATTTTTTCATAAGACTCATATCATTTTCCAGTACCATTGCTCCACCCCTCTTCCGAACTTTTGTTCCAAACGTTTGTTTTATTCTAACATCTTATTTTTTCAAAGTCAACATCTAATTCTTTACATCTTTTTGACACAGCATACAAATATACTGTAGTATATAATCGTTACCGTTTATACTGACAGCGAATAATTAATAATTGATTTTTGTTATAACGGTAACATAAAATTCAAACTACGGAGGACACACATGAAAAAGAAATTTTTATCAAAATTACTGATATGTTCATTGATTATGCAATCAGTCTTTTTATTTTCAGATACAACATATTTTTTAAACAACACACACGTTTCTGCCGCTATTACAGGCAAAAGCCCATTTACAAGTTCAACCTACACCCACAACGACATTTTTAAAAACTATAATATCTACAATGGAATAGATGTTTCAAAATATAATGGCGACATAAATTGGGATAAAGTAAAAAAGGACGGTGTCGATTTTGTCATTGTCCGTGTCGGTTACAGAGGATACGGAAAATCCGGTACTTTATGTACCGATCCTAATTATAAAGCTAACATCGAAGGTGCTCTGGCTGCCGGAATTAAAGTCGGTGTTTATTATTTCACCGAAGCTCTTACAACCGATGAAGCACGCGAAGAAGCCGAATTTTGCATAAGTAAAATAAAGGATTATAATATAACACTTCCTGTTGCTATCGATTATGAATACCCAACTGACGGCAAAAATCCTATCGGAAGAATGTATAATGCGAAATTAACCAAAGCAGAAGCAACGGCAAATGTAAAGGCTTTTTGTGCTGCCGTAAAAAAAGCCGGATATACCCCTCTTGTATATGCAAACAAAAGTGATTTATCAAGTCTAATAAACGGCAAAACAATCGGAAACACTTATAAAGTATGGCTTGCAAACTATACCACAAAGACAACATACGCAAACAGCTATGAATACTGGCAGTATACAAGCAGCGGAAAAGTGAACGGCATAACAGGAAAAGTCGATTGCAACTTTTGGTATACCAAAAAAAGTATAGATACAGCAGAAGCTACCTCATCACCTGTCATAACCCCAACTAATACACCAAAGCCTACTGCTAAACCGACTACTAAGCCTACTGTTAAGCCGACCGCTAAACCGACCGTAAAGCCTACTGTTAAACCGACTGCCAAGCCTACCGTTAAACCCACAACAACTCCTGCTTCGACTACAAAAATAAGTGCTCCAAAACCATTTAAGGCTGTTTCAACATCAAAATCAATTACGCTCAAATGGACTGCTCCGAAAAATGCAACCGGATTTGAAATATACAGAAAAGATTTTTATGATGGAAAATACAAAAAAGTCAAAACAATAAACAATGTAAAAACTCAAAAATACGTTGATAGCAACGTCGAAAGTTACCACGAATATTATTATAAAATAAGAAGTGTAAATTCAAAGTCAGCAAAAAAACTGTACAGTAGTTATCTTTCACTTACGGTTTCTGCCATGCAGCACAAAGCAGCCATAACAACATCTTCTTTGAAACTTTTAAAGAAGCCTTCTGCTCAGGCAGATACACTTAAAACACTTCCCAAAAAATTCATACTTGAATATACGGGCAAAACCACTTATAAAAATAATACGACATTTTTACATATGTACTATTATACAAAAAACAAAAAATACAATTGCTGGCTGCCGGCTGATTCAAAGTTAAAATATTATAAAGGTGGAACAGCTAAAACTTCAACGAAACTGCTTAAAGAAGCAAAATCTATTACAAATGCAATAGTTAATGTTCCGTCAGGCTCATACATGGCCGTTCTCAGCACAAAAAAAGTCGGATTGCTCAGTTTTTATAAAGTAAGATATTCCGACTCACGTAAATCATATGTCGGATATGTAACTGCCAAACATATAGTTTTACAATAATTTTGATACAAAAAAGCAGCAGAAAACATTATTAACAATCTGTTTTCTACTGCTTTTTAAATTAAACTTTATTATTTATAATCAAACTTAAATACTGTAACGGACATTGGCGGAAGATTAAATTCTATAGAATAATCTTTTCCTTCGCATTCAATTTTTTCCGCTTTTATTGTCTTTTTAATGTTTGCTCCTGTTCCTCCGAACTTTTCATCATCAGACGATAAAACTTTCACATAATCTCCTGCACACGGCACTCCTGTACGATATTTCTCATATGATACCGGTGTAAAGTTACACACAAATAATAACTGATTTTTTGCAGAACTTCCACGCCGCACAAAGCTCACTGTACTCATGTCGGCATTGTCGCAGCTCATCCACTCAAAACCAATAGGCTCACAGTCATTCACATACATTGCATCATATTTTTCATAAAGTTTATTGAGCTCTCTGACATACGCCTGCATCTTCTGGTGCATGTCATAATCAAGAAGTTCCCAGTCAAGACTGCGTTTTTCACTCCACTCTCTAAACTGTGCAAATTCCTGTCCCATAAAAAGAAGCTTCTTTCCCGGATGACCGTACATAAAT
>QWCE01005904.1_pt1 | contig 10862 bp, 8 predicted proteins | sample 1972531 | NCBI WGS metagenome assembly QWCE01 (sample SAMN09866716, study PRJNA288562) | Human gut metagenome isolate term4_stool, whole genome shotgun sequencing... | reverse complement strand
CCATCTGGCTGCGCTTCTCCGTGCCGCCGAAGATCACGTCCTCCATCTTGGCTCCCCGCAGCTGGCGGCTGTTCTGCTCGCCCATGACCCAGCGGATGGCGTCGGAGATGTTGGACTTGCCGGAGCCGTTTGGCCCCACGATGGCCGTGATGTCCTCACCGAAGTTCAGCACCGTCTTATCAGGGAAGCTCTTGAAGCCCTGGATTTCCAAAGCCCGAAGGTACACGAGTCGCTCACCTCTTTCATGTTTGCATATAATAACTAATTTATTATAGCAGGCTATCCCCCCTGTTTCAAGCAAAATCCGCTGACGAACCGGGAAAAGCCCATCAAAGCGGCGATGGTGGTGCCATCTCCTTCCAAAAGACAACCCCCCTGACCGCCTTGCGGCGGACAGGGGGGGTATGTTCGGGGAATACGGTTTACTTCACCAGCTGGCAGAACAGATCGATCTCATCGGCCAGAGACTGGAGTCCCTGCCGCCAGAAGGCCTTATCCGTCAGGTCGATGCCTGCGATCTTGGCGGTATCCTCCACGCAGGTGACGGAGGTGGCGTGGAGCATCTTCTTATACAGCGGCACGAAGTCCTTGCCCTCCTGCTGATACTTGGCATACAGGCCGCGGGCAAACAGGCCGCCGAAGGCATAGGGGAAGTTGTAGAAGCTCAGGCCGCCGCTGTAATAATGGCCCTTGCACAGCCACATATACGGGTGCAGGCAGGTCTGATCCAGCCCGTCGCCGTAGGCCTTCTTCTGGGCCTCCAGCATCATCTGGCACAGGCGGTCGGGATCCAGGAACTCCTCCGGCCGGGCGGCAAACACGGCGGACTCGAACAGATACCGGGAGTAGATGTCGCAGATGATCTGGCAGGCGTCGGACAGCTGGCTCTCGATCAGAGCCAGCTTCTCGTCATTGCTCTCGGCGGCATCGATGGCGGCGCTGACGGTGAGCACCTCGTTAAAGGTGGAGGCCGTCTCTGCCACGGGCATGGTGTACTCTTGGCACACCAGCGGGTGGGAGAACACCTGCTGATCGTGGAAGGCATGGCCCAGCTCATGGGCCAGCGTCACAATATCACCGAAGGCGCCGTCGAAGTTGGTGAGCACCCGGCTCTGCCTAGCGCTGGGGACACCGCAGTCAAAGGCACCGCCCACCTTGCCGTTGCGGGGATAGAAGTCGATCCACGCCTCGTCGAAGGCACGCTCCACCATGTCGTGAAGCTGGCTGTCGAAGCCACTGAAGATGCTCAGCAGATAGTCCTTGGCATCCTGTGTGGTGTACTTCTTGTCGCTCTTGCCCATGGGGGCGAACAGCTCGTACCAAGGCAGGCCGTTCTCGTGGCCCAGCGCCTTGCCCTTGGCCCGCAGATACTGCCAGAACTTGGGCAGATACTCATCCATGGCCCCCAGCAGGGCATCCAGCGTCTCCCGCTTCATGCGGCTCTGATACAGGGCCTTATCCAGCGGGGAGGCATAGCCCCGGACCTGGCACTCGTTGATGACCTGCAGCTTGATGCTGTTGAGGGCATAGGCCACGGAGTCCTTGATCTTGTCATAGCACGCCAGCTCCGCCTCATAGGCGCTCTTGCGGACGGCGGGATCGGGATCGTAGGCCAGATTGCGGATGGCGGACAGGTTGGTGATGCCGCCGTCGTACTCCACCTTCACGCTGCTGGTGAGGTTATCCCGCAGGCTCTCCCACGCCGAAGCACCGGAGATGTTCATCCGGGCGAACAGCTCCTCCTCCCGGTCGGTGAGCAGGTACTTGCTGTCCCGGCGGATGGACTCCAGCAGGAAGCGATAGGGCTCCAGCGCCGGGTCGGTGTCCATGATGGCGTCCAGATCCTCCAGCTCCGCCACCGTCCGGCGCAGGGAGGCGTTGGCGGCGGCGCAGCCGCTGAGCTTGGCGCTGAGCTGGTCGCCCAGACTGTTGGCCTTGGTATCGGCGGTGTTGGCGCTGCACCGAAGGCTGCAGAAGATGAAGAGCTTGTTGGCCAGCTCCTCCACCCGCTCCTGCACCTGCAGGAAGCGATGCACCAGCTGGCTGTGCTCCATGCCCGCCGCCTCACCGGCCAGCGTGTTCACCGCCGCAATGGCCTCGTCCAGTGCCTTCATATCCCCGGTAAACGCCGGGTCGTCAAAATCCTTGTAAAGGATACTCAGATCCCATACCTCGTTCATGTTCGTTCCTCCTTTTCAGATAGGCGGCTCCCCGCTGGTTTTTTCCGTCACATTATATCACACCCTTCCATCGGTTACAACCATTTGTTTCCGGGAAAAGAGCATCCCCCGGAGCAGTACTCCGGGGGATGTGTGCTTTCATATTGCTCTGTCATCCGCACTGGTGGGAATGGACCGTATACTCTGCGGTGTCGTGGCCGTCGTGGTGGATCAGGACGATCACGCCACCGTCATACCGCAGCGTCACCGTGCCGTCCTCCGCCCGCTCGCCGCCGGTGAGGGTCACGGAGGTCATCCGGGTATCCGTGTGGGCGACGTAATAGCTATCTGTCTCCGCCCAATAGATGAATTTGGACAGCCCCGCCTGATTGGTTTCCGCCAGAGACACGCCGAAATACTCCTTCAGCACGGCGTCCATCACCTGTCGGGGCGCCCGAAAGTACTGCATGACCGACTCCGGATCCAGCGACGTCAGATACGCCCGCTCCCGGTCGGTGAGATAGGTGTGGCCATAGAGAAGCCCGTAGAACCCGATGCCGTCATAAAACAGGTGGTGCAGGTCGATATCCTTCGGGGAGGTATAGCTGCTGGTGGTGGCCTGACTGTACCAGCTGCCCGGCGTGAACATCGCCTGAAACTCCTCCAGCTCCTCAGCCGTCAGCGTACCGTTTTCCGGCTTCTGAGGATCGGGCTGCTGATTCTGGGCGCAGCCGGCGCACAGTCCCACGCACAGGCACAGCATCAGCACCATCGTCAGGAAACGTTTCATAATATGATCCTCCTTCACTTCAAAGCTCTTTTTTACGGTGCTCCTCTGTAAAAGACCTTACCATACCCGTCTGCGCCCGTCAATAGTTTTTTCGCAAAAACGTCTATATTTCTCCCGTTTTTCTTTTATTTTTCATCTAATATATACAAATCCGTTACAATTTGATACAAAACTGTTACAGCTTACTCCTCCTCGGAAGGCTTCCTGCGGAACATCTCCCGCAGGCTGTCCTTCAACCCCTTGGCCGTCTGGCGGATATCCTCCACCGTCTCCGCCACGTCGGAAACCTCCACGTTCCTTTCACCGGTAGTGAATACGAAGCCGTCGCCGCCCTTGCGGCACACCACGTCTCCCCCGGCCCGGACGCTGCCGCCTACACTCCCGCAGGCCACATCGCCGCCTGCGGTGACATTGCCCTCCACACCGGCGCAATGCACATCACCGCCGGCCTGCACGCCGCTGCCTACGGCGTCACACGCCACATCTCCGTCAGCCGTGACACTGCCGCCTACCTCGCCGCACTTCACGTCTCCTCCGGCGGTGACGCTGCCCTCCACCGGGCCGCTCTCACACACCACGTCGAACCAGCTGCTGACATTCACCGCCGGACCGTCGTACACGAACCGCAGTTCCTCCCGGTGTCCTCTCAGCGCTGCCGACTCCTCCGTCAGCAGCTGATGCCCGTGGTACATCACCGCATACAGAGTATCGTCGTCCGGCCACGGCAGGGTGCGCTCCGCCTCCTCCTGCTCCGCCGTCCGCTGGGGCTGTGGGGCCTCCCGGCCAAACAGATCGTCCAGTGTCACATGGAACAGATCCGCCAACTGCGGCAGCAGCTGCACATCCGGGCAGGAAAGCCCATTCTCCCACTTGCTCACCGACTGATACGTCAGTCCCAGGGCATTGCCCAGCTGTTCCTGGGTCATGCCCGCCTCTTTCCGCAGCTGTGCGATGCGGCCTGCCAACAAATTCTCACTCATCGTGTGTTCGCTCCTTTCATTTTACCATCGATGGTGTGCTCTCAGCATATAAAAACCCGCCTGAAAAGGCAATAACGGCGTAGTTGAATTACGGATATTATAATTCAACCAACGGTTGAGTGCAACAAAAAGAGGCGCAAAACCCCCGGTTTTGCGCCTCTCGTACCTTCAAGAGCCTGAGATCCTTACACATTCACAGCTTCTGTCCCTCGTCCGGCTCCTCCACCAGCACCTCCCCCGCCGGGGCGTCGGAGAAATCCAGCTGGATCACCGCCTGCGTCCGGTTCAGGGAGCAGCCCACGGTCTTGCCCCGCTCCGCCGCCGCACCGGCGCACTTCTCCAGCAGCTGCCCCAGGATCTCCTGATTCAGCCCGCCGCCACGCCAGTGGAACACAAAGTGCTCCTGCTTCTTCCGCAGGGTCTGCCGCACCCGCTTCTCCACATCCTCCGTCTTGGTGAAGGACAGCGACCGGTAGAAGTACCCCTTGTCCCCGATGCACTCCGGCAGCGGCAGCACCAGCCTCTGGTGGTCCCGGAAGATATGCCGGTCGTCCAGATTGAAGTAGTCGTACCGCTTCATCCCCCGCTGGAGGGAGTTATCAAAGGTGGCGTCCACATGATACCGCTGCCCCTCCACCGTCACCACGTTCCATGTGTGCCGGTATCGCACGCCGATCTCCGGTGCCGCCTCGCTGAGCGCCACGATACAGGGAAGCCCCACAGCGTCGCACAGGGCCTTCACCGTCTTGGCGATGCCCTCACACACCCCCACCCCTTGGGTCAGCGGCCCGATGATTTCGTGGGAATAGGACTTTTTCAGCTTATCATAGGTGACGTTCTCCAGAATGAAATCGTGGATGGCCAGCTCCTTCTCCCGGTCACTCTTTCCCTTCAGGGGCCGGGCCAGCCGCTCCAGCCGGGCCGTCACCGCCTGCCGGTGCATCTTCACCTTTCCCCGGTCGAACAGATAGTCCGGCAGCACCTCCACATGATCCGCCCCCGGCATCTTTCGATAGTGAAATCCCGTCACGAAAAACAGCAGCGGCAGATCCAGCTTCATCCGCAGATAGATGTCCGACAGCACCTCCGTCCCCAGATCCGGCACCCGGATCACCGCCGCCAGCGCATCGCACCCCGCCGCCAGCATATCATAGACCGCCTTTTTCTCCTTGCTCAGCTGTCCGTAGTAGTATCCCGCCATTCCTCAGCGCCCTCCCCTTACAAGTCAGGCTCTATTGTACCCGCCCCGCCGCCCTTTGGCAAGTCCTTACCAGCCGATGGCTGCGCCGTACTTGTCAAACAGCGCCGAAAAGCGCTTCTTCTGGGTGGGCGTCATCCGCTCCTTGTACAGGGTAATAAGGTTCTGTGCGCTGCGGGTATCCCCGGCCTTGAGATAGTTACCCATGGCCCGCTCCAGACTGTCGCTGGCAGTGGAGCTGAGGGACTGGGGTTTCTCCCCCTCCACCGTCCGGCCGCTGCCATACCGCACGCCTCCGGCGGCCTTCTGTTCGTCCGCCGCCTTGCCGGCATAGTACTTCAGCATGGTGCTGTACAGATCCCGGTCCTCCTTCCCCACGCTGTTATAGTACTCATACGCCCGGTCGCTGTCGGACTGCCACGCCTTCAGCTGATCCTGCCAGCGGCTGTAATCCACCTGCTCCGCCTGCTGCAGCAGGCCGTACCGGTCCATCAGGGCCTGTCCCTGCTGCTCATAGCGGCTGCGAGCCTGCTTCTCCAGCTCCGGGATCAGGGCCGACAGCTCCGACAGATACTGGCTGTACGCCTGCTGCCCCGTCTGCTGGGCATAGCTGGAGCCGTACCCACCGGACAGCGCCGCCGCCTGCCCCATGGTATCCTCCATGGCCGCCTGTCCCTGCCTCTGATAGAGCCGTGCATAGCGCTGATAGTCGGCGTCCTGCTCCGGGTCGTAGGCATAGGGCTTACGGGAGCTGATCTGGTCGTACAGCGCCGCCAGCTGCTGCTGGAACCGGGACTCATACTCCCCCGGCTTCTGCCCCTGCAGGCTCTCCCACAGAGCGCGGGCCGCCGTCACCTCATCGGATGGGGTATATCCCTTCTCCAGCTGCCGCATCCGACTCATAGTCTCATCCGACACGCCGGAGAGCACCTGACCGCTGGTGCTGGGGCCTGAGGTAGCCGGAGTCAGCCGGGCCAACAGACTCCCCATGGTCTCGCTGCCCGCCACGCCGTCCACCCGCAGGCCATTCTTGCGCTGATAGTCCAGCACCGCCGCACGGGTCTTTTCGCCGAAGCCGCCGTCCACGTCCAGCGAATAGCCCACCTGGTTCAGTGCCTGCTGCAGCTGCTTTACCGTCTCTCCGTAAGAGCCGTAGTAGACGGTAGGATAATTGGATGCCATCTTTCTTCCTCCTTTTCATGCCGTCCGTTGCCAGACGTACACCGCCAGATACGGCGGCATATTGTTGTGGGCCTTCCCGCCGCCCACGCTGCCCGTTTTGGTATTGCGGCTGACATCAAAGGCCGCCGGGGCATAGGGATAGTACCGACCGCTGCCGCTCTGCACGCCCATATCCCCCACGGTAAAGGCCTTCTGGCTGTTGGTGATAAAGCCGTAATACCCCGCCTGATTGGCCGGATCGTGAGCATGGGCGGGCAGTTCATTCTCCGTCAGCGTGTGGACCGCCTCACCGCCGGTGGTCCCTGCACCATACGCAGTGCCTGCCGCCAGCAGGAACCTGTCCCGGATGCGCTCCCATGTCCCGCCGAACAGCGCCCCAGGATCGGTGTCCACCGCCGACAGATACAGGCTCCCCACAGGATAGATCAGTTCCCACAGGGGCTTGCCCTTCACATAGACCTCCCACTCCGGGTTCACCTCCACCGCCCGTTCGTGCTCGGCATACTTTCCCACGCCTACCGCCGTGCCGCCGGAGGCCAGATGCACCGCAGCCGCCGCCGTGGGAATGGCGCACACCACCGTTCTCCGACTCCCCGGCAGATCCTCCGCCGAGAGCTCCAGCTCATACGACAGCAGCGGAGAAAATCCCGGCAGCACCTTCTCCACGCCGCTCTCCAGTGCCGTATAGCCGCCGAACTCCCCGCCGGGACGCCGGGAGCGCACCCGCAGGCTCACCTGATTCCGCCCGCCCACGTCGGAGCACTGCGCCCCACACTTCACTTTCACATAACCGCCATCGCTGCACGCCGTGCCGTCGGCATCGCACCGGCATACCGCCGGCCGGGTCATGGTGGGGCCGCTGTACTCATATACCGTCACCGACCCCGCCTCCACAGAGACACTGCGCCCCCGGCTGTCCTTCACCACGGCCGCAGCCGTCACCTCGCCGCTCACCGACACCGCCCCGGCAGACACACCGTTCAGACCGCTGCCGCCTACACCGCCGCAGCTGACGCTGCACCCGTCGATGGAGGACCCATAGGCCCCCTGCGCCGTCACCTGCCACCTCAGCCGGGTCATGCCCTTGACAAACACGCCCCACTGCTCCAGCACGGCATTGTCGTTCACCGGCGTCACCGTCAGCGCCGCCGTGGGCCGCACCGTATCCGGCACATAAACCCTGCACTCCGTGACACTGCTTCCCATGGTGGTGTCGCCGTCATAGGTGGTCACCGTCAGACGCATAGTCCCCGCCACAGATTGAGGCAGCTGCCGGGCCAGCTCCAGCGGCGGAGTCCACGTCAGCTCCCGCTGCGCCGTCTCCTGCACCACCGTGCCGCTGGCACCGCCCAGCGCATACGTCACCCGGTGGGTGTACCGCTCCTCCTCTGCACGAATGGACAGCACACACGCCTGCCCCAGCGTCAGCTCCGCCGCCCGCAGCACCGAGGGCCGCAGGATACGGGGCAGCGCTACCGCCGCCGACACCGACAGGCTGGCCGGGGTCCAGCTGGATTCCACATCCGACACCCACTGACCGCCCAGCTGCACCGAGCCGTTTCCGTCCGCCCCATGGCGCACCGTCACCGTCCGCTCTCCCAGCAGATACCATCCCGGCGCCGTGTACTGATACGTCTGATAGACCTTCTGTCCCTGCAAAACGTAGTACGCCGAGTCCTTCTCCAGATTGTATGACCCCGTGGTGTTGGCGTACAGATACAGCCGCAGCCGCAGGCTGGATGTGTTGGCCGCCCGATCCTGCGTCACCGTATAGTCAAGCCTCAGCTTCCAGCCGTTGCCGGAGGCCCCTCCGTAAATACTGGCCATTTCCTCAACCTCCCATCCACCGGATCACCAGTCCGTTCTCCGACGAGATCTCCCACTCCCCGATGCTCATGCCCTCCAGCACCGTGATGTTGGTGATATACAGCCGGTTGTTGGACACATACGCCACCTCGCTGGCATCCTGCCAGAAGGACAGCTTGCTGGCAGTGAAGGTGGCCCGGAAGTCGTTCTGCTCCACCACCGTCTCCCCGTCCACTTCCCGGCAGATGAGGTTCTGCCCCACCGCCACGCCGTACTGCGGCACCGCCCCATCGTAGCACACGATACCCGTCCGGATGTATCCTTCCGTCTCCACCCGGTACTGCTCAAAGGCGGCGGACACCGTCTCCGTGCTGGCCTGCAGATCTGCAAAGAAGCTGTAATACTGGGTCAGCGCCTCCGGATTCGCCTCCAGATACGCATTGAGCCGCTCCACATAGATGCCGAACTCCGACGCCGCCACATACTCCCCCGTCAGCTTGGTCGAAAGCTGATCCATACGCCGCTGCACCGTGTCCGCCGTCTTGACGATCATACTCTTCAGGGTCTGATACTGCTGCTCCCGCTCCGCCGCCGGGGCCGCAGTGCCGCCGGAGGGTGCGGCAGTCCCGCCGCTCTCCAGCTGTCCCAGCGCCACATTCAGCTGCTGGGCCATCTGGAACAGATACGAATACTGCCGTACCAGCTGCTCCTGCACCGACCCTCGGGGGCTGGGCGGCATCATCAGTGTACTCACGGGCCGTCACTTCCCTTCTCATACACCGCCGTCAGGCTGTATACCCGGCAGCCGCCCACGCCATAGAGCCGCAGCCGCAGTCTCCGGCACCTCCGGGGCCGCACATGGAGCACGCAGTCCCGCAGCCGCCCGCTGCCGGTGACGCCGCCCTGCTCCTGCCACGTCTGCCCTTCGTCATAGCTCACTGCCGCCCGGACGGTACTACCCTCCTCCGGCCGCAGCCGCAGAGACAGACGCACCAGGTACTTTCCCTCGCCGGAGTCCAGCCCCAGATCGCCGGTCTCCGCCCGCCATGCAACAGGCTCCTCCTGCACCGTGCCGCCGCCCTTTAAGGCGAGAATGTCCCCCGCCTTGGTCATGGCGTACAGCACGCCGCCGCTGACGGCGAAACCCACCGCCCGCAGGTCGTCCTCCCGGTGCCACAGCCCCTGCCGCACATCATATACCAGCAGCTGCGGCTGATTTTCGGCGTCCAGCACCGAGAGATAGTACTTCCCGTCTGCGCCTCCGGCCACGGCGCCGTGATACTCATCCTCCCCCAGCGCTTGGGATACCCGCTGGGGCATACTGCCGTCAAAGGCATATACGCCGCCGCAGCCGTGGTAGTACAGCACGCCCTCCACCGTCTGAAGGCTCCGTCCGCTGCCCTTCCTGACGCCGGGACACCGCACCGTCACGATCTGGTGCGCTCCCGCCGCACTGGGATACACCCGCTCGACGCAGTCCTCCTTGAAAAACAGAGGACTGCCCAGATAGTCCGCCGCCCCGGTGAAGGGGCCGTCGGAGCCACGGGTGGCTGCATAGCTGTCGGTGCTGCGCCCGGCATAGCAGTTCCAGTTCTTGAAATCCCCCAGCTTACTGGCATAGATCTCATTGACGGCCTTTCCGTCTGTCACACCGTATCTGCACCCCCACAGCCGGTTGCCGCTCTCGATAACGAAGTCCATCTCCGGCACGCTGCGCCGCACCGTCAGCTCCGCCGTCTGGGTCGCCTGACCGGCGATCATCCCCGGTACCACCAGAGCGCCGTCCTCCGCCGCCTCCAGCACATGGCTGCCGTTGAGACTCTCCTCCCGGCACCCCTCGATAACCACGCCGTCCTCGGCGGCGAAGCCCACGCCGATGCCGCCTGCCGCTATTTTTATATAGGTATCCTCCCGGATGCTCCAGCCACTCTCACCGTACTGCCGCAGCACCGGCACCTCTCCGGCGGTGTCCAGCCACAGGCACCCTCCCGCCGGGTCCGTCGGCGGTTCCTCCGAAGCCAGATAATCCCCCAGTGCCGCCCCCTTGGCCCCGCAGAGAGACAGTGTCACCTGTCCCTGCGTCTGCACCCGATTCTCCAAACTGCCGTACCGGCTGAGGTCGCCGGTGTTGATGTACTTCTTGTCCGGCCACACGATGAGCCAGCTGCCCATGCCAATGAGCTGCTTACTTCCCTCCGTCAGCACCAGTTCCGTGGCCACGCCGCCGATATACAGGGTGTGACCGTCCACCCAGATCAAAGCATCCTTGGCGGCTATGCCGCCGGGGGACTCCACCCGCCCTGCAAGACCACGTCGGGGCCGCACCGTCAGGGTGGGATAGCCGTCAGAGGTGAGGTTCTCCATCTCCCGGAAGGAGCCCAGCTCCCCTCTTGCCCGCCGATCCAGCCCTAAAAAGCTGCTGATCGTCACCGTGCTCTGCACCGGCACGCTCATTTTCTGAAAAAACATCCCATCCCCCTCACATCAGCCGCAGCGCCTTCACCCCCTGCCGGGGCATATGACTGCGGCACCAGAAGTCCCGGTATGTCAGCAGGGCGTTGTTCCAAGCGGCACAGGCATTGTTGTACCGCTCCATCTCCCCGTTGGCGTAGTGGATCTGTGCCTCCACATAGTGGCGGTACAGCTCGTCATAGGGCGGCTGCACCAGAAGCACCGTGTCCTCCCCGGTGTCCTCCGGCGGCACCTGCGCCTCCTCTCCGCCTGCGTGGGGCTGATGCACCTCCCGC
>QWCE01005897.1_pt1 | contig 10866 bp, 7 predicted proteins | sample 1972531 | NCBI WGS metagenome assembly QWCE01 (sample SAMN09866716, study PRJNA288562) | Human gut metagenome isolate term4_stool, whole genome shotgun sequencing... | reverse complement strand
TTATGCCCCACTTCGCCGGTAATATCTTCCGCGTCATCAGTGAAGTTACGTACCATCTCGTTCATCCCGTTTACCCCAATAGTGGAGAAATGATTATCGAGAGTACCCAGGTAACGGCGAGTATAGGGGAAAAGACCCGAATCCATATGCCAGGAAATAACTTCCCGTTTCTTCTCTAGCGACTGGCTGGCCAGGTGAATCAAGTGATCGAGCCGCTTGGTGAGCCCTTCTAGATCACCCTTATAGAGATAGCCGAGGCGCGCCATATTGATGGTTACTACCCCTAGGGAACCGGTTTGTTCCGCCGAACCGAATAGTCCGTTGCCTCGTTTTAACAGTTCCCGTAGGTCTAGTTGCAAACGGCAGCACATGGAGCGAATCATATGGGGATCCAGATCCGAGTTCAGGAAGTTCTGAAAATAGGGCAGGCCGTATTTAGCGGTCATGGCGAATAGGCGTTCGGTGTTGGGGGAATCCCAATCGAAATCGGGAGTGATGTTGTAGGTGGGGATGGGGAAGGTAAACACCCGTCCATCGGCATCCCCGGCGGTCATCACTTCAATGAACGCCCGGTTGATCATCTCCATTTCTGCGGCCAGATCCCCGTAGGTGAAGTCCATCAGTTCCTCCCCAATCAAGGGATATTCATCTACCAGATCATCCGGGCAAGTCCAGTCGAAAGTCAGGTTAGTGAAGGGGCACTGGCTGCCCCAGCGGCTAGGCACGTTCAGGTTGTAAATCAGTTCCTGCATACATTGGTGAACCTGCTCGTAATCCAGGTTATCTTTGCGGATAAATGGCGCCATATAGGTGTCGAAACTAGAGAAAGCCTGCGCCCCTGCCCACTCGTTTTGCAAAGTTCCCAAGAAGTTTACGATTTGCCCGCAGGCGGAAGAAAAATGGCGAGGCGGATTCGAGGCAATCGCACCCGGAACCCCGTTGAAACCTTCCTGCAGCAGCTGCTTTAGGGACCAGCCGGCACAGTAACCGGCAAACATATCCAGGTCGTGAATATGGTAGTCACCCTCACGGTGTGCCTGCCCAATTTCGGGAGTGTAAATCTCGTTTAGCCAATAGTTGGCAATCAGTTTGCCCGAAGAGTTAAGGATTAGACCCCCCAATGAATAACCCTGGTTCGCATTGGCATTTACCCGCCAATCAGCTTTTGATAGATACTCATTTACGGTCTGAGCGGGATCAACCAGGTGTTTCGTTTTCGTTTGGGGTGCCATTTTTATCCTCTTCTGGTTCCTTCAAGTTCTTCTTGTTTGTCTACGGCTTCGTAGCCACCGTTATCGACTATAGGCACAAGCGGGCGGAAACAGGTAAAGACACACGAGATATAGTAGGTTTCCTAAATGTTAACCACTAGATATTGTGTTTGCGCGGATTTTTCTCATATTTGCTGGCGGGGGCGGAAATAACCTCCAACGCAAACTAATGGGAAAGCTCTAAGCCCTAAAACCCTTTGGGGCAAAAGACCTAGGCGGGAGCAGAGGACGATTTTAGGGTGCGCATTCCGGCTCGCGCGACCTCGAAAATAAAAACCCAGCAAGTTCCAGCGAGGGCGAGGACGGTTCCTCCTGCCAGAAAGAGGGCGAGCCAGTGACGCGAGACCGCGAGTTCGCGCAGGTCACTGCTGGCGCTGCCGGCCGAAAAATAAGGGGTGCCGGCACTTAGTTGAAAATAACAGTAGGCGACCATCATTATTCCTACCAGAACCATGATCGCCGCCAGGAAGGTGACGATCCGTCCTCGTCGCAAGGCTCGCTGTCCCCGCTCTCCCCCCAGCTCCAGAGGAGAAAGCAGCAGAGAAAACACGGCGACTACGCAAATGGCGGCGAAGACGTCAGACGGGCGATGCCAACGCGCTACGATTACCGCTAAAGCCACTAACCAGAGCACCAGTGCCGATAGATAGGTAGCTACTTCCCGCCAGCGATCAGCCGCCACCATCACCAGCGCTACCGCGGCCGCTCCTGCGGTCGTAGTGTGACCAGAGGGGAAGGAATTCGTCATATAGTAGGTGATTCCGAGAGCGGGACGAGATAGCAAATAATGCTTGAGAACCTGGGTGGTTACCGTGGCTGCCACCACCATCACTAGCATCCGGGCACCCAGAGCAAAACGCCGTCTTACCAGGGCAACTATCACTGCCGCCGCGATTAGCGGTACCAGAATAAATAAATACCATTCCCGCAGCAATACTTGATCCCAAGGCGCAAATGCGCCGTTGAGTTCCGATAGCGCAAACATGGCCAAGGTATCAGTAGCCTGCCCCGCGCGGGTGCACACAAAAATCAAGTAACAGGCTACAAACAACAAGACCGCAAATAGCGCTACCGAAAAACGACGCACGTAACCGGCAGTCAGTCCCCTTCTCAGCGCGCTAGTCATGCTTTAACCTTATTTTGTCACCCCTGTGGTTTCCACAACCAGAGGGATTTTGGGCGCAGACTCTAATTAATAATATTTTCACGTCAACAAGGAGACCCCGGTGAGTATCGCTGACCTGGCGAACGGATTACGTTCCTTTAGCAGCGACCAGTTGCTCTACGAAACCGTGTTACCTGCGCGGCGCCCCAGTTTCGCACCCTGGCCGAGTTGGGTAGGCAAAGATCTACCGGCAGGACTTAAAGCCGACGGAATCGAACGTCTTTGGGAACATCAAGTTAACTGCGCAAATGCTTTACATAGTGGGCGGGATGTGATTCTTACTTCCGGAACCGGGTCCGGTAAATCTTTGGCGGCATGGCTGCCGTTCTTGGCGCAGCGCCATAAATCCCTGTTAGGCGTCCGTCCCACCGCCCTCTACTTAGCACCTACCAAAGCCTTAGCTCGTGACCAGGCGACAGCTTTAACCCACTGGGCAAACCTGGCCGCACTGGATCTACAGGTCGCCCCGGTAGATGGCGACAGTCCTGCGGAAGTTAAAAAGTGGGCGCGCGCAGGTGCCGAGGTGGTGCTGACCAACCCCGATTTCCTGCATTACGCATTGCTACCCCATAACGAGCTTTGGCGCCCCTTTTTGCGGGGATTATCGCTGGTGATCGTGGATGAGGCACACTATTACCGCGGGGTATTGGGGGCAAATGTGGCCTTGATTTTACGCCGCCTGCGTCGCCTGGCTCGTAAATACCAAGCTGAACCCGTCTTTGCTTTACTGTCGGCTACTACCGCTAATCCGGAAGCTCATGGGGCTAATATGTTGGGGCGAGGACGCTCGCTAGAGGTTATTGACCGCGACGCTTCCGCCTGTGGTGCCCGCACGGTTTTCGTCTGGCGCCCACCGCTAATCGAGGATAGTGACCCCGCTTCCTGGGAAGATGAAAATCTTTGGGAAACCAGTGAGAGAGGAGGCTCGTTTAGCAGCGTCGCGGCAGGAAAGGAGCCAAAAGTAACTGGAGCAGCCGCCACCCAGAGTACGAATGCGGCGGCAGAGGGACCACGCTATCCCGCCATTTGGGAAGGCGGACGCCTGCTGGCTCAGCTAGTAAATAGCGGAGGGCGAGTTTTGACCTTTGCGCCCTCGCGGCAGGGAGTAGAAACTATTGCCCAGATCGCCCGGGATCAGCTAAGTACCCGTAACCCGGGGTTAATGTCGCGAGTGGCCGCCTATCGCGGCGGTTACCTGCCCGAAGAGCGCCGAAAGTTAGAAAAAGAGTTACGCACCGGTACGCTGCAAGGCCTGTCAGCAACCTCTGCCTTAGAACTGGGAATCGATATTTCCGGACTCGATGCCACCATCACCTGTTCTTGGCCGGGAACCCGCGCCAGTTTCTTTCAGCAACTTGGTCGTTCTGGTCGCTCCGGGCAAGAAGGCTTAGGCATCTTGGTGGTTTCCGATAATCCTTTAGACGATTTTCTAGCTCACCACCCGGAAGAGATTTTTCGCTCCGCCGAGCAAATAGTTTTCGACACCGAAAATCCGTTTGTGTTGGCTCCCCAATTGCTGTGTGCCGCGGCAGAACTTCCTTTAAACAGTGAGGATACTGCTTTATTTGGAGAGGCTAGCGCCCAGATTATGACACAGCTTCGCCAGCAAGGATTGCTGGTAGATCGCCCGGGGGGACTTTGTTTCGATATCACCAAACGATTTTCACCCTGGCAGGCAGTAAAACTTCGCGGAGAGGGCGGCCAAGTACAAATTATTGAATCAGAAAGTGCCCAGGTAATTGGCACGGTTGATAGTTCTCGGGCGGACAGCGTGCTGCACCCGGATGCGATTTATGTGCATCAAGGCCGCGTCTGGCAGGTTTCTCGCCGAGATGACGATATCGCGGAAGTGGTTCCCGGGCCGAAGAAGCTACGTACCCGCCCCAACACGGATACCAGTATTTCGATTACCTCAGAAGAAGCCGCCCCGCTGACCCCTTCGCCGACAGTTAGCTGGCATTACGGGCGGATCGAAGTGCAAACCACGGTTACTTCTTTTGACCTATTGCGCCTGCCGGGTCATGTTTATCAAGCTACTTTCCAATTGGATTGCCCCACCCGCACCTTGCAAACTACCGGCACCTGGTTCACACTAACAGAAAAGCTTGTTAAGCAGCTGCAGCTAAACGAAGAACAGCTGCTGGGTGGGGGGTTGCACGCAGCCGAACACGCCCTGATTGGTTTACTTCCCTTGGTGGCTACCTGTGACCGTTGGGATCTGGGGGGATTATCTTTAACCCAGCATCCTCAAACTGGACTGCCCACGGTGTTTATTTACGATGGCACCCCCGGAGGTGCCGGTTTTTCCCGGCAAGGGTTTCGTCAGCTAGAAACCTGGCTAGATTTAACCTATCGGCAAGTCAGCGCTTGTCCCTGCAAGCAGGGGTGTCCGCGCTGTATCCACTCCCCCAAGTGCGGGAATGGAAACGAAATGCTTTCTAAATCTGCCGGACGGGATCTTTTAGAGTTCTTACTTAGCAGCTTTGGTTCGGCCGGCACTGCCAGATAAACCAATGTTTTAAGGGGGATTAATGGCGGGGCCGGCTCGGGAATGAGCTTTCAGCTGCCAGTTGAAAACGGTTTTTATCCGCACCGAAACTTGCACGTCCCTAACGCGCAAAATACAGGAATCTAAGGACACCGCATTTTCTCGGGCAACCTGAGTAGCCACGGCACAGGGAGCGTTCGCGGTGCCATAAAAGTGAGCCTGGGCGGCGGCTAGAGCCGCGAAGTCAGCCCCCGTTTGTGCCCGTGCCTTCGCACTTAAGGCTCCTCCTAATAGTCCAATCCCCACCGTCAAAGCCGCTAGCAAACAGATAAATCCTACCGCCCAAATGGTGGCCGATCCCGCCTCCGCCGTTGTGGGGGATAGCTGGGCGCGACTATTCCCGGTTTTCACGGCGCTATCCCCATCGCCAACTCTGGTTCCTTTAGCGTGCTGGCTTTACAACTCACCGCGGGTAAAAGTTTTGCTTTCCCCACCAGGTTCTTACTGGCTGTGGCACGTACCCACTGCCCGCTGCTTTCTACGCTGACCTTGATGCTGCCGCCGCCTGGCCACGTTTTTCCGATGCTCGCCGCGCGCGCTGCCGTCCGCGCCGCGTCACAAGTTTGCACCTTGGCAGCGCCAGCTACCCCAGCGCCTAAACCCATCACCGCTACCGCCACCAAGGCAGGCAGGGTCAAAGCGGTTTCGACAGTGGCGTAACCACCCTGACAATCCCGATGCATTTGCCGCAGTCGGCGCAGCCATCTAATAAACTGCGCCGACTGCGGATGTTTCCCAAATATTGTTGTCACTTTAAATCGAAAGTGCTTGTTTAATAATTGCAGTTAACGCGCTTTTTATCCCTCCTCCCTTAATGACTGCCATCAACAGACCAGCGAAGGCGGCTGCCGCTAAAGTACCGATGGCATATTCGGCGGTGGTCATCCCGTCCTCTTCAGTTCTTAGCCGCGCAATTGCCTGCCGGGTTTGCGCCCAAACCAGGGCGCGCAACGCGAAATCTTTCATTCCTTCCCCTTTCCGGTTCCCCCGCCGGTTCGGCCGGAGGTGGTATCAGCTTCGCGCAGGCAGGAAAAAACCGAGATACCTACAATAATGTTCTGTGTAAAGGCCGCAATTATCGCCTCTTGGGGACTTGTGGGCGATAATGGGCGCATGAGTGAGCAAGAACCCCTAACCGATAAAGAACTATTTGCCCAAGCCAAAAAAGCGATCCCCGGGGGAGTTAACTCTCCGGTTCGCGCCTATGGAAGCGTGGGCGGCACTCCGCACTTTATTAAAGAAGCGTTCGGAGCATATATACGTGACGAGGAAGACAACACTTTTGTGGATCTAGTGGGGTCTTGGGGGCCAGCGCTACTGGGACATTCTTGCCCCCCGGTAGTACACGCAGTGCAAGAAACTGCCGCTAAGGGCCTTTCCTTTGGTGCCCCCACGGTAGGCGAAACCAAGTTAGCGCAGGCGATTACCGCCCGTATGCCCGCTTGTGAGCAGGTGCGCATGGTTTCTACTGGCACCGAAGCCACGATGACCGCGATTCGTTTGGCACGCGGGGTAACCGGACGTGACCTAATCATTAAGTTTGCCGGTTGCTACCACGGTCACTCCGATGGACTGCTAGCTGCGGCTGGGTCGGGGGTGGCTACTCAGGGGCTACCGGGCTCTGCAGGGGTAACTGCCGCAGTCGCTGCCGAAACTATCGTGCTTCCCTATAACGACTTTGACGCGCTCACCGAAACCTTCGAGCGCAAAGGCGAACAGATCGCGGCAGTTATATGTGAATCCTGCCCCGCCAATATGGGAGTCGTACCGCCACTGCCTGGTTTTAACCAACATATTCGCGCTCTTACCCGCAAGTATGGGGCGTTAATGATTACCGATGAGGTGCTAACTGGTTTCCGGGTAGGACCTTCTGGATACTGGGGATTGCAAAACGATTATTGGATAGACCTCCCCGCTAAGCTTCCCGATTTTTCCGGCGAGGACGAGCTGGCTCGCTGGCGGGCAGGCGAGCTCGAAAAAGCAGAGTTCGTGCCGGATCTGTTTACTTTTGGCAAGGTGATTGGCGGGGGCATGCCGCTAGCGGCTCTGGGAGGCTCCCGCGAAATCATGGAGCAGCTTTCCCCGCTCGGCTCGGTTTACCAGGCAGGCACCCTTTCGGGTAATCCTTTGGCTACTGCTGCCGGACTAAAAACTTTAGAACTTGCAGATCATACCGTCTATGCCCGCACTAGTGCAGTTGCCGATGCCCTCATCGGGGCGATCGAGCAGGAGGCCGCAGAGGCGGGGGTTGCCCTGAAAATTAACCGGGCGGGCAGTTTGTTCTCCGTGTTCTTTGGAGAACTTCCCGCACAAGACGGAGTAACCAATTTCGAACAGGCCAATACGCAAGAAACTTTCCGTTACCGCGCCTTCTTCCACGCGATGGAAGAGGAAAACATTGCCCTGCCGCCTTCGGGATTTGAAGCCTGGTTCGTATCTTCGGCTCACGATGATCGGGCAGTAGGACGGATTTTGGAGGCCTTACCTTCCGCGATGCAAGCTGCGGCCGAAGCTGAAAGCAATGATAGTTAAGTTAAAATTGTTTACATTGTTACTCTAATCGAAACCTCATCACCCCAGGACTTTAGTCGCTTTTGATTGAATTCGATTAAAAATCTATCGCTATACTTTAATGTTGTGATACACTATTAAACGTATTAATAGGTTGGGTAGGAAAGTTCCGATTACTATGAGCATTCTGCGCAAGATCAGCAGTTTTGCTGCCACTATCCTAGTGGCAGCAGCGCCGCTGTGCATTGGCTTCTGCTCTGCTCCCTTCGCGCTTGCCACCCCTTCCGACACGCCGGCCACCAGTACTTCCACTACCGACCCAGTTCGTCAGCCCCAAAATCTCAATGACTGGTCAAAAGCTAATTGCCCTGGCGGAGAGCAGTTTGTTAATGACGCTCAGAAAAACACCCCAATTTATTTAGGTTATGCCAACGGGAACACCTACCTGGGCTACACCAATACCACGTGGGAAACCGATCCAAACAGGACTAAACCCAAGAACGAGTTTATTGATGCCAAAACTCTTAAAACCGTAAAAATCGAAGATGGAAAGTCTAAGGAAGTCCTTACTTACAAGCGCGAATTTGGAACTTGCGTGCGGGTAGCTGCGGATAAAACTGGGCAGTCTACTGCGAAGGTTTATTACGGAACCCTATTTAAGGCAGATGAATCTGCCTTATCTGCCTCCGGTTTTAGCAAGAACACTGAGACTGTTTTCCAGGTGACCAAAGTGAAGACTTGGGAACCGGGAACAAAGATAGAGTCGCGGGCTAGCGAGTCTAGTGACAGCTACCAAGAAATGCCCCACTCCGTGGCTAACAACAGTTCCGACAGCGGCTTTAATAACCGCCTAATAGGCACAGAAGACTGGATTTACCTACGGTTTAGCCAGTCCGGTTTTTATACCATCTACCTAAAAGCCGTCACTACCGACCCGAAGAATCCCAACAAGCCTTACCAGACCGAAATGGCCTATACCTTTATTGTCGGCAAAGAGGCTTCGGTTCCTAAAGATCTTCAGGATATTGTCGATGGAAAGGACGGGGAAGGATCAGAAAATCCCCCTACTCCCGATCCGGGAGAAACTACCCCTGATACTCCGGATCCGGAGCCGGGTGACGGGGAACAGGGTGGAGGCACCCATCCGGGAACTACCCCCAGCCCGAAGCCTGCAGCTGGCGCAAATGGTGCGGCGCGTAACCCCAACGTGTCTTCTTCTTCGCGACTGCAAGCCAGTTCGCAGCTAGGAGGAACTAACTTGGCGCGCACTGGTGGCTCGCTAAGTCGCGCCCAGCTGCCGCAACCTCCAGCAAATGCCTTCCCCACCCTGCCCGACCCGGCAGCTGGTTCTTCCCCGGCAGAAAATCCCGCGGGAACTGATCCCGGCTCTGCCACAGCTGACGGCTCCAATTCGGGCAGCCAAACTGGTAACGACAATCCCTTAAAATTCCAGGCAGATAGTACCTCTACCGATCTGGCTACCAAGCAGTGGATTCGTTCTTCCTCTTTAGCCGTATTTGCCCTAGGTCTGGGAGCTGCCGGGCTAACCGGTATCGGATTACTTGTTTTTTCCCGCCTACACCCCTAAATGAAAAAATCCTTCCGTAACCGGGTACGAGATTACCGGTTGAAAAGAGAAAAAGATCAGCCGTTGGATCAAGCCATCTACATGACGATAGCTACCGGCAGGTTGGAACCGCTGCTGCGCTCCCTCGCAATCTACCCCGTCTATAGCAGCGGCGAACTTCGCTCCCAAGGAGACTCCCAATTTTTAGTTGCCTACGCTACCCGCCTACGCGCCCCCGCATCCTCTACATTTAACGCCGCCCTCTTAACTGAACATCTTGATTCGATCCGCGAGGACGCCGAAGACTCTCAGCGAATAGGTGCCCTCCTTAACCCAGGGGGACAATTTGAGATCACTTTAGAAGCCCATGATCTCCCCCGTTTAACATCCCTAGTAGCAGGGATTCCTACCGAGGACGCCCTCACCCCGATCGCTTCGGAATCCTTAGAGATCACCCCGGTAAATAGCGAACATACCGCGCTACTGGTTTCTTTAACCCCCAGCCTGCCGGTACCAACCGGACTTACGCTGCAGGCTTTTACCGCCAGCTTTCAAGGATTTAAGCCTGGTAGATGGCCCGTGGTTTTTCTGGTAGACAGCGCGGGAGTTCCCCAAGCGATACCGGCTATCCTGAAAGAACAGCTCACCCGCAAGCTTCCCCAAGCCATCTTGGTAGATCCCGCCGTACCTGATTGGCGGCGTGATCTATTTTGGGGCTACCGGGAATTACTTACCTAAGCACTGCCGGCTCAATGCCGGCGGCGCTTGACCAAACCACGATTTATCTGGGTTTTATGGTTCTAATAGCTGCCAGGAACTGATCATTTTCTGCCCGGCTACCAATAGTTACCCGCACGCCCTCGGGAAATCCCCGCGTTTGTACCCCCTGGGAAAGCGCGGCAGCCTGAATCTGCTCCCCTACCGACCCGGAAAACCAGATAAAGTTGCCGCCTGCCTGCGGGATTGTCCAACCAAAATTGCGTAATTCACTAAGTACTCGCGCTTTCTCCTCACAGATCTGTAACACCTGAGAGCGCATAGCCTGATCATCTGCTAGTGCTGTCAGGGCGCAAGCTTCCGCCACCGCCGAGAGCCCAAAAGGAGTAGCCACTTTGCGGATCGCTTCCGCGAGCACCGGGCTCGTTAAACCGTAGCCACAACGCAAACCAGCCAAACCGTACGCCTTCGAAAAAGTGCGCAGCACCAGCAGATTAGGATAGTCCGTGAGTAAAGTCACCCCGTCAACGTGACCGGCAGAAGTATCAAACTCGAAATAGGCTTCATCCAAAACCGCCAATACCTGGCCAGGCAACGCCCCCAAAAACTCGCGAACTTCGGTTTGGGTCAAAGAAGGTCCGGTAGGATTATTCGGGCTACACAAGATAACCGCGGCCGTGTTTTCGTCTACGGCACCTAAAATCGCGTCCAGGTCATGGCTGCCGTCACTATTAAGTGGGATCTGGCGCGACGAGGCGCCGGTGATTCCCACTAGAATCGGGTAGGCCTCAAATGAACGCCAGGCATAGACCACGTTATTTCCCGCCTGTGCCACGGCGCTTAACGCATTCGCTAGCACCTGAATCGATCCCGGGCCTACTACCACCTGCTCGGGGTTTAACCGGTAATGCGTCGCCAATTTTGCTACCAGATTGCTGCCAGTGGCATCCGGGTAGCGGTTAGTGCTGGCCAGAGCCTGCTCCCCGGCCTCGACAATCGGCTTTGACGGGGCAAAAGGGAGCTCGTTACTGGATAGTTTTACTACTTTTCCGGCATCGCCTTTGCCGGCAACATAGGCGGGCAGGTC
>QWCE01009038.1_pt1 | contig 10867 bp, 6 predicted proteins | sample 1972531 | NCBI WGS metagenome assembly QWCE01 (sample SAMN09866716, study PRJNA288562) | Human gut metagenome isolate term4_stool, whole genome shotgun sequencing... | reverse complement strand
GAAGCATCGGGGTGATGACAATCTTCTGGTGGTTGACCTGCATGCCAACGAGTTGTTGGACTCTACTGCGGGCATGAGTGCCACGGATATTCTGAATTACCAACTGAAGAAGTTTCGTGACACTTTGGCTGAATATGCTAATAAGAAGGGGCAAAAAATCATCTTCATCCATGGTAAAGGTGAGGGTGTGCTGAGGCGAACGCTCATCAATGACCTGAATTATCGCTACAAGAAATATCCATATCAGGACGCAAGTTTCCAGGAATATGGTTACGGAGCCACGCAGGTGACGATTAAATAAGGAGAAGTTAACGGGAGTTACGGGAGGAGTTAACAGAAGTTAATGGACAATAGCTTTACAGTATAACTTAGGAGTTAACAGGAGTTACGAGGGGAGTTAATGGGAGTAAACAGACATTGCACTTTCAAATAAAAAGAATTTACTGCTAAACTTCACTTGCTTTCCATTTGCTCCTGTCAAATAATACGAACAACTTTAAATCAATACAATATGAAATCAGGATTTATCAAAGTAGCATGTGCAGTGCCACTGGTCAAGGTGGCTGACTGCATCTACAATGTAGAACAAACAAAGGCCCAAATTCAGCAAGCTGAAGAGCAAGGAGTTGAAATTATTGTATTTCCAGAGTTAGGAATTACATCCTACACCTGCCAAGATTTATTCCAACAGAAGCTTCTACTCGAGGCTTCCGAGGTTTCCATTCTCCATTTGCTTGACTTCACACGACAGTTGGATGTGATTAGCATCGTAGGCTTGCCCATTGTGGTGGGTGATTTGTTACTCAACTGTGCGATGGTCATCCAGCGAGGGCAAATCTTAGGTGTCATTCCGAAGACCTACTTGCCCGACTACAGTGAGTTTTATGAAAAGAGATGGTTTGCTTCTTCGCAAGATTTGAAGGAGACTACCATTCGTTATGCGGGACAAAATATCGTAGTAACCCCAGACCCTCAGATATATACTACTGACGATGGGGTACAGTTTGGCGTTGAGATTTGCGAAGATGTTTGGGCACCCGTTCCTCCCAGCAACACGTTGGCATTGGCTGGAGCTGATTTAATTTTCAACCTCTCTGCCAGTGATGCTGTCATTGGCAAGTACGACTACCTCAAGAGTCTCTTGTCACAGCAGAGCTCGCGCACTATCACAGGTTACATCTATGCAGCCAGTGGTTATGGCGAAAGCACACAAGACTTGGTTTATGCAGGCAATGGACTCATTTATGAGAATGGAGCGTTGTTGGCAGAAGGAAAGCGTTTCACTATGGAAAGCCAAATCCATTGTGATCAAATAGATATTGAAATGCTGAGAGCGGAGCGTCGTATCAACTCTACTTACGTAAATGCACAGCGACAAGTTAACACCTTTGCCAATCAAAGAGGGTTCTCAACCAGTTTGAGTCCTAACCAGTTTGCTATTTTCAACAACACCTCGGCTATCCATTATATTCCGTGTATAGCTCCAGAGAATGAAACAACCTTCACTCTTGAACGGGAGATAAATCCTCATCCTTTTGTCCCCGCTACCAATCTCTTGCCAGATAGCTGTGTTGAAGTGCTCAACATACAAACCATGGCACTTGCCACACGGCTGTCCCATATACAAGCCAAGACAGCTGTCCTTGGGGTTAGTGGCGGTTTAGATTCAACTCTGGCTTTGCTCGTCTGCGTTTTGACCTTTGATAAGTTGGGACTGGATAGAAAGGGAATTATAGGTGTTACGATGCCAGGGTTCGGAACTACTGGACGTACTTACCACAATGCCATGGACCTGATGCACAAACTGGGTGTCACGGTCAAGGAAATCAACATCGAAAAGAGTGTACTGCAACATTTTGAAGATATTGGACACGACCCACAAGTGCAAGATGTGACCTACGAAAATAGTCAAGCTCGTGAACGCACGCAAATTCTCATGGATTTAAGTAACCAGCTCAATGGACTTGTTGTTGGCACGGGCGATATGTCTGAATTGGCTTTAGGATGGGCAACCTACAACGGAGACCACATGTCTATGTATGCGGTCAATGCTGGCGTTCCCAAAACTTTGCTGCGCCATTTGGTTAACTATTATGCTCAACACCTTGCCGAAAATCAAGACATTGCGAAGATACTTTTAGATGTCATCAATACCCCTATCTCTCCTGAGTTAACCCCTGCCAACGAACAAGGGAAGATAGAACAAAAGACAGAAGATTTGGTAGGACCTTACGAGTTGCACGATTTCTTCTTGTATTACGTGCTGCGCTTTGGGTTCCGACCTCGTAAAATATTCCTTTTGGCAAAGAAAGCCTTTGCTGAAAGTATGCAACAGGAAGGGCAACATCAATTAAACGATGCTCTTCAAATGAAAGGACAATATGACGAGGAGACTATCAAAAAATGGCTCAAGGTATTTTTCAAACGTTTCTTCTCACAACAGTTCAAGCGTTCTTGCTTGCCCGACGGTCCTAAGGTGACGAGTGTCAGCCTAAGTCCTCGTGGCGATTGGCGTATGCCAAGTGATGCTATCAGCAGGTTGTGGCTTGAAGAGTGCGATACTCTCTAAAGCGTACTATTAGTTCGCTTGTCAAAACAAAATTAGATGATATAGAGTAAAAAGGAAATCAACCGTTTTGTGCTGATTTTCTTTTTACTCTTATTTCTTGGCGACTGGTTCGCTGCTATTATAAAATTCGACATACTGTTGCGCCACTTTCATGTAATCATGGTGCTTTTGAATGTATGCGATGCTTTTCTGTTGAAGAACACTGAGTCTTTCTGGATGCAATATCAGGCTCTCCAATTCGTGGTAAACACTTTCATAACTGGGTTTTACATTGACAATTGGTCTCAACGAGTCCTCGTGCAATAGCTGGTAGTTTTCAGGTTCGCCACCTCCTACACACACAATTCCCTTGCTCATTGCTTCAAGCGCATTCATGGCAGGAGTATAACTGTAAAGCTGATCCAGTATGACATCTGCTTCGTCCATCATGCGTTGGTATTGATGAAAAGGCACACTTTCGGCTATTTGCAAACTCACTTGATGAGGATATTTCAACACGAGGTCTTGTGCAGCTTTCAACATGATGTCTGTTCCTTTGTAGACAGACCGTTCACGATTGATGCCTATAAACAGTTTTAGCCGATGGTCACCATTCGTCATTGGTTGCCTTTCACTCATCGTTTTTGTCCGAATAGGAAAGGGGATGAACGTTGTTTTGTCGGGAAAGTGGGCGTGGTAGCATACCCAATATTCGTAAAGTCCTGCAATGATGCCGTCACAATCGTGTGCCATATATTCATTGAGCCATTGTTTATCCGTCCCCAACCAGTCCCTTTGCTCTTTTAGCGCATCAGCTGTTTGGCGTAATTCTTTGCCCATATTGAAATCGCTATACTTCAGCGGCATGTCGGTGCAACAGGTGTGAACCCAGTAGTAATCCATGCCAAAGGCACCCATGAATATCTTTTTGTTGTGTTTGCGCAAGTATTTGTAAATGGGCATGATGCGGTGTGCTTTGATTTCCAAGAACATCGGGTTAACTACCTGCACGACATCATAGCCACATAACAGGGGGAGCAAGCGGTATAGTTTCGCCATATAGCGCATACCGCCTAATTTTCCAAGTGTTCTTGACAAATCGATGTCACGCTGATAGTTTTTCCAGAAGTCACCATTCGATACCACTGTTACCGTGTGTCCCAACTTTCGTAGTCCTTCTGCCAATGTCCAGTGCACATTGCTGTATTCTCCTAAAAGCAAAATCTTCATCTCAATGTCATTAAAATGAGCAAATATCTGCCTGCTTTGGTGCGTATTAGGCGTCTGAAAAGGCTATACTTACGGGTATATTTCTTATCGGGTAGCGGATAGAGTCCATGTCGCCTCATCTCCTGCAAAGCAGTTTCAAGTCGGTGAAGACTGTGCGTATAGCGTGCCACATTATATATATAGTCCATAGAGAGCTGTGCGATGCGTCGCTGCATGGCGTTTCGCTCCATGGGAGGTAGCGTGTCAATGCGTTGCTGAAATTGTCCCAATATCCGAAGAGTATCTTGCAGGCGTTGCAATTGGGTTTTCTTATTTTTGCTTGTGGTACACGAGTTGTCTCTCTTTCGATAGTAATACGCCTTAGCATCGGTGATGTACAATCGTTCGGTGCGCAAGATGAGCAGGGGTGTGAATTCCTCATCTTCGTTCAGCAAGCCTGGTGTAAATCTTAATCCGCACAACAAATCACGCTTAAAGAGCATGCTCCAAACAGCAACTTTCAGGTTGTGTGTACTCATATATTGGCTACCAGTCATGGGACCTTCAACATTATAGGTATTCTTTTGCTTTTTGTTACGTGTCAAATCGAACTTCACCATTTCGGCATCCTGACATCGAACAAGATCCAAACAATGTTCATAGACAAAGGGGATGAGTGCGTCGTCGCCATCAACAAACTGGATATATTCGCCTTTGGCGACACACAAACCCATATTGCGAGCACTTGCAGCCCCTTGGTTGGGCTGGCGTATATAGACAATTTTGTCGAGATAAGCGTTCAAGGCACCAAGGAGAGACGTGTCGGAGCCGTCGTCTACCACAATTATCTCGCAGTTTTGTGCGTCAAGCGATAGCATCAGAATACTGTCTAAGCACTCTGTAACTAAAGAAGCTGGCAAATTGTAAACGGGTATGATGAAGCTCACTAACGGCTTCTTCGATACACCTTGTGTATAAATTGGTTCAGTTGGCATAAGCGTTGTATTCCTATGAGACAGGAAAGCCTCGTCTTGAATGGAATGTCTTGCTGACCGCGAAAGTTGAATGAGGGTAGAGTGGGTTGTGCTCCCGCCATCTCGCAGACATCCATTTGTATGTTTAATATGTGTTCGTAGTAATTGGCAAATCCCTCATGTTCTGTTAATTGAGAATCTTGTAACAATGCAAGATGGGCATGCAGCAAATCCTTGAGTTGTTCACCACCAGCCGTTGCGGTGATGCCCTGCGGATTGTCAACGTAGAAATACATACCTTTATCGGTGGTGGCTACCACCTTGCTTTGTCGTAATAGCAATGGTAGGGTGTACACATCTTCAAACACCTTATTCACAGGATAGCGTACTTGGTTGAAAAGCCTGCGTTTGTACACCTTGTTACATCTTGCAGGCAAAACTCATCGCACAGCGCAGGACAACCGTCAGGTGAACCATCATCTACCAAGATAAGTTCCCAGTCGGTAAAGGTTTGTTGCAAAATACTCTGCACACATCGTTGCAATGTTTCCTCGACAAGATAGACAGGTATGATGATACTTAATAGCATGTCTTGACCGTTGTAACGTATCTGCAAAGATAACTGTTTCTACGCATAATCACAAATAGGTTTCGTGTTTTGTTAAGCAACTCTCACAGCTCTTTCATGGAAGGAAGGTTGTTGGTAATTATAAGTGGGTTCAAGCAAGATAATTCCGTAGTTTGTTAGGAAAAAAATCTTTTTATAGGATCTATTCCCGTTGTCTTTATCAAATAATCCAAAACTTTATGTCTATAATCTCCCCCCTCCCCCGCATTATTTCCATGTTTTTATTTGGCGGTGTGAAAACAAATAACTAATTTTGCATGCAAAATTACATTACTAACTTGTAAAATATATTAATACTATGACAAAAGCAGAACTGGCAATGAATGCCAACCCCGTGGTGGCATTCCTGCAGAAGCCTACGGAAGAATTTACGAAGGCAGACATCATCCGCTTCATCGAGGCCAATGAAGTGAAGATGGTTAATTTCATGTATCCTGCGGACGACGGCAAGTTGAAGACCCTCAACTTTGTCATCACGAACAGGGATTACCTTGAGACCATACTGACATGCGGTGAGCGTGTTGACGGCTCGAGCCTGTTCTCATTCATCGAGGCGGGAAGCAGTGACCTGTATGTGCTGCCGCGTTTCAGCACGGCGTTCCTCGACCCGTTCGCAGAAATCCCGACGCTCTGCATGTTGTGCAGTTACTTCGACAAAGACGGCAATCCGCTCGCATCTTCTCCCGAGAACACGCTGCGCAAGGCGTGCCGCGCATTCCGCGAGACAACGGGAATGGAGTTCTATGCGATGGGCGAGCTCGAATACTACGTCATAGACGAAGACCCGGAGGTGTTCCCGGCAATCGACCAGCACGGATACCACGAGTCTGCCCCGTATGCCAAGATGAACGACTTCCGCCAGCAGTGCATGCTCTATGTGGCACAGACCGGAGGGGAGATAAAATACGGGCACTCGGAAGTGGGCAACTTCACAGAGGACGGCCTGCTCTACGAACAGAATGAGATTGAGTTCCTGCCGGTGTACGCCGAGAAAGCCGCCGACCAGCTCATGCTGGCGAAATGGGCTATTAGGAACCTGGCATACGAGATGGGGCTCAACGTGACGTTCGCCCCGAAGATTACCGTGGGCAAGGCAGGAAGCGGGCTGCACATACACATGCGCATGGTGAAGGACGGCAAGAACCAGATGCTCGATGGCGGGAAACTGAGCGCCGCAGCGCGCAAGGCCATCGCCGGAATGATGGACCTGGCAGAGAGCATCACCGCCTTTGGCAACAAGAACCCAACGTCATATTTCCGCCTCGTGCCGCATCAGGAAGCGCCGACAAACGTTTGCTGGGGCGACCGCAACCGCAGCGTGCTCGTCAGAGTGCCGCTCGGGTGGACAGCAGGCATCGACCTCTGCCACGCAGCAAACCCGCAGGAGCCGGAGGCCATCGCCGACACATCGGCAAAGCAGACGGTGGAGATGCGCTCACCGGACGGCAGCGCCGACCTGTACCAACTCATCGCCGGCCTCTGCGTGGCATGCCGCCATGGCTTCGAGATGGACAACGCGCTCGAAGTGGCAGACAGCACATACGTCAACGTCAACATACACGATGCAGCAAACGCCGACAAACTCAGTAAACTGGCTCAGTTGCCTGACAGCTGCTGCGCATCCGCCGACTGCCTCGAGCGCCAGCGCGCGGTGTATGAGGAGAAGGGCGTGTTCAGCAAGGCCATGATCGACGGCATCATCAAGCAGCTACGCTCATTCAATGACCGCACGCTCCGCCACGACATCGAGAAGAACCACGATGCCACGAAGGAGCTCGTGCAGGGGAGTTGCGGAGCCAAAGAGACAACCTCGGCTGCACAATCCCTTAACTCCTGATATTTTAAAAACTGCGGTATTAAACAATGAAGGATAAAGGGGCATAGTTGCCGCCCGAGTTCCTTAACATCTCTTAATTCTTTTTATAACAAAAGTTTCACTCCCTAAAACAGTTTTTGTTGTTAATGAGGGAGTGAAACTTAAGCTATGTAATCATCTTTTGCAGAGGCGAAGCGTGACGATTCACGCTTCTTATCGTTTCATCAATGATGACATTTGTTTAACTTACATCATTTTTCGTGTGCTTTAACAGAACATTTACAGTCCTCGCTGTTTACAAGCTGTCACACTCTTCTAACCAAAGTCTGCTGGTAGCATCGCTTGGCATGCGCCAATCACCACGGGGACTTAAGCTCACGCTGACCACCTTCGGTCCATCAGGCAAACATGAACGCTTGAATTGCAGAGAGAAGAAACGCTTGCAAAATACCTTGAGCCATTTCTTAATAGTTTCCTCATCATAATATCCAATCATATTGAGCGAATCTCCTTCAGAGTCTTGTTGCTGCTGCGGTTTAGTTTCTGCAAAAGCCTTTTTGGCCAACAAGAATATCTTGCGAGGACGGAAGCCAAAACGTAAGAAATAATAAAGGAAGAAATCGTGCAATTCATACGGCCCCACCAAATCTTCAGTTTTTTGTTTTATTTCTCCATGCTCGTCAGCGGGTTTCAACTCGGGCGAGATAGGTGTATCAATGATATCCATCAAGATGCGAGAGGTCTGGTCATCATTTGTGAGGTGCTGAGCATAGAAGCGCACCAAAAAACGAATCATGGTTTTAGGCACACCTGCGTTAACACCATACATAGACATGTGGTCGCCATTATAAGTTGCCCATCCTAAGGCCAATTCAGACAAGTCGCCTGTGCCAACAACCAAAGCATTGAGCTGATTGCTCAAATCCATTAATATCTGGGTGCGCTCGCGAGCTTGACAGTTTTCATACGTTGCATCATGTACATTGGGATCATGTCCAATGTCTTCAAAATGCTGGTTGACGCTCTTACGGATGTCGATTTCCTTGATGGTGATACCAAGCTCTTGCATCAAATCAATAGCATTGTGATAGGTTCGGTCTGTCGTTCCGAAGCCAGGCATGGTCACACCGATGATTCCTTTGCGGTCGTAACCAAGTTGGTCGAACGTCAACACGCAAACCAGCAGTGCCAATGTGGAATCCAAGCCACCGCTGATGCCCAGGACAGCGTTACGACAGCCTATATGCTTGATGCGCGTAGCCAACCCCATCGACTGGATGTTTAGCACCTCCTGACAGCTTTCATCCAGTTGTTCTGCATCTGGGAGGAAGGGATGTGGATTAATCTCGCGCTCAAGCTTGAAGTCATACGACCGTAGACATGGCAGGCATGGCAGGTAATGGATGGCCGATCCATTGCTGAAAATGGCAAACTGATTAGGGCTCAAGTTGTCAGAAAATCCTCTTTGCTTGGCGTAATTATTTACTTGTCGCTGGGCATTGACATACGTTGAGTTGGTTCTGCGCTCTGCTCTCAACATCTCAATGTCTATCTGTGCGGTTTGTATCTGTCCTTCGAACGTAAATCGTTTCCCCTCTGCCAGCAAGGTACCTTTTTCATAGATGAGTCCATTGCCCGCATAAACCAAGTCTTGCGTACTCTCACCAAAACCACTAGTCGCATAGACATATCCCGTGATGGTTCTGGAACTTTGTTGAGAGAGCAGGCTCTTGAGGTAGTTGTACTTTCCAATCAGAGCATCACTGGCCGAGAGGTTGAAGATGATGTCTGCACCTGCCAATGCCAACGTATTACTTGGGGGAACGGGGGCCCACACGTCCTCACATATTTCTACACCGAATTGCACACCGTCGGCAGTAACGAAGATTTTGGGATCTGGGCTCACCACGATGTTCTGTCCGGCATAATGTATGGTTGTTTCCTTCAAATCTTGTGAAGACGCAAACGATCTCTTCTCATAAAACTCACTGTAATCGGGCAGGTACGTCTTTGGAATCACGCCAATGATCTGTCCTTGCTGAATGACCATACCGCAATTCAAAAGCAAATCACCGACAATGATAGGTAGTCCTACGATGACAATGACGTCCAACTTTCGCGTGAAGTCCAGCAAATGAAGTACAGCAGCTTCTGACGCATCTAATAAAAGATTCTGCTGAAACAGATCCTGACACGTGTAGGAAGTGATGCCTAACTCAGGAAAGACGATGATTTCGACTCCCTGTTCTTCTGCCTGAGCAATCTGAGCTTCAGTTTGCTCAACGTTGTACTTGCAGTCAGCCACCTTGACTAGTGGTACCGCACATGCTACTTTAATAAATCCTGATTTCATATTGTATTAATTTAAAGTTGTTCATACTATTTGACCAGAGAAAGTGGAGGCAAATGAAGTTTACCAGCAAATTCGTTTTTATTGGAAAGAGTAATGTCCATTAACTCCTGTTAACTCCTCCCGTAACTCCCATTAACTCCTAAGTTAAATTGTAAAGCTATTGTCCATTAACTCCTGTTAACTCCTCCCGTAACTCCCGTTAACTCCTCCTTATTTAATCGTCACCTGCGTGGCTCCGTAACCATATTCCTGGAAACTAGCGTCCTGGTATGGATATTTCTTATAGCGATAATTCAGGTCGTTGATGAGCGCTCGCCTCAGCACACCCTCACCTTTACCATGGATGAAGATGATTTTTTGTCCCTTCTTATTAACATACTCAGCTAAAGTATCACGAAACTTCTTCAATTGGTAATTCAGAATATCCGTGGCACTCATGCCCGCAGTAGAATCCAACAACTCGTTGGCATGCAGGTCAACCACCAGAAGATTGTCATCACCCCGATGCTTCATCACAAAAGGATTACCTTTTCGGCGTTTGCCATCGTACCGGCTCATGTAGGTATCGGTCTTTGTTTTTGCCGATGTTGCAACTTTGGTGTGATCTTGTTCAGCCTTTTGATACATCTCAGCTTTCAAAGCAATAGGGTCTACAACTAATGACCGCACGGTTTTATCATTTTCGATGATGGTGTACAACAAGGCTGGCTGCTCAAAGAAGTCATTCTCTTCGAAGGTATGAAGCTTGTAGAACTTCACCGGATCTATTCTGAATTGCACATCCACTGCTGGCTTCAAGATGAATGGTTTCTCACGCTTGTAGGCTATCAGCTGGATGGCTACCCGACCCAATTCATTTAAATCCTCACGACCAAACTCCTCGATAAACTCTTTTGTATTAGGTTCTACTTCCTGCGTTGCTTTTAATGTCCAGCTCTGTCCTTCTGCTGCAAGGTAAGTGAATCGAACATAATAGTTGCTGTCGTTCACGAAATAGCATTCGAATCTCGTATGGGTCACCTCCTTGATGTCCAATGGTACAAAGGCAAGATAGCAACTAAGTTGGTTGCCACCCTTACGTTCTTCTACCGGAGCACGGAAGGTAATCTCCTTGTCAGCCGGGTCTTGCTCTATCTCTTCCTCCTCCTCATCCATTTCAGCATGGCTGATGGCCTGCTTCACAGAAGTAGGTTTCGGTGAAAGAGAACTCACAACTTTGCTGGTGCTATAGTCGTCTTCTCGAACAAGCACCACTTCATTGATGGGAGTAGGAATCTGAAAACCATCTTCATCCTCTACCAATACGATATTTTTTCCTTGGAATCCTGCGATGATACCA
>QWCE01005896.1_pt1 | contig 10867 bp, 8 predicted proteins | sample 1972531 | NCBI WGS metagenome assembly QWCE01 (sample SAMN09866716, study PRJNA288562) | Human gut metagenome isolate term4_stool, whole genome shotgun sequencing... | reverse complement strand
CAATTTATTTTAACATGGAGGTCTTTTTTTATTAGTTTTTCATCGCTAAAGCTAAATTGAACCCCTGGTCTAACCAGGGGTATTCTAATTACAAAAAAATATCCTGTTTCCAGGATATTCTTCATCTTATTTTCTTAAAATTTCTTCAAATGTTTTTGTGAATTCTTTCATATCTTCCATGCTTGTGTCGCCCATATGACCAACTCTAAAAGTTTTACCAGCAAGTTCTCCATAACCATTTGAGATTAAAAATCCCTTGTCGACAAAATCTTTACTTAATTCATCAAAGTCTAGTCCTCTTGTATTTTTTACACAAGTGATTGTTGGTGACAAATAGTTTTTATTTCCAAAAACTTCAAAATTTTCATTTGCCCAAGTTTTAAAATAGTCTGACATTTCTTTATGTCTTTTAAATCTATTATCAAGACCTTCTTCATTAATAATATAATCAAGTTGGTAGGCAGCTGATACCATATTTGAAATTGCTGGAGTTGATGGGTATTGATAGTCGTGTTCTTTGATAAAATTATATAAAAGTAACAAATCTAAATAGTGACCTCTATTTTCAACTGTCTTTGCCTTTTCAACAGCTTTTTGTGAAAATGAAGCAAAGCTAAGTCCTGGCACAAGCCCAAGACATTTTTGTGATGATGTAATTGCAATATCAATTCCATACTTGTCTTGATCTATTGGAGTGCCACCAGCAGAACTAACTGTGTCAATAGCCCAAATTATATTAGGATATTTTTTTATAACTTCTTCTAATTCTGATAAATTATTTATAATACCAGAAGACGTTTCATTGTGAGTTATTCCCACAAAATCATATTCCTTTTTCTTTAAAGCTTCTTCTAATTTATTTGGATCAGTGGCTTCTCCGGGATCTGATCTCAAAATATCTGTTTCAATTCCATTTTCAAGCCCAAGCTTTTGCCAAAGATCTCCAAAAGTACCTATCGAACAAATCAAAGCTCTCTTCTTTGTGCAAGATCTAATGGCACCTTCCATTAATCCAGTACCAGATGATGTTGAAAGAAGAATTTCTTCTTTTGTTCCAAAAACTTTTTGCATATTTATTGTAATTGATTTTTGAATTTCTGATGCTTCCTTAGTTCTATGTCCTATGACTGGTTTTTCAAATTGTTTTAAAACTTCCTCACGTACGGACACAGGACCGGGTAAAAATAATTTCATTTTCCTTCCCCCTATCTATTAACAGATAATAATACAAATAAAAATCGCCGTCAAATAAATAAATTTGTGGCAACACTTATAATAATTTTGTTTAGTCTTATTTAGGTTATATTCATACCACTTTGATATTACATTTAATCAAATAAATATAAAAAACTCCGTCCTAAGACAGAGTTTTTAAAATTTAATTTTTTAATTTTGCAAAAATCATTTTACCTGCAGAAGTTTGAAGGGCTGATGTAACAACTACATTAACCTTTTCTCCTATAAGATCTTTTCCATTTTCAACAACAATCATTGTGCCGTCATCGAGATAAGCAAGTCCTTGATTGTGTTCCTTTCCTTCTCTTACAATTAATATATCCATCTCTTCTCCAGGAAGATAAAGTGGTTTAACTGCATTGGCAAGTTCGTTGATATTTAATACGTCTAAATTTTGTACCCTTGCCACCTTATTTAAATTAAAATCATTTGTCACAATTTTTCCATTTAAATCAATAGCAAGTTTTAAAAGTTTTGAATCTACTTCAGGAATTTCTTCTATTTTGCCTTTGTAGATAATGACTTCTACATTTTTTAGTTCTTGAATTTCTGCAACTGTATCAAGTCCTCTTCTGCCACGATTTCTTTTCAAAGCATCTGCAGAATCAGCTATGTGTTGTAATTCTTCAAGGACAAAAACAGGAACAACAAGAGGGCCTTCAATAAACCCTGCCTTAACTATATCAAGTATCCTTCCATCAATAATGACAGAAGTATCTAATACTTTAGGAATGCCTACGTAATCAACTTTTACTTCCTTTGACTTCAAACTCTTCTTTGCAGCCACAGAAGTAAAATCTCTAAATTTTTCTGAAATTGTATCCTTATTTGACATTCCAATACTAAGACCTAAGTAACCAAGCATTCCATAAAGTAATATTGAAATTACAGCTCCCACATAGGGGATTGGAATTTTGTAAATAGGTTGAGAAATTAAAAATGCTATTATAAGACCAAGTATAAGTCCCACAGCACCAAGTATTATTTCTGTAAAAGATTTTGTTTGAAGTTGTCTTTCCCAAAAAGCCAATAAATCTTCTAAAGCTTTAAAAGCCTTAGGTGAAAATATATAAAATATAAGTGCAAATAATAAAATAACTATAACAGAAATAACTGTTATAAATTTTTGACTTCCAATAGCTTTTACATATTCAATATCTGATAACACAGATACAAGAAAAATACCGACTAGTGCACCTATTAAGGTAAATAGCAACTTAAAAATTATGGATACAATTTTTCGGCTTTTGCTAATAAAAATCCCTCCTTAACCAAAGATGGCATCATCAATTAATTTTGTCACTTCTTCTACTTTTTTGTCAAAAACAAGAACCATCTCTGAAACTATAATTTGTTTTGCTTCAGTTAAAATCTTCCTTTCACCTGTCGACAGGGATTTTTCCCTATCTAAGCTCTCAAGACATCTAACAACATCAGCAATTTCATTTAAGTCTCCAGATTTAATCTTGTCAAGATTGTATCTATATCTTCTATTCCAATTTTTTGGCATAGAAATTTCCACTTCAGAAGATAGGACTTCCAAAACTTTTTTCATAGTTTCACTGTCAGAAATATTTCTAACACCTATCTCTTCAGCATTTTTAACAGGCACCATTACCTTTAAATCATTAATAGGTAATCTCATTATGTAGTATTTATGAACATTTCCAAGAATTTCTCTTTCTTCAATTGCCACAATTTCGCCTGCTCCATGCATAGGATATACAATCTTATCGCCAATATTAAACATATTTTACCTCCTATTGTCCCTATTATTAGTATAGCAGAGCTTTTTAGAAAAGTAAATATTTTAATATATCATAATTTTTTGCAATATGCAAAGACTTTTTAAATTTTTTATTAAATTTATTATAAGTATAATTTTTCTATGTGAAAATTAAAAATACTGTATGTGAAATTTTATTGAAGTAAATTATAAAATTATTAAATTATTTTAACTTTCATATTAAAAATCTGATTTTTTAAAAAAATATAGTTAATAATAAAAAAATGCCTCCTGAAAAAATCAGAAGACATTTAATATTTTAATTATCTTTTGTTAGTTCTTCTCCAGATATTCATCTTTTCTGCTTCCTTAATTAGGTCATCCCTAAATTCTGGTGCAGCAAGATTAATTATACCTTCAGCTCTTTGCCATGTTGATTGACCCTTGCAGTTGAACTTGCCATATTCAGTTACAATCCAGTGAGTGTTAGGTCTTGCAGCTGTAATTGCAGAGAAAGTTTCAAAGTTTGGAACAATTCTAGATTCTTCTTTACCTGTTTTCTTGTTCATAAATTTAGAAGATAGACAGATAAAGGATTTACCTCCCTTAGACAAATAAGCTCCAAGAACGAAGTCAAGCTGTCCACCTGCTCCAGAGATGTGTTTTGCTCCAGAAGATTCTGAACTTACTTGTCCAAATAAATCTATATTTACTGCATTGTTAATTGAAACAAAGTTATCGATTTGTGCAATAACTCTTGCATCATTTGTGTATGAAACTGGTGCAGCCATTGCATCTGCATTGAAGTTTAAATATTCATACATTTCTTTTGAACCAGCAGCGAATCCATAAGCTTGTCTAAATCTGTCAATATTCTTTTTAGCACCTGTGATTTTTCCTTTTTTTGCCATGTCAACAAAAGCATCAACATACATTTCTGTATGAACTCCAAGGTCTTTTAAATCAGAATCTGCAATTAGAGATCCAACTGCGTTTGGCATTCCACCAATTCCAAGTTGAAGTGTTGCACCATTAGGAATTTCTTCAACAATTAATTCTGCAACCTTTTTATCAACATCACCGAAACTTCCCTTTGGAAGTGTTGCAATTTCAGGATTATCTCCTTCAATAATATAGTCAACATCTTTGATATTTATTTCATGTTCAAATCCACCAAGACAAGTTGGCATATTTTCATTTATTTCTATAATAACTTTGTCAGCAACTTCAGTAACTGCTCTTAAATGAGATGCATTAAGTCCAAAGTTGAAATTACCATGTTTATCCATTGGAGGAGTAACAATAACTGCTATATCAACTTTACAGTTTTCTCTGTACCATCTTGGAAGTTCAGAATATCTTAGTGGAGCGTAAAATCCTCCTGGTGTTTTGTTAATTCTTGATCTATCAGGTCCACCAGCGTGCCAAGAATTCCATACAACTTTTTTGCCTTCAGGATCTTTTTTAAATACTTCTGGTTCCCAAAGAAGTACACCACCTCTTAAATAAATTTCATTTAATTCATCAAGTCTTTCAGCAAGAGCCTTATCAAAAGCAACAGGAGTACTACCAGCCCAAGCGTAGTCAATCCACATATTGTCTTTTACCATTTGTGCAGCTTCTTTTACTGAAATAAGTTTTTTCTTATATTCCTTAGAATAATCCATATTTCCTCCTTTAAAATTATAAATAATCCTTTAATAGTCTGTGAGACCTTAAAAATTTAATGTAATTTAAAAATTCTTCCATTACTTTTTTATACTTTTCATTGTTTGTCTCTAAAACTATTTTATTTTTACCCCTTAAATCAAAAATATATGCAGCTTTTACTTTAACTTTGTATAAATTTTCATAAATTACTGAATAAAGTATTAATTGATTTTCATAAGTTTCCTTTAGTTCTTCTATATTCATATCACTTGTCTTTATATCAACAATATAATATTCGCCATTTTTTTCAAGAACTTGATCAATGTAACCCTTTACAAGAAAACCTTCTAAATCATAGTAAAATAAAAGCTCCTTATCTATTATAACCTTTTCTTCCATTTCTAGGTAGTTTAAAGCGAGTTTTCTTGCTATATTTAATTTTTCAAAATTAATTTCTTCTTCATAATATGAAAAAATATCTTTTAAAAATCCATCAATATTTCTTTCATTTACATCAGCTTTACTATATTTATAGGCAAACAAATGAATTATATTTCCAAGAGTTTTTGGATCAATGACTTGATTGTTCCCCTTACCTTTTGTGTAATTATCAACTCCTAAAAAATATTTATAATAGAAATCTTTTGGACTTCTCTTGTAATTTATAAAATCAGTTACTGTATAGTATTCCCTAATTCTATTTTCAAAATTAAAGTCTAAATCAAGAGTTTTAAAGTTTTTAGCTGTAGGAACTATTTTACTATTAGCAGATAATTTATATTCTTTTAAATTTATTTCATCATTTAAAAGTGAAAAATATGAAGAAGAATTTGCTTTTTCATAATTTCCAAATAAAATTAATTCTTTTTTTGCCCTGGTCATGGCAACATAAAGGACTCTTTTTTCCTCTTCTTCATCTCTTTCTCTTAATTTTTTTGAAATCTCCTTGTAGGAATAATTTGATAAATCTGAGTTAATGCCAAGCCCAAGATCTTTATCCACAATAATTCTATTGCTTGAAGCCAATTTTTTTGCCTTATCCATGTGTGAAATAATAAGTGCATCAAACTCTAGTCCCTTGGACTTGTGAATTGTAAGTAAATTTATTCCCTCCCCAAGATCTTCAAAAGTCATAGATTCAAGAAATTTTTCAAAAGTCCTATAATCATTTGAAAATTTTTCTATAAATTCCTTTGATTTTTCTTTAAATATATAGAAATACTCCCAATCATTTTCTTCCAAAGTCCCCAAGTAATAAAAATAGTTCATTATTTCTTCTATTACTTCATCAATCATAAAATATTGGGACTTTTCTCTTAAATCATATAAAAATCTTAAAAAATTATTGATATTTTCATTTGAGAACTCATAATTAAATAAATCTTTAGAATTGTCAATTCCTAAATTTAAAATAGAAATTAAATCCTCAAAATTAAATTTTAATAGCTTTGAATTAAATAGAGATAAAGTTTCCACAAATTCCTTGGGACTGTAAATAGCTGCTAAAATATTTTTAGTTACTCTTAAAACTTCAATCTCCCTTAACTTTCTATCTCCCTTGTTAAATTTAATATTTCTTGCAGTTAAAATTTCTCCAATTTCATCTATTTGGGTATTGGATCTAGATAGAATAGCAATATCATTAGGATCATATTTATTGAGAAGATCTTCTACTAGGTCTGCAATTTCAGAATTTTCGGCTGAATTATATAAATAAACTCCCCCACCATTTTCTACATTAAATTCCATTTCATCGTAAGGGTTAATTAAATTTTCAAAAGTTTTATTTATAAATCTAACAATTTCTCCATCACTTCTATAATTTTTATTCATTATAAGAGATAAGCCTCTATTTTTAACGCCACTTGCAAAGGAAAAATAAGAAGCGAGGTCTGTTCCCCTAAAGGCATATATAGATTGTTTTGGGTCTCCAACAATAAAAAGATTTGATGAAGAAAAGGCACTTATAATTTCATTTTGAATCTCATTTGTATCTTGATATTCATCAACTAAAATATAAGAGTATCTCTCTTGGAGTTCTTTTTGTACAAAGGGATTTTTTAATATTTTTTCTGAATAAGAAATTATATCGTCGTAGTCTAAACTTTTATTTCTATTTTTAAAATTTATATAATTTTTATCAATCTCTTTTAATATTGCAATAATTACATTATAATAATCCTTGTTTTCGCTTTCTAAATCTTTTTTTAGTTCTTGGATAATATCCTTTATTCCATTGATTTTGTCAGTGTATTTTTTAGAAGTCCCAAGATTTTTTTCTATTTCATCTAGAATTTCTAAATTATAAACTTCGATATTTTTAATATTTTCAATATTTTTATCATAAAAAGCTGAAAATTTCTTTCCATTAACACTTCTATAATCTTCCAATAGCAATAATAAATCCTTAAAAGTCACATTAGATTTAGAAAAATTTAAGCTCTTTGAGAGAATATTTTGAAAATCCAAATTGTTATTTTTAAACTCACAATAAAGATTAAAAAAATTATTTTCTTCTTCAAAGGGACTGGACTTAAAATTTAATAAATAAGACTTGTAACTTTCGTCTTCTATTGTATTTAAAGCATCGTGAACAGACCTTTTCAAAAGAATTTTAGAATCTTCTTCTTCCAAAATTTTAAAACCTGGATTAATCCCCAGTAAAAAAGAATAATTTTCAACAATTTCAAGAGCAAAGGAGTGGATAGTCATAATATTTAAATCTTTGTCATCAAAATCAATATTGTTATCCACTAATTCTTTTGAAATTCTAGCAAGCATTTCTTGAGCAGCTTTTTTTGTAAAAGTAATTGCTAAAATTTCCCTTGGATTTATATTATTTTTTACAATATTAATAAATCTACTAGTAAGAACTCTGGTTTTTCCAGTTCCTGCTCCTGCCATTAGAGTCACATCTTTATCAATGGAATAAACTGCTCTTTTTTGAACCTCATTTAATTCCATAAATTCTCCAAAATTTACTTATTAAAAAGTGTTTTTGCTAAGTTCAAAATAAATTCGTTTTCAACTTTATAAAAGATTTCTGTTCCATTTCTATCGCTATTTAATATTCCTGCACGTCTAAGTTTTCCCAAATGAGACGAAACTGTTGGCTGAGGAATATGAAATTTTTCTTGAAGTGACCCCACATTTGAAGGACCATTTTCAATTAAATTTTTAATAATACTAAGTCTTACTGGATGAGCCATAACTTTTAAAATTTCGGCTGTGTTTTCTAAATTATTGATTTTCTTCTTCAATCTAAGCCTCCAAATATTTATAAATTTAAATTGATTATTAATATATATTATATACTTAGAATATTTAATATTTACACTTTTGTCAATACTTTTTGTATAATATTATTCATTAATATATTGTCATCATCATAGAGACATATAATTTAAATTGTACTTATATTTTAAAGCCTATAAAAAAAGAAAAAAATAAGGTCCAAGACCTTATTTGAAAATTTCTATATATTTTTTATAAATTTAATGACTTTTTTAAATTTTTAATTTGTATTTTCACAGCTTCTTCTGCAGGTCCACCGTAAACTTTTCTATTTTTTAAAGAATTTTCAATTTCAATGAAATCAAAAAGATCTTTTCCAAAAATCTCACTAAAATCCTTGTATTGTTCTAATGAAATATCTTCTAATTTTAAATTATTTTCTATGGCATAATTTACAATTTGTCCCACAAGATCATAGGCTTCTCTAAAAGCAAGACCTTTTACAACTAGATAATCTGCAAGATCTGTTGCATTTAAATAACCTAGTTCTGCCGACTCTCTCATCTTCTTTTTGTTAAGCTCGAGACTTTCTATTATTCCCTTCATAATTTTTAGACAAGATGAAGTTGTCTTTACTGAGTCAAAGAGTGCTTCCTTGTCCTCTTGAAAGTCCTTGTTGTATGCAAGAGGTGTTCCTTTTAAAATTGTAAAAACTGTAAAGAGATCTCCAAAAGTCCTACCACTTTTTCCCCTAACTAGTTCTGCCATATCAGGGTTTTTCTTTTGAGGCATTATACTTGATCCTGTGGAAAATTTTCCTGAAAATTTAATAAAATTATACTCGCTACTGGAAAAATAAATTAATTCTTCACATAGTCTTGACAAATGAGTCATAATTAATGAATTGTTAAATAAAATTTCAAGTACATAATCTCTATCAGAAACTGAATCCATAGAATTTTCCGTTGGCTTTTTAAATCCAAGTTTTTCGCTAGTCATGAACCTATCTATATTAAAACTCGTAGTTGCAAGTGCACAAGATCCCAATGGATTTTCATCAAGCCTTTCATTTGTATCTATAAGTCTTTCTAAATCTCTTTTTAACATCTGAGCATAGGATAAAATATAATGAGCAAAACTTGTAACTTGCGCATGTTGCATGTGAGTAAATCCTGGCATAATTGTCTTTTTATTTTCTTCTGCAAGTTCAATTATAGCTTTAATGAGATTTAAAATATCATCTTTAATTTCATTTAAAACTTTTTTAGAATAAAGTCTTAAATCCACAGCACACTGGTCATTTCTTGATCTTGCTGTGTGAAGTTTCTTCCCCAAACTTCCAACTCTTTTTGTAAGTTCATTTTCGACAAAAGAGTGAATATCTTCTTCATCCAAATTTATTTCTAACTCTTTATTTTTTATTTCCTGTAAAATATTATTTAATTCATTAGAAATTATTTTACAATCTCCTTTACTTATAATTTCTTGTTTAGATAGCATCTCAACATGTGCAAGAGAGCCTCTAATATCTTCTTCAAATAAAATTTTGTCAAAATCTATGGACTTATTAAATTCATGAGTGAAATTTTCTAATCCTTCTAAGTGAGATCCCCATAAATACATATTAAACTCCTTTATTTATCTTAGCGTCAACTAGTGTTTGAAGAGAATAAAGATTTATAAAACCATCTGCATCACTGTGAGAATATAAATCTTCTCCTCCATCTCCAAAGGAAGCTAAATCTTCACTGTAAAGAGAATGTTTTGACTCAACACCTGCTGGAATAATATTTCCCTTATAAAGTTTTAACTTAACCTTTCCACTTACATTTTTTGTAATTTCATCTGCAAAAGCTAAAAGTCCTTTAATAGAGTTTGAATACCATTTGCCATCATAAACAAGATCAGCAAATTTTATGGAAAGATAATTCTTTAAGTGAGATGAATCTTTATCGAGGGTAATTGATTCTAAAACTTCTAGCGCTTTATGAAGTATAGCCCCTGCTGGATTTTCATAAACTCCACGACTTTTCATTCCAACTAGACGATTTTCAACAATATCATCAATACCTATGCCATTTTCTCCACCAACTTTATTTAAATAAGTTAAAATTTCTGCAGGGCTCATTGTTTTTCCATTAACAGCGACAGCTTCAGCTGCTTTAAATTCGATTTCAATGTCACAAACTTCATCTTTTGCCTTCATTGGTGAAACAGAAACTTCTAAGATTTTATCAAAATCAGGATAATTTTTTGGATCTTCTAAATCTAATCCTTCATGAGATAAGTGCATAATATTTAAATCTTTTGAATAATTTGTTTCTCTCGAAATCTTTAGTGGAATTTTATGTTCTTCAGCATAATCTATTTCTTCTTCACGAGATTTAATGTCCCAAATCCTCCAAGGTGCAATAATTGGCATATCCGGAGCAAAATGTTTTATTCCCATTTCAAAACGAATTTGATCATTTCCCTTTCCAGTGCATCCATGACAAATTGCATCACAATTTTCTTTTTTTGCAATTTCTACTAAGGATTTTGCTATAAGTGGTCTTGCAGTAGCTGTTCCCAAGAGATAATTTTTTTCATATTTTGCTCCCATTTTAAGTGTTGGGAATACAAAATCTTTTACATATTCTTCTACAAGATCAACTATATAAATTTTCGAAGCTCCTGTCTTTATAGCTTTTTCTTCTAGACCTTCAAGTTCTTTTTCTTGACCCACATTTCCAACTACTGCGATAACTTCACAGTTGTAGTTTTCTTTTAACCATGGGATGATAATAGAAGTATCAAGGCCACCTGAATATGCTAGAGCAATTTTTTTATAATTTGTGTTTTTCATTTTTTTCCTCCAAATAATATCTTTTGTTACAACAGCTTACTTTGAGACTCAAAAAAAGTATAAAAAAATCGCCCCTCTCAAGGGACGAAGAACGTGGTACCACCCAAATTTGTATATTTCTATACCTCAAAAACTATAACGCGTAACCGGGCAAATCTAAATATCGAGATGCCAGT
>QWCE01005894.1_pt1 | contig 10869 bp, 9 predicted proteins | sample 1972531 | NCBI WGS metagenome assembly QWCE01 (sample SAMN09866716, study PRJNA288562) | Human gut metagenome isolate term4_stool, whole genome shotgun sequencing... | reverse complement strand
GTCACCGATAAGGGCTACTACACCAATAGCTACCACGTCGACGTGCGGGAGCCGATCAGTGTATTCGAGAAGTTTGACTTCGAGAGCGAGTTTCAGGACCTCTCCACCGGAGGCATGATCTCCTACGTCGAGATCCCCAATATGACCAATAACATCCCCGCCGTGCTGACGATGGTCCGCTACATCTACGACCACATCACGTACGGGGAGTTCAATACCAAGAGCGACTACTGCCACGTCTGCGGCTTCGACGGCGAGATCAAGGTGAATGACGACAACGAGTGGGAGTGCCCCCAGTGCCACAATAAGGACCGCTCCAAGCTCACCGTCATCCGGCGCACCTGCGGCTACCTCGGGGAGAACTTTTGGAACGAAGGGCGGACAAAGGAGATCAAGTCCCGCGTCCTGCACATTTAGTACCGATGCCTCTCCACTACGCACAGATCCGCCGGTACGACGTGGCCAATGGCGAGGGGATCCGCACCTCCGTCTTCGTCACCGGCTGCACACTGCACTGCGTCGACTGCTTCAACGTCCTCTACCAGGACCCCACCTACGGGACCGAGTGGAGCGAGGAGACGACCGCCCGGGTGATCGGCTACCTCCGTGACCCCAATGTCGCCGGGCTCACCCTCCTCGGGGGCGAACCGATGCAGAGCCCCGGGCTGGTGCCGGTGGTGGAGGAGATACGGCGGGCTCTGCCGGAGGGCAAGACGATCTGGGTCTACTCCGGCTACACCTACGAGCAGATCGTGACGGACCCGGAGCGGAGGCGCCTCTTAGAGCTCTGCGACATCCTCGTGGACGGACGCTTCGTCGCGAGACTTAAGGACCTGCGGCTCCGCTTCCGCGGCAGCTCCAATCAGCGGATCATCGCCATCCGCCCCTCCCTCGCCGCCGGCACCCCGATCCTCTACGATCCCGCGTAGCCGCTATTGTGTATAAAACGAAAGAGGTCCCGAGGTATCCCCTCGAGACCTCTTTTTTTGATTCCCCATCGGCCCGCCCCGCCGGGACCCGCATGTCTTACCTGACACCCCGGACTAAACCCGATATTAGTCATCCCTATTACCGGTAATAGTCGACACTAATATCGGGTTTAGAAAAATCTAATACCGGTAAAAGAAATCACCGCTCCCCACCCGCTGACACTCAGTCCGGTGCACAGCCCCCTGCGGGATCGGCACGCGGGGAGGTGGATCTCTCCCAGATACACACCCAGTGTCATTCGCGCCGTCCGACCTGTCTGACCCGTCCGATTCGTCTGATACGATAGCGCATCAGACGGGAGGCACCTCGAAGAGGTGCGTTTTTCGAAGCCCGAGGTCGAGGAGGGCATAGCCCCGACGAAGACCTCGGACTTCGACGGATCTCCCTCTCCCGCCTCGACCCCGCTAGGGTGTCGCACTATCAAGCCAACCCGGGGAGTGCACCCCCATTGCAATCGCCAGAAAAGGGAATTTCTGCTCGGCGACACCCTGGCGGGGTCGAGAGGTAGGGATGGGGCACTGTACATCGATCACCGCTTCGCAGATGACCGATGCCTATGGAGCGAGCACCCCTCGGGTGCTTCACAGATGAGCCCCACGGTATATGATTACCCCAATGCTCAAATGCGTCACCCCTGCCCGATCTCTCTTTATTTCTTTATTTTACAGAGAAAAGAGGTACCTTTGACCCGGGTAAAAACTCCTGTGTAAGCCATGGTTAAGATAAACGTTCAGATCAGAGATCTTCGAGCTATCAAGGAGGCCTCGATCGACCTTGAGGGTATCACCGTGCTCTCGGGACTCAATGCGTCCGGGAAGAGCACCATCAGTCGGCTTCTTTATTACATCGGATACTACGCCAATGGGTACCAGAGTCTGCTGGAGACTTCGCTCTTCAATGAGCTCCTTCCGATACTAACCTTTCTGTACCAGAATATTATTGGACTTGGAGCCAAACTACTGACCAAGCCACATTTTCCCCTCTCCACTCTGCTGAGTAAGGAGGATATCTTTGAGCGTGAGGACGATATCCACGACTGCATCGTAATGATCAGGGAGGTATTCGCCTATGGGGAGCAGGTCAAGAAGGTTGATCGTGAGCGCCTCGGCAAACTGATGGGGAAGACCATCAAACGTCGTGAAGTCTATCTGCATACGCTTGATGAGCTTGATGAGAAAGTGGGGGAGATCTATCGCCGATACAATAAGGATCTGCTTGACCGTCCCGTGACCCCTCTTGTCAGCAGTCTCCGGAGTGACTTCCCCGGAGCAGAGGAGGAGCTCGTGGAGCATATCAGTGTCAGTGAGGAGGAGACCGTTATCCTGGGACCTCACCGTAAGACCCTTGGCCAATTCACTTCGCTGGACCACATCTTCTATATCGACACCCCTATGATCACGATGATGCCTCGGATCTCGCAGGGAGAGGAGGGGAGGTTGCCGCTCAATTGGGAGGAGCTGATCCCGCTCTTCTACGAGGAGGAGGGGACTGCCGCTCCAGCATCCGAGGAGACACAGTGTATACTAGAGACCATCGAAGAGGTCTCCGGAGGGTCGATCAAGCTACCACGCCATGAGCAGGGGACGAGCCGTAAGATGCGGTCATTCTTCATCGGCAAGGACGGCAACAGCTATCCCCTGTCGGAGGTGGCGACAGGGATCAAGAGCTTTGCCATACTCCAGTGTCTCCTCAAGAGAGGTCTGATACACAGGCAGACCGTTCTCGTCTTAGACGAGCCGGAGGCGCACCTCCATCCCCAGTGGATCGTAGAGTATGCGAGGATCATCCTGCTGATGCACCGGCAGCTTGGCGTGCGTTTCCTCATCGCCAGCCATAGTCCGGACTTCGTCCAGGCACTTTATCGCATCGCTAATGAGTACTACGGCGAGACATTGACTAAGGGTCTCTCTTTCTATCTCTCTGAGTCATCCGGAGAAGAGGGCGAAGGAGGCTACACCTTTAAGAACATCGGCAACGATATCGGAGAGATCTTCGACTGCTACAATATCTCGTACGAAAAAATGGATCAGTATGCAGGGGGCGGAGAGGATGAGGAGTGAGAGGGGTGCTAAGCTCCCTGTCCGGCAGTACGACAGGGAGAGCACCGATCTGATCATCAGCATGCTCGGTCATAGTGAGCAGCTGTCCCACGTCCTGAGGAGGGAGGGCGCCTCGTCGGATGGAGGACACTCGGAGCCGGTCGTAGACTTCGACGCTCTGGTACGAGATCGCTGTCGGGGTGGTGACAAATGTCGAAGTGTGGACATCGTCGTGGGGGTTAAGGGGCGTAAGGCGCGGCTGATAGAGTGCAAACTGAGAGAGGCCTCGCGCAATACGAGTGTGAGTAAGATTGAGGGAAAGGTGTCCAACACAGTGTCTATCATACGTGAGCGTGCCTCAGATATAGTGGTTGACAAGCAGACTTATGTGATCTACTCGGATAGAGATGCCGGCCCGGCACTTCGTAAGTTCCACCGGCGCTACCCTAAGTGCAGCGCAGCCGACCTCTCCTTACGGGCCATGAAGGTCTCCGAGCTCATCCATACCCTCTTCGGATAGGCGTGGCGATGATCCTAGCTAAAGTGGTACCTTTTGGGGCAGGAATTATGGATACTTAATTCCTGTGGTTATTGTGCTTCTGTTCCGTCGATGGCATTTCAAATAGTGGTATTAGATCATCATTATGACTTTGACTCTCCCAATAACGAGAATGTCTTTTTGGGGATTGGATGACACTGATCTGATGGATCGGTCAGACGATTGTGGTGGTCAGACGGCTGCTTGAGAACATATAATTCAGGACGAATGTATTCTAAATCCATGAGACACTTTAAGGACTTAAAAATAGCTGTTGCTGGTACGGGTTATGTAGGGCTCAGTGTTGCAACTCTTCTTTCTCAGCATCACCTTGTCTGGGCTGTGGATGTTATCCCTGAAAAAATAGAGAAACTAAAAAATAAAATCTCACCGATTCAGGATGAATATATAGAGAAGTATCTTACCGAAAAGGATCTAAATCTGGTCCCAACGCTAGATGGTCGAAAGGCCTACGGAGATGCTGACTTTGTAGTGATAGCAGCTCCCACAAACTACGACCCAGTCAAGAATCACTTCGACACAAGCCATGTAGAAGAGGTGATTGATCTCGTATTGGAGGTCAACCCCGATGCTATTATGGTTATCAAGTCAACCATACCTGTAGGATATACTCGGTCTCTCTATCAACGATATGCAGGTGAAGGGGCGAAGAAGCTGAATCTCCTCTTTGCTCCTGAGTTTTTGCGAGAGAGTAAAGCTCTCTACGATAACTTATATCCCAGTCGCATCATAGTTGGATACCCAAAAGAGCCTACGGGTGTAGATGGCAAGTTAGAGGGTCAGTCTGTGCGGGCTCTTACGGATGTGTCTATAATGAAAGGTGCGGCAGAGACCTTCGCCAAGTTACTTCAAGAGGGGGCTCTGAAGGAGGATATCCATACACTATTTATGGGGCTGGAAGAGGCAGAAGCAGTCAAACTCTTCGCTAATACTTATCTTGCACTCAGAGTCAGCTATTTTAATGAGCTTGATACCTACGCTGAGATGAAAGGACTTGACACCCAGGAAATCATAGATGGAGTCGGACTTGATCCACGTATCGGGTCACACTATAATAACCCTTCTTTTGGATATGGTGGCTACTGCCTTCCTAAAGATACTAAGCAGCTTCTAGCCAACTACCAAGATGTCCCACAAAATATGATTTCTGCTATCGTGGAGTCCAACAAGACCCGTAAGGACTACATTGCAGACGCAGTGCTCTGCAAGGCGGGATATTACAATTATGATGGTAGAGACTTCCACCCTGATAGGGAGAAGAAATGTGTAATCGGGGTTTACAGACTCACTATGAAGACGGGTAGTGATAACTTTAGACAATCATCTATCCAAGGTGTTATGAAGAGAGTCAAGGCTAAGGGAGCAGAGGTTGTCATTTATGAGCCTACCCTTGATGACGGAAGTACATTCTTTGGCAGTGAGGTGATGAATGATTTAAGTAAATTCAAGGATTACTGCAATGTTATTATAGCTAACCGATATAGTAGTGACCTTGATGACGTCAAAGACAAGATCTATACACGGGATATTTTCAAGCGAGATTGATCGATTGTATGTCACAAATTCAATGGAGACTATAGGATTCCCCATAGGGCAAAAAACAGGTGCTTGGAGTCTAAAGAGGTATACATCAACCGATGTCACAAAGTACTACTGAGTCATTTATACTTGCGGGTGCTGGAAAGTTCTTAGGGATTTTCCTGACTTTCGCTTTTAATTGGCTGCTTGCTAGGTACTTTTTGACTCCATACGACTTCGGGTTATTGGGCATGGTGTATGTATTGGTGTCGCTTGCCAATACAACTATGATCGGAGGCTTGGGACAAGCTGTTATACAGCGTGAGGTGGTATCTAAAGCTGATTTGGACACCGTATTCACCTTCAATTTAGCTCTCTCTTTTGCGATGTATGCACTCATGTACTTTCTTGCACCATCAATCGCGAAATTCTATAATAATAGTGAGCTAATCCTTATTGTCAGAGTCCTATCGCTTCTCATTATTATTAACGCTTTTGTTGTTGTGCAAAATGCCTTGATAATAAGGCACATGAAGTACAAAAAGCTACTGCTGATTACTCTGATATCTCAATTTTTCGGGTACGCAATTGGAGTTGTTATGGCAGTGAAGAGACTAGGTGTATGGAGTCTTGTTTGCGCCAATCTTGGAATCATTTTTAGTAGTGCTATTCTTTATAGAGTCACCTCCGACTATATCCCCGCAATACGCTTCTCCAAGCAGTCTTTTCAGAAGATGTTTTCATATGGGGGACTGCTGTATCTGTCAACACTTACAAAAACAATCTACGATAATGCATTGTACCTGATACTGGGAAAGAGATATAGCCCGATGACGGTTGGCTACTATACTCAGGCAGAGAAGTTACAAGGAGTTCCTAATTCATCAATCACTGAAATAATATATCTTGTAACCCTTCCTCTTTTCTCTAAGTCTCAATCTGATAAAAACGAGCTTAGGCAGAAATTCATAAAGAATCAGGATGCTGTATCCTTTGTCTCGTGTTTCATTATGGGCCTCCTACTGTCTGTTTCTGAGCCTCTCATAATACTCTTGTACACTAATAAGTGGATGAAGTCCGTGCCGATTTTCCAGTGGTTGTGTATTGCCGGATTATTCCTGGCTATATGCAACACACATCTAGAGCTGATCAAATCAGTTGGCCGAGCAATGACCCACTTCAAACTCACGCTGGGACTGAAGCTTACCAGTCTTATAGTTCTGATCTTTTGTTCCCTAATCTCCCTTAGAGCAGTACTTATCGGATTTGTATTATCCAATCTTGCTATTTTTCTGATAGCTGCATCAATTACCAGGCGGTTATTGGATGTCGAATATGACCTACTGATCTTCCCGCATTTGTTAACTTCATTTATTTCTGTAGCAAGTGCGATAATTCCATTAATGGTCATTAATCATTCAAGCATATCGGATATTACTATGATCATACTCTCTGCAATCTTATTTTGTGCTACCTTTATAGCCATTTGTCATTATACAAAAAACCGGGGCTATCTTTTGGTGACCAATGCTCTTCGTAACAAGCTGAAATATTTTCATTTTACTCACATTGAATCATGACCTACAAGTCCTTCCTTAAGTCTATTGGCATAAACAAAGTAGGTGGCTTACTAACGCGCGTCTCACCAGGTCTAGGCGTGAGACTTCGCTACCTCGTCAACTACGGGAAATTGCCTAATCTCCGAAACCCTAAGACCTTTGACGAGAAAATAAACTGGCTCAAGTTTCATGTCATCAGGTATGACCCTATATATAGGATCTGTGCTGACAAGTATCTCGTACGTGATTATATCAAGTCCATCGGATGCTCAGAAATACTTAATGATCTCATTGCCGTTTACGATCATGCTGAAGACATTAATTGGGGTGATCTCCCTTCTCGCTTTGCAATGAAGTGGAATTTTGGATCGGGTTATAATATTATATGTCGTAACAAGCAGGAACTAGATACAGAAAAAACAGAATCAATGATGAAAAAGTGGGGAGAATCAAGTCGATATCTTCCCTCTTATGAGCCTCATTACAGGGATATAGATCGAAAAATAATCGTAGAAAAATACCTAGAGGGGCGAGATGGTGAGCCACCAATAGATTATAAAATCTATGCTTCATATGGCAAGCCCATCATCATTATGGCATGCCTTGATCGCGTTATCGGTAAAGGAGCGACATACTACTACTTTGATAGGTCATGGAACCTACTAAGATGGTCAGAAGAAACTCTGAGTACCGAAGAGAATGATCTGCCCCAGAAACCGGAATCCTTAGAGGAGCTTTTTCACTATGCAGAGATTCTATCAAAACCCTTCCCCTTCGTACGGGTGGATTTGTACGAGGTAAATGGTAAGGTCTATTTTGGTGAGCTTACATTTACGCCCGCGGGGGGATTTGATCCAACAATTCTTCCTGAGGGGCAACAGTATCTTGGATCCGAAATTCAACTCCCCATTAAGTCATGCAACACCCACGAGTAGTAGTTTACTCAAATTAGCAACCAGTATGCTGCAGAAGATATTGATAATGGTTTTGTTGTTGCTCTCAGTCTTTAGTTACCATCCGTTAGTAACGGATAGTGCTTCACTAATGGGCACAACAAGATCTATCATCTACGGACTCGCTGTACTTTCTGTGTTTGTAAGTCTAGTTGGGCTCAATAGGAAAAAGTATCCACGCATTCTGTCACAGTGGCTCATAACAGCGATTCTATTAGTCGTTGAGGCATTGCTGCTAGATGCTATTACAAATACCACGTCTTTGTATGGGGAAGTTATCTCGTTATTGTTACCCTTAGGCTTGACTCTGATTGGTTATAGTCTACAATGTACTCCTAAGTATATCCTAAATTGCGTCACTCTTTACGGCATAGCGTTGGCGTTTGCGGGAGTGGCCCAAATTTATAATAATTTCGGCGGGTTTGTCATAGATGACCAGTACGCAAGATTTGCTAAGAACTCTTATGGACCTATGATTAGCGTCTTTATTCTTGCTGCGTTACAATTCCTTTTTACCAAGTGGGTTCCTAAAATTTACAAAATCGTATTGATCTTTTTGAGTGTTCTGGATCTTACTGTACTTATCACAATACGTGCTAGAACAGCTCTGTTTGCAGTCATTATCCTGGCGCTGTTTATTGTCTTTTTTCACTTTCGAAGTCAGGTAAAAAATGCCACTGATCGACGGGCAAAAATACTTGGTCGTGTTTTTCTTGCCGTATTGATAATATCGGTCATAGTGATAATCTTTGGTCAGCAGATAGAATATATTATTGACTACGTGAATCAGTCCATCTTCCTGAATAAACAAGGCGACATCACTTCAGGGCGATTGGTTGGGTATCAACAAGCTCTGAACGTAATAGGTGATTATCCACTATGGGGTAGTATTCAGGGGGGTGAGCTTGATTATTGGGTCCATAACTATATATTGCTTATTGTGTCTAGTTATGGCCTTTTGGGCTCTCTTATTTTGTTGATCTTTTACTTCATGCTATTGTATGTGGTCCTTAAGGGTTCATTACTCCAAAAGAATTCAGATATCAGTAGTATGGGTTTCTGGGCTGTTTTAGTCCACTTCTTTACTAGTTTGGCTGAGCCAACTTTCCCATTTTCACCCGGAACCGCTGTGTTAATGGCTTATGTATTGCTAGGGTGGAGTCTAAGTCAAGCTCAGTGTGCCAATTCCTATCGTTGCCCTACTGAATCAGTCCACTCTTATCCTGAAAAGCACTTTTTATGAAACCGAGAATATCTAATATCCTAATGATCACCCCTCTATACCCTTCTCCGGACACTGAGAAGGGTGCTACTCCTATAGTCCATTACTTCACGAGAGAGTGGGTACTCAGTGACAGAAGAGTACTGGTTATAAACCTGCCTACTCAATTCCCAGACATATATTACTACGCGGTTAACACATTGGGGCTGAAGTCGTTGGTGGATAGTTGCTCTGGTATGGTTGCACAAACCATTAGTCCAAAGAAGAGAGATTATGTTTATGAGGGTGTTGAGGTACACCAATTACCGGTCAAAAAGATCATCCCTCACTCAACTATTTCTGGGAATAGATTGGAAAAGCTGTGCTCGAGAATAGTATCGCTGTGTACAGAAAGGAACTTTTTGCCAGACGTAATTATTGGGCATTGGCTTGTCCCGACCCTTCCTGTAGTGTGTAATTTGTCAGAGCGAATGCAATGTCCCGGTGGAGTTGTGTTTCACGATTCAGGAGAGTATCTTTTTCGAAAGTCCTCCGCAGAGAATGATTTTCGCACTATGGTTAATAAGTTGTCCTTTTTAGGCTTTAGGTCTAAAGCAATTAGACACCGCTTTGAGTCTTATTTTGGAGAAGTAGACAATGCGTTCTACGCCTACTCTGGTGTCCCGTCATCTATGATCCCTACAAATCCCAAGCAGAGATCCTTTGACCATATACAAAACTTTGTCTTCGTAGGGACAATGATCAAGCGTAAATATCCACTGGAGGTCTTAAAAGCGTTAGAGCAATCAAATATAACAGATTACGATCTCACCTATCTCGGAGAGGGCAGACTCAGGAAGGCTATACGTAGCTACTGTGAGAGTAACAGACTAAAGGGAGATGTTCATGACCTTGGAAGAATACCGAGGTCTGAAGTTGCACACCACCTTGAGTCTGCTGACGTGTTTGTAATGATTTCAAAAGCCGAAACCTTCGGACTGGTCTACTTAGAGGCGATGGCAGCTGGATGTATCACAATTGCTTCAGAGAATGAGGGCTTTGACGGAATTATTAGGCATGGTTATAACGGATTTCTATGTCCTGCAGGAGATGTCGTATCACTCTCAATGCTCATTAACAAGATTCAACGAATGAAACCAGAGGACCTTCTAACCATTTCAGAAAACGCTAGGAGAACCGCCACCGAAATGACAGACGATAAAGTAGCAGAACAGTACCTGAGATCAATAGAGGATATATTGGACTCTTCAACGAATGAGCAGAAAATAAGCAAACAAAAAGCTTGGCGCAGTTGTTGAGATATTAGGACGAGGGGTGTTTTATGCGAATCAAAAGGAATGAAAGGATAGCAGGAGTACCTGTGCTTAAGATACGAGACTTCTTTAACCGGCTGAACAGCGCTGATGGCAACACGTTTTCTCAGGATCGCCTATGTGACCTTTTCCACCTTAGCTGTGAAGAGGGCGATCAGCTCATAAAAGAGTTGCAAGATCGAAGGTTTATTGAGGAAACGGAGGGTGGCTACTCACTGACTCTTCATGGTGCGGCCCTAAGCATAGCTCGCTGTGTACCACCGATAAACAAGGAAAAGGCTGATAGTCTACTCGCTGACTTTATGGATCGTGTCCGAGAGGTCAATGAAAGTGATGAGTACTTGTATAGGGTGAGTGGCGTATGGCTCTTCGGTAGCTATATTGATGATAATGCGACCGACTATGGCGATATTGACATCGCAGTAGAGCTGTCAAGAAAGATCGAGGATCCCAATGAACATATAAGACGTAATCAGGAAGCAGTTATGGAAGCCTCTGAAAGAGGAAAACGGTTCTCTACTATCTTTGATCAGCTGGACTTTACGAGAAGATTAGTGCTACTCAAACTGAAAAATAGAAATCAATACATTAGCTTGCATACGACTGCAGACGGCATTCTTGAGCTGACCAAGACGTTACGAATTTATCCCTAACTTTACAGGCTGACATCTATTATATCTATCATACCATACAATGAGCGTTTTTAGTGGCAAAAC
>QWCE01012635.1_pt1 | contig 10871 bp, 9 predicted proteins | sample 1972531 | NCBI WGS metagenome assembly QWCE01 (sample SAMN09866716, study PRJNA288562) | Human gut metagenome isolate term4_stool, whole genome shotgun sequencing... | reverse complement strand
CTTCTTGCATTGTAGGCAGAAGGATTTCTCATACTCCCTGATCCGGTCGTTTTTGATGATCCGTTTCTGACCGTCTTTGCCCGGTACGGCTTGATAGTTATTTGCTTTCGCTATCACTTGCCCGTATATTATTTCTATTTCCATACTCAAACGTTATATGTTATTTGCCGGGAAACTCCTATTTCTTTGGCATAAGCCATTATTTCACCAATATTCATACCTTTCTGTGTATGTCGTTCCCGAAGAAGAACGTCCGCCACGTCCCAGTTATTCGGTAGTCCTTCACATATCCGGCTAACTGTTACATCTATTCCGGCGCTGTGCAATATTTCGGCTTTTTCTTCCCATTTTGCCAACATTCCACTATCAGGATATAAAACTACTCTTTTGCCTGATAACGGCTTGAAAACGGCTGTTTCCGTCCATTTGCATCCGTTACAGCCTCCTGATGCTATCCAAGTGATTTCGGGCATCAAAATAGAGCATATAAGGGCTGATTTCTCACTTTCAACAATTCCTATCCGGGATGAGGTTTTTATTAAATGGCAACCGAAGAATGTTTGCTGAAGATTAGCCTCATAGTTTTTGAGAAGCGTTTTCCCGGCAAACCAAATCTTATCCATCGGTCGAGTATCTGGAATATACTTTTGCGCCTTATCGCTCCACATCTCCGCCCGGTCTTGTTTTTTCATCCGTTTTCCCGTATTGGGATTATAAGCCATAACCTTTAGTTGGCATAATTTGCCTTTTTCGTTAATCTGTGGAAAGGTGGTAGATAATCCGTCATTGTTTCTCCAGTGGCGAGATGTCCCGACATGGTAGAGATCAAACACCCGGTTTGCCTCAACATCTCCGAACTCTTTAGACATAAACTGGAATAGATTGTTTCTGTCTCGGTGTGTATCTGTTGCCAACAACGAAGAAGGTAGATAAGATATGGGAATTGCTTTAGGTGGTTCCGGCTGTTTCCATGTGGTAAACTCATTTCGTTTATCGGCCGGGTGTGCCTTGAAATATTCCGAAGGTGTCAGATGATAGCCGCAACGTTCCCGGTTGCAACGTCCGCACGATTCATCAATAGGAACATTCCTTTCATCAACATAATAAGTAAATTCTCCTTTATGTCCGCATTGCGGGCAGGTGTGGCGGGTACTCGTTCCTGCGTATTTTTGTAGGTGATATGTATGTTCACTCATAAATCAAAATCTTTAAATTTTATAGCACCGTATTAATAACCGTATTTTTACCGTATTTTTGCCGTACACCGTATTAACCGTATTCACCCCCTTCTATAGAAGGGGTGATGAGTACGGTAGAAAAGTACGGTACGGTAACGGTTATTAAAATGGTAGTGTATCATTAGCTTTTTCAATCTTTGGCAGGTAATAACAGCCTACCTGATTTTTGATAATATATCCATTCTCTACCGCTTTCTTTATATTCTTTTCGGAAGCGCTTTCTTTCACCCCAAGATGTAACATTAGTTTCTGTCTTAAATCCGAATAGGTTATAGTTGCCGGATATTGAGGCATGATACTTGATAGTGTCTGTTGTAGTTTATCCGTTTTTGCTTCAATGGGTATGTATTCAGCCTCAACGGGAAGCCCTTCCAAAACCATAAATGCAAAGTCCATCGGTCGCATATCTCTAGTTTTAGCCCATTTGCATAACGTTACATCTCCTTTAGCCTCCGCAAAAATTGCTGTTTCGCACTTCCGCAAAGCTTCCGATCCAAGATGTCCCCGGGCTTTTTCACTTCCTACATTGGCGTGAATGACTGTCAGAACGTGGCAATCATATTCTTTTGTAAAAGCCATCAAATCATTAATTACAGACGTTGATTGCTCCGAACTGTTGGGATCGGCTATTAGATCACTAACTCCATCAAGAACGACAAAATCAGGATGATATAGATTCATGCACGCATAAAAAATTTTATGTCTTATTGGCGGCTGATACTCTCTCAACATGTGAATAATGATATTATCTGAATTGATGTTAGTTGGAAGCCCTGCAATGCGGTGTAGTCTCCGGCCGATCTTCGCCACGTGCCCCGGTGCTTGCTCCGTATCAATCCAAAGTAACTTTCCAGATCCGTTCGGGTTGTCTAATCCCATACACCCGTTTTCATTCAGGAACGCCCCGGCAATACCAGAACATAGAAAACTCTTTCTTGCACCGGGTAAACCAATAACGAAAGAAAAATTTCCCCGGGTACATACAGGTAGGTTTCCTTTTGATACGAGCATTTGCGGATCGGGTATATTTTGTGATAAGTCCAGGCGGCTACATTGAATAGCATCCATTATATCGGATGGAATCTCAATCACAGGCTTTTCAAATTCGCTAACAATCTGTTTTATTGCTTCACTCATTGCCATTAACCTCCCAATCAATAGACATTTGCCGTTTATCTGGCTCTAACCAGTATAGTTTTCTTCTATCGTCCAGACGAACGTCTTTAATGTCCCAACCTTCATCATTACGGAGGGTGGAGATTACACGTCTGGCATCATTCGAATTTGTTTCAGCGTTGATTTCTTTTGCTGTTACTTTCCGACCAGATAAGAAAATAGATCGTACCTGTTGAATTATTCGAGATGATTTGCTATCTTTGTTTCCGGATCTATGTTGGAGATTGGCGGTCGTGGAGGCTGCCTTTTTCTTTTTGTTATTCTCGCCAATGTTGGTAAGGTGACATGAAGGATTTCAGCGGCTTCTTTTCGAGTGTAGAACTTTGGTTCTTTCTTAGCAGTTACAGACAATATTCTTTCTGAAACTCTATCTACAATCACATCTACAAATGGATCAAAGAAACTCATAATTATAGCTTGCTGGGTTGCATTTAATTCTTTCATAACTTATACTTTTTAATTGTTATGAAGGCAGGGTGTGCACGTCCTAATCTTCAACTGCGAAGATACATTGGGGAGAAATTGGGATTTATTGGGGAATATAAAAAAAAACGCATTGATAAAATGTTGATTATCAATGCGCTTCTGAAATATTTATTGGGGAGTTTATTGGGGCGTTTTTTATTTATTGGGGGAAACTCCTAAATCGGCTATAAAACTGCTAAAATTTATATCGATTTGGCTATATCCTTCGCAGCTTGTATCGGTTCTCAATGTAGCTTTCATAAAATCTACATTATTGAAGACTTCTTTTTTAATAAATTCGATCCATTTTTTGCGACTTCCTTTATCTTTTATGCTGTTGGCTATATTCTTAAATACAACTTTTGTCCTATTAAACTCATCTTTTTTAATAGATAGAGTTCTTGAATTGTCACAATTAAGTAATCTGATAAAATCATCTATAGGGATACTATTCCATTGATTATTGTTGCATTTGTTATAGATTTTTCTTATTAATGTTTTGTCGATTTTAGGAATGTTGTTATCATCAATGATGTTTTCTATTGCTTCTATTGAATATTCATCACTATGTTCTTTAATATATCTCCCGATCATTGTAGAAAAGAAGAAAACATCAAAATCATTCTCAATTTGATTACTGCAGGAAAGATAATAACTATAGTACAACCGGGTTGCTTGTTTTAAAATCCAGGTATGTAACTCAAATGCGTTTTCTTTTTCGGGCTCATTATTATTTTCATATATTTTTTCTGTCCATTCTATTAAACCTTGTAATACTATAATTAAATGATATTCAAGCCTCATTCCAATATATAATGTTATTAGTTCAATGAGTTGGTTTTGAATTTTAATAGGATGTTGATTATTCTCTTTTATAAATATACAGACTTTATTTAATGTCTCTATTATGTTCTTAAAATCTTCTGTTCCTAAAAAAACGTCTAGCTTATGCTCTTTTAGCTTTCTGTAATATGTGTAAAGTCCATATTCGCATTTATAGTTATTCGACATAAACAGATCATCAAAACTTTCATCTTCTTTTTTTAGATTTTCAAAAAATAATGTCTTTTTAATTTTTTCATTAGATAATGCTAAGATCAGATCGTACATAATTGCGTTTCCTTCATTAATTAGCTCTTCTGAATTATCCATTACTAATTTGGTGCCTTGAGCCAATATCTCATCGCATCTCTTGAGGTTTGATATATCTTCTGCATTATAATTAGCTCCTATCTTGATTATTGCTTCGTCAATTGATATATTATCTTCTAATAAGTATTTATAAACTTCTGCAAAATCATCCTTATAATATTTCTTCCACTCACATTCTAGCTGATTGTATTGTTCTTTCCAATTTTCCATGATTGATTATTTTGCTATTCGTAATTTCGTGAAATAATTCTCTTTAGCTGCTAGCATGCTCTTTTCCGATTCATCCAGTTTAAGGTACGTCTTTAGTTGCTGCTCGCTGTTGTGTCCAGTGATAGCCATAATAGAACTTAATGAAGCCCCGGCTTTATACATATTGGTTGCTAAGCTTCTTCGGCAGGTATGAGTTTTAAGAAGGTCGCAGAAACGTTTCTTTGCTGTATACTCCATTGCTCCCCGTTGTTCGTCCAACTCTACTATTTCCGTCCATCCTAAAGCCTCTCCAATCTCTTTGATATGGTCGTTTATCTTTTGGTCGTAGACTTTGGGAAGTGTACCGTTATATTTGTCAAGGATAGCTGCAACCCGATAATCAAGAGGAATATAAACGATATTTCCGGTCTTTTCCTGTTTAAGTTTGATGTACTTATTGCCATCGGTAAGGGTAACTATCATTTTTGAATTGATGCGCTTATAATCACTTACTCGTTGCCCGGTCAGACAGCCGACTACAAACACATCTTTTATCTTTTCCCATGCCGGACGATTGGATAAATCGTACTCATAAAGTTCCTGTATTCGTTCTTCAGTCAAGTAGACATTATCAACATCTTTATAGATCACATCAAAACCAAACCGGACGTTTGCCGCATCCATTAGTTTAAGCTGTTCGGCTGCATAACAGATTGTTTTGCATATCTTCACCATCCGGGCAATAGTATTAGGGGAATATTCCTTATCTGTGAGGAATGATCGAAAGTCATTATAAAACTCTATTGTCAGATCCTCAAAATCAATAACCTTTAGCCTTGTTTCCTGATACGCTTTAAACTGGGATTGAAAGCCTTTGTAGCTTTTGATTGTTCCAGGAGATATATTTGTAGTTCCTCCCTTCTTTTTCCGTTTTCCTGTTTCGCATTCGTGAATGAATTGTGCTATGAAGTCGTTGAAGTTGGTAGCCTGTTCTTCTTCTAGGGCTTTAGCTTCGGCTTCTGCTCGTTCTTTTTCGGCTGCTATCTGTTCAGCATATACTATTTCATGTATACGCTCTTTAGCCATGTTGGAAGTTATGGCTACACCATTTTTTATTAGTGCGTCAATCGTTGATGAAATAGCGTCTAGTTTAAGGTAAAGTTCTTTTCCTTTGCCTGTCCTGAAAGCTGTTAGAGCTTTGGCTCCTGTTAAAGATTTGTTCCACTCTTTTATATCAACCTCTAATCCGGTAGATACTCGAATGTTAATCTTTGGAACCCTGTTTTGTATGCGAGCGTATAAGGTTGCATATCCTTCGCTTTTGTCAGTTCTCAAAATGAATGTTGCACCCATATTTTTACTTTTATAAGTTGGTACTACAAATGTGATAAATAATTTGTTGTTTTTCAGTAGTTTATGAAGATAATGTTTTATCTAATAAATAAGGAAAATAAAGAAAAAGAGGTTCGCCAGGAACCTCAAGTAACACTTTGAATTCCTTGAAAGTCAAGTACTTTCAAGGAATTTCTTTTTGGGGGGACCATTCTGGGGACCAATTAGGTAGTATATTATGGATATACCGTTACTGCATGCGCTAATCCTTTTTATTTTAGGTTTTTCCCTACTGACAATTATGGAATTCACTTATTAATTCTGATTTTCCTGCGTTACTTTTGTTCTAAACCAAAAGAAAAACGCCATGAAAAAGATTTTATTTATCCTGTTTGTTGCCCAGTTTATTTTGGCTCCTTATATAATAAAGGGCTATGGTGCAAATCTTGTTGAAGATAATTATGAGTATTCGGGAGTTGACCAAGGGAGAGAGACTGTTGAAAAGGATATTTTAGGTAATATCATTATCCGTGATGATAATGGTAATAGAAAGACTATTGAAAAGGATATCTTAGGGAATATCATCATTCGTGATGATAAAGGCAATAGAAAGACTATTGAAAAGGATATTTTGGGGAACATCATTATCCGTGATGATAGAGGCAATAGAACGACTATCGAAGAGGATATTTTAGGAAATTTCATTGTTCGTGATGATAAAGGTAATAGAAAGACTATTGAAGAAGATATTCTAGGAAATACCATTATCCGGGACGATAAGGGTAATAGAAAAACTATAGAGAAAGATATTCTGGGAAATACTATTATTCGCGATGACAAAGGTAATAGAAAGACGATTACAAAAGATATCTTTGGGAATACTATTATCGAGGATGATAAGGGGAATAGAACAACTATTAAAAAAGATATTTTTGGAAACGAAATAATTGAATATGGTAACGGTCATGGGAAAATTATTAAAAAGGATATTTTTGGAAATACAGTCATTGAGGAGTATTAAAATGTACTTTTTAAAATGATAATATATGGGATGTCATTTGAGATAGGGGTTATTCACAATATCGTGGATAGCCCCTTATTGTATGTTATAACCTGGCAATAATATGTTCGCTATAAAATCATATTATAATCGTAAAAGTGTATATATTTGCATAGTGCGGAGATAAAATATTTATTTCTAAGTTATTCAAGGATAAAGAAATGGAACACAAACAATTACTAACTGTATTTAATTCACTTCCTGTTGGAATAGGTTTCTTCACAGCCGATGGCACTCTGGTAAGATGCAATGAAAGCTTCTGCCGAATTTTTGGCGCTGACTCGCAAACGCTTCTTGGTAATAAACTCAACATAAATGAAAATTCTGTGGTTCCTGACGTGGTGAAGGAAGCAGTTCGTCGTTGTGTTCCGGTACAGATGAGTTTTTTGTATGATTTCGATAAACAGAGAACCGATAAACGTTTTTTCTCTACGCGTACCCGGACCTGCTATTTGAAATGTAATGGTAATCCTCTTTATGATAATGATGGCAAGTTTGTTAATTACATTTTTATCTTTGAAGATATTACAGAAACGGTGAAAAGTGAAGAGGTACTCCGTCAAAGTCGCCGGAAAACGGAGCTTGCTATGAAGGCAGCCAACATCATGTTTTGGGAATTTGATGCAGTGCCCAAATTATTTTATAGTGATAATGAACCGCTGAATGGATACGATCAGTCTAAGCCAGTTAGTATGGCACTATATCTGGAGACTTTGCATCCGGATGACCGTAGTCAGGTTACTGAAGTAATGGAAAGAATGAGCAATGGGGAAGATTTTTCTTTTTCTTTTGATAGCAGGGTTATGTTACCGGATAGCTCAACCTGGCAATTTTGTACGATAAGCGGTGCTCCTTATGAATTTGATTCTAATAAGAAGGTATTGAAATATGTTGGTACCCGAAAGAATAATACGGAGGTGCAGAAAAAGGAGCAGTTCTTCTATAATATATTAAATAATCTTCCGTTATCTGTTCATATCAAAGATGTAGAGAATGATTTCCGCTATGTTTTTTGCAATGAAGAGAGTAAGCTCATGTTTGGTACCAGCGAAGATAAAACTACTTATGATGTGCTGAGTGAAGAAGAAGTAGAGCGTATTCAGAAGACTGATTTAGAGGTATACAATACTGGGAACCCTTATTTCGGCATGGAACGTATTATACTGAAGGATGGACGCAGCTATGATACTATTGTTCGCAAAAGTATAATTGAAGATGATGGCAAACGCTTTCTGTTAAATACCCGCTGGGATCAGAGTTTACAAAATGAACTGAAGCGTCGTGCACAGCTGTTAACTGTCACTATGGAAGCGATGAATGCCTTCACCTGGTTTTTTGAGCCGGCTAAGAACAGGGTGAGTTTCGGTGAAGGTTTTGATAAAAATGGGAAGAAGGCATCAGAAATTAATTCGGTCGAGAAATATCTGACTCTCGTACATCCTGATGACCGACAAAAGTTTGCTGAAACTTTGCAAAAGGCGGTAGAACTAGGAAGCGGTGTATGGGATGTGGAATATCGCATTGACTTTAAAGGAGATGGCATGTATCAATGGTGGGAAACGCGTGGCCTTGTTGAAACCACAACTTTGAACGATGCTCCTTATAAGTATTTGTTCGGTATGACGCAAAATATCGATTCCTATAAGCAGACTGAATTGACCTTACTAAAGAATAAAGAAATACAGGACGCTTTGGTACGACAGAATGAACTGGTTCTTAACAATACGAATTCAGGGTTGGCCTACATCACGAAGGAATATATGGTTCAATGGGAAAATATTTCGTTATGTTCAAAAAGTCTTTCTTTTGAAGCCTACAAAAAAGGTGAACTTTGCTATAAAAGTACATATAATCGTACTTCTCCCTGTGAAAATTGTGTGATGCAACGTGCTTTTGTTTCATTACAGACGGAACAGATGAAGTTTTCGTTGGACAGTGCGCATACCGTTGAAGTGTTTGCCACTCCCGTAGTTCTTGAAGATGGATCTGTGGATGGTGTTGTAATTCGCGTGGATGATGTAACGGAGCGTGAAAAAATGATTAAGGAATTGCAGGAAGCCAAACATCAGGCAGAGCAGTCTGATAAATTGAAATCTGCGTTCCTGGCGAATATGAGTCATGAAATCCGTACTCCCTTGAATGCTATTGTAGGTTTTTCGGAGTTGATGGCTTATGCCGGAGAAGAAGAAAAGGCGGACTATATCCAGATTATTAATAGTAATAATGAGTTATTGCTAAAACTGATAAATGATATACTTGATTTATCCAAGCTGGAAGCCGGTTCGGTAGAACTGAAATACGAACCGTTCGACTTATCCGAACATTTTGAAAACATGTTTACTTCCATGAAGCAGCGCCTGAAGAATCCGGATATCGTGTTAACTGAAATCAATCCTTATCACTGTTGTCAGGTAACTCTGGACCGTAATCGCGTGGCACAAATTATAACGAATTATGTCACTAATGCTATCAAATATACTTCAAAAGGTTCTATTAAAATGGGATATGCATGTAAGGATGGAGGCGTCTATTTTTATGTGAAAGATACCGGTATTGGTATAGCTGATGATAAAAAAGGAAAAGTATTCCAGCGTTTTGAGAAACTTGATGAGTTTGCCCAAGGTACCGGACTTGGACTTTCTATTTGCAAGGCAATTGCAGAAGCTATGGGAGGTAAAGTCGGCTTTGAATCGGTACACAATGAAGGATCGCTGTTTTGGGCATTTTTACCTTGTGAAGTCGATACACTTTCTATGGTAGAAGAGAAGAAAGAAGAGAATATCTCCGGAGGAGAGTTTGGTGCGAATGACGAAGTGATGGAGAAGAGTGCCGGTCGGAAAACAATTCTCATAGCTGAAGATATACAAAGTAATTATCAGCTGGTGTCTACTATCCTGAAGGATCATTATGATTTACTGCATGCGGAGAATGGGCAAAAGGCAGTGGAAATAGCGCGTAGCCAACATGTCGATTTGTTGTTGATGGATATGAAAATGCCTGTACTGGATGGATTGAAGGCTACAGCTGAAATACGTAAGTTTAATGCTAGCTTACCTATCGTCGCACTTACCGCCCATGCTTTCGATTCTGACCGGATTGCTGCAATAAAGGTCGGCTGTAATGAATATCTGGTTAAGCCGCTTGAAAAAATGAAATTAATGGTGGCATTAAAGAAATATTTATAATCTTTGCATTGTGAATATCTGGAATTAGTTGAATATATCGATGAATCGTATTAAAGGTATACTTTATGCGGCGGTATCCTCCTCCACTTTTGGGCTGGCTCCGTTTTTTTCTATAACTCTGTTGTTAGCTGGTTTTTCGGCTTTCGAGGTGCTTTCTTATCGTTGGGGAGTGGCTGCTATTGTATTGACACTGTTTGGATGGTGTTCGGGATGTAATTTCCGGCTGGCAAAGAAAGATTTGTTAGTCGTTTTTTTTATTAAGTTTGTTGCGGGCAACCACCTCATTCAGTTTGCTCATTGCCTATCAGAATATAGCCACGGGGGTAGCATCGACTATTCATTTTATGTATCCGTTGGCTGTATCATTGGCAATGATGTTTTTCTTTCATGAAAAGAAATCTCTTTTGGTGATGCTTGCTGTTTTAATGTCTTTGTTTGGTGCTGCTTTACTGTCATCGGGAGAGTTGGAGGCGAAAAGTTGTGATACAATAGTAGGATTGGTGGCGGCTTGTATTTCTGTCTTTTCTTACGGAGGATACATCATTGGGGTTCGAACAACACGAGCCGCTCAAATCAATTCCACTGTACTGACATGTTATGTTATGGGGATGGGAGCTGTTCTCTATCTGATAGGAGCTATGGCAACTTTCGGGCTTCATCTGGTGACAGACGGTTATATATGGCTGATTATTTTAGGACTTGCATTGCCGGCTACGGCTATTTCCAATATAACTTTGGTACGGGCAATTAAGTATGCGGGACCTACACTGACTTCTATTTTAGGTGCGATGGAACCACTGACAGCCGTTGTGATCGGTGTCTTTGTTTTTAAAGAACTGTTTACCCTGAATAGTGCTATTGGAATTCTTTTGATTTTGTTGGCTGTGGGTATGGTAGTATTTCGTAAGCAAAAATCTTAAAGAAGATATTAATAAAAAATGCTGCTTATCTGATGTGATAAACAGCATTCATTCTGGAGAGCCTCTTGTCGGATTCGAACCAACGACCCCGAGATTACAAATCACGTGCTCTGGCCAACTGAGCTAAAGAGGCGTTTTTCTTTTGCGGGTGCAA
>QWCE01005890.1_pt1 | contig 10877 bp, 7 predicted proteins | sample 1972531 | NCBI WGS metagenome assembly QWCE01 (sample SAMN09866716, study PRJNA288562) | Human gut metagenome isolate term4_stool, whole genome shotgun sequencing... | reverse complement strand
CGCACTCTTTACCGCCGCATAGAAATGCCTGCCGTTAAGAACGACAGGCATTTGTGAATCTTTACATTTTTAATTGTCCTCTTGACAGGGAGCACACCAAAATGCTACGCTTTCGTGTTTTATGACAGCTCCTTAGTTGGTCCCACTATCGCTTGCTCATGCGTGTTACGGATGAAAACGCAAGAACCTTTTATGCTGAGGAAGCCGCAAAATCCGGGTGGGGTGCCGGCAATTACAAAGACAAAATGTACGGCAATGACTACATCCGTCAACTGATGAATGAAGGAGACAATCCACCTATCGGTCTGCTTTACATACTGATGGTATAAAAACAACTCGCAGAAATGGTTGATTTGTGTGTTCATTTCCAGCTCTCTCACCGCTACAATAAAAGCATCGAAAAACCTGCTGATGTCACAGGTCTCGACAAATACCCGTATAACTCGACAAAAATGGCGGTACAAGGAGTGAACACAATGAAGATCAAACTTGCAGAAAATATTCGACAATTTCGCAAGGACAGGGCTTTGACGCAGGAGCAGCTTGCGGAGGTGCTGGGTGTGACCGCCGGTGCAGTGTACAAGTGGGAAGCTCAGCTGTCCAATCCGGAGCTCAATCTCATTATGGAAATGGCCGACTTTTTTGATACGTCCGTGGATGTTTTGCTGGGCTATGAGATGAAAGACAATCGACTTTCCGCCTGCATCGAACGCCTCAAAACGTACAGGCACAATAAAGACCCGCAAGGTTTAGCCGAGGCCGAAAAAGCGTTAAGAAAATATCCCCATAATTTCGCAATTGTGCATGAGAGCAGTACTTTGTATCGTGTTTTCGGCGTTGAAAGCATGGACAGGGAGCTGCTGTGGCGCGCTCTTGAACTCCTGAAAGAATCCTCGGTGCTGCTCCCTCAGAATAGCGATCCGGAGATCAGCGAAATCACGATCATCGGCGAAATGGCCGACGTTTACCTGATGCTGGATGAAAGGAAAAAATCTGTAGAGCTATTGCAAAAGCACAATGCAGGCGGGCTCTACAATGACAAAATTGGCCTGACTTTAGCGATGGATCCTCAACGCCGAGCCGAGGCCGCGCCTTTTCTCTCGGATGCCCTGCTCAATCAGGTGGGAACTCTGATCCGCATTATCATCGGCTACGTCAATGTTTTTCTGGAACGTGGCGATACTTCAGCGTCACAGGATATCCTGCTCTGGGGAAGCACGCTGCTTTCAGGTCTGAAAACGACAGGAAAAAGAAGCTTTCTCGACAAGATGGACGCCATCTTCCATATTTGCCTGGCTTTTACGCTGAGTAAAAGCGGGGACATAGTGCAGGCTCGAAGCGCCCTGGAAAAGGCAGAAGAGCTCGCACTCGCCTTTGACGCCTCTCCCGATTATGACCTCAGCAGCATCCGCTTTGTGGAGCCTGAAAAGCCCGCCAGCGCCTATGACAACCTCGGCACAACAGCCATGGAAAGTCTCGATAACACGGTTAGATCCTTTGCCAATGAAGAGCTTTCGGCTTTGTGGCAGGACGTCAGAAAACAAAGTCCAGGCAGTGATACTAAATAGATAGACATATAGAACCCTATTAGCAAGGAATGAATGATCAAAATGAAAACGAAAAATTTGAAAAAACAGCTCATCAGCCAGTTTTACTACAAGAATATTCCCGCCTTTACTCTGGCTATTTTCGCCGCCGTGGTCGGCGGTTCTCTTAACCTGATCCTTTCGTGGATTATTAAACAGCTCATCGATACCGCAGCGGGCGAAGCGAATGCCCTGCCGCTGCTCACCCTGCTTAAAATCAGCAGCGGCTTTTTACTGCTCTGCGCTCTGGCCTTCCTTTTGCGCTACCTCTCCTTTCCCTATTACATTCGCCGCGCCATGTGTCAATACAAGGAATTTGCTTTGCAAAAACTCCTGGGGAAAAGCATTTCATCTTTTCGGGATGAAAGCACCGCGACCTACCTCTCGGCTCTGAGCAACGACGCCACCAGCATCGAGACCGATTATCTGGAACAGCAGTTTGATCTGCTGACCAAAATTCTCACCTTTGTCGGGGCTCTCGCTCTGATGCTCTGGTATTCGCCGCTCCTGACGCTGATCGCTTTCGCCATTACCCTTCTGCCGCTCGCGGCCTCCATATTGACAGGCAATAAGCTGGCCCCTGTCGAGAAAAAAGTTTCTACCGCGAACGCAAAGTTTACAGCAGCTCTGAATGAATGTCTCAGCGGCTTTTCCGTGATTAAAAGTTTCCAGGCCGAAAAAGAAATATTTAACTTTTTTCTTCGGAGTAATCGTGAACTGGAAGATGAGAAATTCAGCAAGCGCCGTCTCAAGACACTGGTGGGCATGATCGGCGCCCTTGCCGGAATTTTTGCCCAGCTCGGGGTGTTCATCGCGGGCACCTGGCTGGTCTTGTCCACTCATGCTCTGACCGGCGGCACGGTGATTCTCTTCGTGAACCTGATGAACTTTGTCATCGACCCCATCGCTACGCTTCCAGGGCTCCTGGCCAGCCGCAGGGCCGCCAAAGGGCTGATGGGCAAACTGGCCGAAGCGCTGGAGAAAAATCCGACGGCCGAGGGTCACCGGGACATTAACGAGCTGAAGGAAGGCCTCCGGCTCGACGACCTTTCTTTCGCTTACGAAGAGGGTAAGGACGTCCTGCACCATCTCTCGGCCCGGTTTGAAGCGGGCAAAGCCTATGCTGTGGTCGGGGGCAGCGGCAGCGGAAAATCCACCCTGCTCCATCTCCTTATGGCTGGAAATACAGGGTATCAGGGGCAGATTTTCTTTGATGATACGGAATTGCGAGATCTATCTACGAGCTCTCTTTATCATCTGATCTCCACCATTCAGCAGAATGTGTTTGTCTTCAATGCCTCGATTCGCGATAACGTCACCATGTTCCGCGACTTTCCCCAGGCCGAACTGGACAAGGCGATCCACAGTGCCCATCTCGACGAGCTGATCGACAGACGCGGCGAAGACAGCCTCTGTGGGGAAAACGGCAGCGCCCTTTCCGGCGGTGAAAAACAGCGCATCTCCATCGCCCGCAGTCTGCTGAAACAAACCAGGCTTCTCCTGGCGGATGAAGCCACCTCTTCGCTCGACGCCCAGACGGCTCATCAGGTGACCAGCGACATTCTTGATCTTCAAGGTATTACGCGCATTATCGTGACCCACACGCTGGAAGAAGCGCTCATGAAAAGATATGATGGCATCCTTGTCCTGAAAGACGGGCGCATTGAAGAAAGCGGCCGCTTCGAAGACTTGATGGCCGCGAGAGGATATTTCTACGCTTTATTCACTCTGGCGCAGTGAGGTGACCACTTATTCACTCTTGCGCAGCAGGCGACCACAAAGAGCTTGTCTTCCGAAGCGGCAAGCTCTCCGCCGATGCAGCGCAAACCCTGCTTCAATATCAGCCTTCAGGCCAGCCCCAGGCGATATAACGCTCCAATTCTTTGTCAGCTTCAGGAGCTGCGTCCCTGCTGGACCTGACATGCTTCTCCAGCGCTTCAGTGACGTCAAGAATATCGTCCGGAAGCAAAAGGCTGCCGTCTTTTCCACTGAAGGAGGGGTACCACAGTGCTCCTCTTTTCTGCAAGTTGGAAATACGCAGGCCTCCGGTTGGCATTGTTTCCGTTGACAGGCCGATCAGGCCAACGCCAAAGGCCCTTCCACTCTGAATTCCGCTTTGATCTTCTTCCTTTTTTTCGACGATTTGACTCTGTGAGTTAAGTTCGAGTTCACAAATTTCAATATAGTCGTTCGCGTATTTGGGAATAACAAGATAAAACTCACTATACGTTGTGACGGGAGTCCAGTTCGTATCTTCGCCATAGTCGTAGGAAAGAACCGGACTCGGGCTTTGGTACTCATTCCATTTCCAGGAAAAAACTGAAACCTTAGAAAGCAGTTCATGCAGCGCCGGCCGGTCAGTAGCCGGGCCAAGACAGGCAAGAAGTCCTTGATACGGGCTATTCCAGGGATCCTGACCAGAATCCCTGAGAATTCTGACATAGAGCGGATTCAGCTCCCTTTCACGTGGAAAGCTGAAGAGATAAAAAGGAGCCTCGTTGTAATAAACACCTGCACCTGCAGGGGAATGCTGTCGGTAGACAATGTTCAGCCTTGCATTATCACTCAGAAAAAGGACGCTTTTCTCACGGTCATTTACTGCGCCCTCCATGGCATCCTGACGCACCATTGCCAACGTTTCTGCCACGGACTGATCGGCGACTCCGAGATAATCAGGCCGCGAATCATCGTTGTCAGAGTCATAGCTGAAACTGCGCATATGGTTTTCAATCGCGTTTCCCATATTCCGGGCTTCTCTGATGATATTTTCTTCAAAGAGAAGGTTCATATCGACCTGATCCTCCGGGAGTAAGGAAAGGGTTTTAACCAGCTCCTTATCTGATAAACGCTTGCCGCTTTTCAGATCAAAATTAGCGATCCACGACGTTCCGAGATTATCTTCCATGCCGTTGGAGCTGATGATTCTGACACTGAGCACCCCGGCGTAAATATTGGCCTCATAATAACAGGCAGCGTTGTAATAGAAAGGGAATTCCTCTCCCTCCTGCATGTTCTCCTGCCAGAACTCATAGCTTTGCTGATAGTCTTCAATCAGGGTCTTCTCCATAGCTTTGATTTCCTGATTCGCAGCACTCGCGTCAGCTGACTGAAGCAAAATTTCCGGCAGCGAAATACGAATAATCACCTCTTGCCAGTCTTCGTTCTCACCATAGGCCTCAGCCACATCTTTCAAAGCTCTGGGGATGGGCCTGGTTCGAACAAAGGCCTGAACATTCTGATTTTCAGCCTGAGGCGACAGTGGCAGCAGAAATAAGCTCAGGCATAACGTCAGCAGGGTGATAAAAAAACGTCTTTTCATACAGAACTCCATTCATAAGATCCTGCAAAGCAGGATGGTCGGCAAAGGCGGCGGTCAACTTTGAGATGAGAAACTCAGACGAAACAGCATGCCCCTGTACGAAGGCGCCTGGACATTGCCGCTCACCCTCGCCTCAGTGAAAATCGTAGGGCAGGTAAAACGTGCGGCCCGGTTCATATCTCAGGTAAGAGAGGTTCATGAAGCTTTCGCCCTCGCCATTTTTAATTCGCACGCCAACGTGACGGTCAAATTCGGTAGTACAGAGGAGCAGCTTTTCACCCGGCTCGAGTTGAACCGTGTAGATCGTCTGATCCATGACCCCCCATTGTCCTGAGCTATTTCCGTATTCCACGGTGAGTTCGGTATGAGGCTCTATGGCCGTAATAAGGCAGTAGTATATCATCTGGTACTGCTCAGCCTGATAAGCTTCAGGTTCCACCCCGAGGAGCTCCGGCACATTTGCACTGAAGTAAGGTCGCGACTTCCAGGCTTCATAAGCGTCAAGGGGGGATATGAAAATGGCCGCTGCGTCATGTTCGAGGCCGTCCATGACAGGGTCGCTATCGTAGACGCTGAAGTCATCCCACAAAAAGTCCCAGCTGTCTGTAACCGGGTCGATCTCCAGAATGTCACCGCTGTAAACCGTAATGTAGCGCCAGCCGACATTACTCTTGTGATCTTCCAGATCTTCATAGGCTTCGACCAGATAAGAGGGTTCTGTATGCACCTCGTTCAACGCAACATTGCTCATGCCGGCAATTCTGAAATGGAGCTGGAGTCCCTCCTTCGTGCAATCGTTCTCATCGACGTAAAAACTCTTTCTCGCTGCCGCCAGTGCGGCTTCGGGGCTGAGCGGGCCCTTGCCCAGAAACTCCTGAGCAAAGCAATCAATGTCACTCAGAGCCCTCAGCTGATCGGCGTTTTTCGCGATGGGCAGCATGACCTCAATAAAGCCGGCGCCTGCCATGCAGGGCAGCTGAGCGCTCAGGAAAAGTCGATCTCCACCTTTATAAAAGAAGGCAGGTGGATCCGGAATCTGGCCGTATTCGTCTTTTTGCCCCCGTAAAGAAGCATCAAAATACTTCAAACTAAGCTCAAATTGCTCAGCAAAATCGTCCGGATTAAAAGGCTGCTCCGAGTCGTCGGGCAGCCGCTCCGACTCGCCAGCCTGAAAGAATTTCATACGCAACCATTGATTCTCCAGGTATTGGCGGCCCATTTCTTCCAAACTGAAAACGACATCGTCCTCCGTTAGACCCGCCTTCGCGAGCAAATCCTCGTAGCTGAGTTCTTTCCCTGTCCGCAGATCAAGATTAAGGGAAATATAATGATATAGAAAAGGTTCATCGGGCGTTAATGGAATGTAACGCACAGCAACAGAGAGGATTTGCTCCTTCAGGCACGCCGCGCTGTCCATCAGGACCGCATCCTGAGCATCGGGCAGTTCCCAGCCTTCACGTTCAGCTTCTTTTATCGTTTCCTCGATATGGGCATCCTGCTCGTTCAGGATCGTGTCTACCTTTCTTATAAAAGCTTGAACGGCCGGATTCTGTTTCAGACGCCGCCGATGGATTTGGGGAATATACCTGACACCCCGCTCTGTGCTCTCATAACGGTTCGTGACGTAAAGCTCGGCCGACTCGTCAAAACTCTCTGCCCGCACCGGGAACCCGGCCGTCAGACTGAGCAGCAGTAAAAAGGCGCAGAGCAGGGCGAAAAAAGGCCGTAGGCAGTGTGCGGCCGTCGGGCTCTCCGACCGCTTCCTGCAGTTACTTAACTTCGTCTTCATACGAAACCTCCTGATCCCTCATGGAAAGCGCCTGATCATTCATGGCCGCCCTGTTGTTATGGAACAAATACCGGTTTATGCACTTATCACTTATCATTATAAATTAATATTAAAATGTATCAATATTATAAATATCAGGGTAGGCTCTTATATCGATTTATGCTGTTTTTGGTCAAAACAGCCAAGATGACCAATAGATTGCACTGAGCTGTAACTTTGGAAATTGATTCCGCTAAAGAAGGTTCTTATGCTTTCTGATATGTCGAGCCTTTAAGAGCAAGTGCCTGCTTTGACTTCTGAAAATCTTTCAGCGCTGCGCAGCCAGTTCAGGCATCGGAGGCTCAGGACAAATCAAATTATGATGGGAGTATAGCTATGACCGAGCAAAAACTTCAAGGACAAGTTAAGGAGAGGCGCTTTTCCTGGCAATTCCTTTTTCTGGGTATTCTGGACATCATCATCGCCTTATTAGCTTTCCGCGACCCCCATGCGACATTGGGAAGCGTCGTTTATTTCTTTGGCTTCACGGCCATTTTTCAGGGCTTAACCGTCCTGTTTATGGCCAATACTGTAAGCCGCTATTTTGGAATAAAAAATATCTGGATAAATATTTCCGGCATTATTTCGATTATCGCCGGTTTCTTTATTCTGACCAACATCCTGGCCTCTGTTATGGCTCTGCCACTTGTCTTTGCCATCTGGTTTATCGCTGATGCCATTTCTGACCTGATGAGAACCATCCGAATCTACCGCATGAAGCGCGCCATCTGGCCAGGTGCTTCAGCCTTTAACATCTGGAGTTTTGCCACAGAAATCATCACCCTCATCCTGGGTATTTTTATGTTATTCCGTCCCGGCACTGCTGCCCTGACCATTGTCTTTCTGATTGGTTTTTATTTCCTGATGAAAGGCATTAGTTCGATCATCATGGCCTTTGTTTAAGCCGAGCCGAGGTAAGGCCAGGGCCGATCAGAACTGCGGCCCTGGCTGCATTATAGATTCAGTAAACTGATTAAGAAGTTTCTCTGCTTATTCGCTCTTCTGCTGCATTTCCAGCACAGCTTCAATGAAAAGCCGGGGCAGGTCGGCATGAATATCATGCGGAGAGGCATACCCGGATTTTAAGCAGCTCCCTTTAATGAGCGCATGGACTTTTTCGGCATCCTTTTTATCCATAGCGGAAAGAAGGATGCCGTTTTTATCGACATAAGACGGCGCGGTCTTTGGTGATGGCGCAACGTGCAGGATCACCGTCGGGCATTCAATTTCACTTAAAGTCTGTTCCTGATCAAAGCCCTCGAAAAAGGAAAAGTCATAAAAGGTCTCGGCAAATCTCAGGTCATACTGACCGCTTCCGTCCTGCATATTGCGTGTGAGAAAGACCAGCTCATTTAACTTGATTTTCGGAGGATAGTACCAGACAATGGGCATCTTGCCGCTATTCTGGCGCTTCATATTTAAACGCTTAAGGAAAGGATTCCTGACCAGCCGAGACCAGTTATCCCTGCCGTCTTCATTGAACTGCTCTTTCATGCTCGTATGGTCGAGGTAATATTTCGTGTAATTCTTTTCTGAATTCTGGCTGAGAAATTCATGGATAGTCTTGAATTCGAGATAGGCTAAAGTTTTTTCTGCTCTTCCCTTTTCAGTGGAAAAAAAAGGTCCGTCTTCAAGCAATAGGCCTTTCACCTGCTCCTTATTCTTCGCGGCAATGGCGGCGCTGATGAGGGCGCCGGAAGAATGGCCGCTGAGGTAAGTTTTCTCGCGGATGACCTCTTTCATGAAAGCGATCAGATCATCGCGAAGGGAAAGGATATTATATTTTTTCGGGTCTTTGGACGAGTTTCCGTGGCCATAACAATCCACGGCAAACACATGAAAATGACGGGATAAGTCCGGCAGTACCGCGGCATAATCCTCTTTGGAAACCATCTGGCCGTGGATCAGCAAAAGTGCATCCCCATGATCCGGGCCTTCCAGGTACGCGATTTCACTCCCATCTGAAGTTTTAAACTTTTTTTCGACAAAACCGCAGGCTTGGCCTGTTTTTTCCATAAAGCGATCGTGACCATAGTCGAAATGCAGATTTCTGTATGCGAAAGCGCCCAGCAGCAGGATGAGGGTGATCAGAATGAGGCCAAGATAATAAGATGAACTTTCTCGCAGCACCAGAACACCTAAAAGGGTATTCGTCCAGCCATGGAAAAGCATGGGTATAATGACCGTCAGGAGATAGCGAAAAAGCGGTTGAAGTAACATTTTTGCTCACTTCCTTCTTCATCTGTCACGTATAATCACATATAATTTGCATGGTTCATTTTACACTTTAAATTATAATGAATTTTATCATGATCTTTTCTATCACTTTCAGGCAAGCAGAAAAATGTAAAATCCTGGCCTGAAAGCTGCGAAGATCAGCAAAATTCTGAAAGTCAGCTGCAGTCTGGCTATCAGCAGAATACCAAAAGTCAGGTAAATTCTAAAATCCGCAAAATTCCGTGAGCAGTAAATTCTAAAAAACGCAGATTTTCTGCCCTGGCAAGTAGGTCACGAGGTAAGCACATGAAAGTTTCAAGACCCTATCCCTCATATGTCATCAGCAAGAAAGGGGCCAAATGGCTCATGTCGGGACATCCCTGGGTTTATGAAGGGGAGATTCTGGGACTGAAAGACCTTGAGGAAGGCTCAGAGGTCGAAAACGGCGATCTGGTCGACGTCATCAGCGAAAAAGGAACTTACCTGGGTACAGGTTTCCTGAGTCTCAAGAGTAAAATTCGCATCCGTCTACTCTCGCGCAATGCCAATGACCGTTTCGACAGGGACTTCTGGAAGCGGCGCTTTGCCTATGCCTGGGCCTATCGAAAACAGGTTATGGCTCCGGCCGACCTGAAAGCGACACGCCTGATCTTCGGCGAAGCTGACCAGCTGCCCGGCCTTACGGTCGACCGATTTAACAACATCCTCGTCGCCCAATGCCTCTCCTACGGCATGGACAGAAGGAAAGCTCTTCTCTATCCTCTCCTGCTGGAGGTTCTGAGAGAAGATGGTCAGGACATCAAGGGCATCTACGAGCGCAACGATGATGAACTGCGAAGCAAGGAAGGCCTGGCTCAGGGCCAGGGCTGGTTTGATGAAGCTCAGCAAGGGCTGGCCCTGGCTCAGGATATCTGCGATAAAACAGAGCCAGGCCTTTGCCAAAATCCGGCTTACCTTCTCCAAGAGGGCTCGCCTTCGGACAGCCTTGCCCAGGCCAAAGCCAGTGTCGATCCTGCTGAGGGAAACCTGTCGCCAAAGCAGGGCTGCCTCAATTCCGCTGAGAGCTTTGCACCTTCTCTCCCCACAACAACCCAAATTGAGGAAAATGGCATCCGCTACTGGGTGGACGTCGCCAACGGACAGAAAACCGGCTTCTTTCTGGATCAGAAGCTCAACCGGCGTCGAGTGGCCGACCTGGCTCGTGGAATGGAGGTTCTCGACTGTTTTACCCATACCGGAGCTTTCGGCATGAACGCCTTAAAAGGCGGAGCCAGCCACGTCAGCGCCCTCGATATTTCTGACACGGCCATCGCCATGGCCCGGAAAAACGCTGAACTCAATGGTCTCCTGGACGGTATGGATTTTATCACGGCCAATGCCTTTGACTTTCTGGAAGAGCAGGTGCAAAGTCGCCGCCATCCCTGGAATTTCATTATCCTGGATCCGCCAGCTTTTACCAAGTCACGGCAAACCGTCGGCAATGCGGGCAACGGTTACCGCAGGATAAACGAACTGGCCCTCCGTCTGCTCCCGCGCGGAGGCTATCTGGCCACCTGCACCTGTTCGCACTTTATGCCTGCCGAGCTCTTTCTCAAAGAGGTCAATCAGGCCGCGCACGATGCCGGCGTCCACCTCAAGCAAATCGAAGCACGGCAACAGGCGCCCGACCACCCCATCCTGCTGGATGTACCTGAGACAGCCTACCTCAAGTTCTTCCTTTTCCAGGCCATATAGGCGCCACGCGAGAGCGCCTGTGGGCTGACGAAATGCTGGGCGGCCACCCTTTTTATGCAATGTTTCAACTAGTGGATGGTTTTTCTTTGGTTTTCAGTCAAGTCCACAATAGTGTGTAAATTTGTAGTTGAGTCTTTATCACTTCCTGTTTTTCTTAAGCCGCTTTAGCCAGGAGGCACTGCTGGCGGGCCAG
>QWCE01005889.1_pt1 | contig 10879 bp, 12 predicted proteins | sample 1972531 | NCBI WGS metagenome assembly QWCE01 (sample SAMN09866716, study PRJNA288562) | Human gut metagenome isolate term4_stool, whole genome shotgun sequencing... | reverse complement strand
TTTTAAAAGTTTAATATTAAATTGTTTCATTCCATATTTGATTTTTATTTTACTTGCTTTTTTATATGTATTTATTTCAGGCTTCTTTGTTGAATTACACCCTAATGCGTATAGAGATGTATTTATAAATGATACAATTGCATATATTATAGTTTATGTAGGGATATTGATTTATAAGAATATTTCTAAATGCAAAAAGATATAATCAATATCTTACTTAATATTTTTGATTAAAACAAAGCACATAGCTTTAAGAGTTGAATAATATTCGTTGAGGTAAATCGGGGAAAGGTTTGCTCCAGCGAATTTTTTAATGAAAGAAGAACAGGCATATCAGGTTTATAGGACAAAAAAGTTGGTGAAAATGCTCGAAACTCTTGAAATCTTAAGATAAATTAGTGTTATATCTTCTTTAGAAAAGGAATTTGCCGAGGTAGATATAATGAAGAGGGGTATCTGTCCTGTTTGTAATAGTATTAGTATGAAATATAGCAAAAATAAATCGGGTTCTCAGAGATGGTTTTGCAAAGAATGTTCATCTATAACGAAGCCTAAAATAGACAACAATGCAAAACAATTAGATATGTAGTGTTGGGAGAACTGAAGACAAAATCAGGTAAAAATCTTTTCAAAAAATTAAATTCGAATTCTAAAGAATTACAGGATAAACAAGAGGAGATTGCAAAGAAATATAATTTATTATCAGCACAATATGAGGGATTTGAAGATCTGGAAAATAACATGAATGAATATATGGGTAACGAAAAAACTTTGGAAATGCAACCTAAAAAAGTATTATTAAACAAATCGGTGATATGAGTGAAAGAGGACAAAAAGCATGCAACAAAAATGTAAAAAATAGAGAGAATGAAAGATAAAACTGGATTTTATTCTAAAAGGGAATATGCTATAATATTATGTATAATTTCTATGCGAACAAATAGAAAAGAGGAGTGTTATGAAATTTTCATACAATAAACTATGGAAGTTGTTAATCGACAGGGATATGAATAAAGGAGATTTACAAAAGTTGATAGAAACAGGACCGTCTACAATTTCAAGAATGGGACGAAACGAGCCTGTAAGACTTGAAATCTTAGGAAGAATATGTGAGAGATTGAATTGTAACATTGAAGATATCATTGAGTATGAAAGAGGGAAACAAGATGTATAAATCAATTGATTTGTTTGCTGGAATCGGAGGAATCAGGCTTGGATTTGATCAGGCATTCAGAAATAATATCAAGACTGTTTTTATAAGTGAATGGGATGAAAAAGCGGTAGAAACTTATAAAGCAAATTTTAATGACAGTATTGAGGTAGTCGGAGACATTACAAAAGTTGATGAAAAAGATATTCCAGATCACGATATATTACTTGCTGGTTTTCCGTGTCAAGCGTTTTCCATTGCAGGACATAAAAGAGGGTTCAAGGATGCGAGAGGGACATTATTTTTTGATGTTGCAAGGATTATAAAGGAACATAAACCGAAAATTGTGTTTTGTGAGAATGTCAAAAACCTTGTCAACCATGATAAAGGGCGTACATTTCAGGTGATTAGAAATATTTTGGAAGAATTGGGATATGCGGTGTTTTATCAAGTTTTGAACAGTAAGAATTTCGGAGTTCCGCAAAACAGAGAAAGGATATATATTGTAGCATTCAGGAATGACATAGCACCTTCGAATTTTGTATTCCCTAAAAAAACCGATGATACAAAAGTTATAAAAGATATTGTTGAAGAAAAGGAAGTATCCTCAAAATATTATTTATCTACAGCTTATCTGGCATCATTAAAAAGACACAAAGAGAGGAATATTTCAAAAGGAAACGGCTTCGGATATGAAATCAGAGAAGCAACTTCCGTAGCTGGTGCTATTGTTTGCGGAGGAATGGGAAGAGAGAGAAATCTTATAATTGATAAACGTTTAACTGATTTTACACCTGTTACCCATATAAAAGGCGAGGTTAATAGAGAATATATTCGAAAGATGACTCCGAGAGAATGGGCAAGACTTCAAGGATTCCCAAATGATTTCAAGTTGGTAGTTGCCGATACACATTTGTATAAACAGTTCGGGAATTCCGCCACAGTGCCAGTTATACGTGCAATTGCCGAACAGATCAAATCGTACCTTGAAAAGGGAAAGCCAGAAATGAAACCAAGAGAGGAATCATATAAACAAATTGCTATTGCGTGGAGGTAGTGTTAATGCTTAAGGGAAATAAAGGAGAATGGTCGGAAATATATGTTTTGTTAAGACTTTTGGCTGACGGAAAGATATATGCAGCCGACAGTGAATTGAATAAATTAGAAGATGTATATTTCCCTATTATTAAAATAATTAGAGAAGAAAACAAAGGTGAAATTAAAGAATATGCTACTGGGGAAATAATATCAATATATATTAACGGATCAAAAGTGAAAGAGTTACTGGCAACCGAATTTGAAGCGGAATCTGAACAATTATTGAACGAAATTAGCAGTAAGGCTTCAAAAGGTGCATTCTCAGTAGAAAGCACACAGAATTTTATGGACAAAATTTTGTGTTATAAGCTTTCGGCACCTGCAACGGATAAAAGTGATATTACAGTAAAAATAATCGATATAAACACTGGATACAGTCCGACAGTTGGATTCTCAATAAAATCTGAATTAGGGTCCTCTCCCACTTTACTGAATGCGGGAAAAACTACAAACTTTATTTATAAAATAAGTCATAATTCTACTAATTTGGTTAAAGAAGCGAACGAAATATATAAAGTAGCAGGTGGCAAAATTCATACAGATGTCAGAGGGCGTATAAACAAAATAATTGAGGAGAATGGAACCCTTAAATATTGGAAAATGAACAATCAAATTTTTGAGAACAACTTAGTTTTGATTGACAGCAATATGGATGAAATTATCGCTGAAACTCTTTTTTTTTTTATAAAGACGGAATCAGTAACTGCGATGAGATGATTGAAAAACTTGAACGGGAAAATCCTATGAACTACGGCAATGTAAATGCTTATAAGTATAAGTTCAAGAAATTTCTGACGGCTGTAGCATTGGGAATGAAGCCTGCTACAGTTTGGGACGGTTTAGATGAGGCTACAGGAGGATATATTATAGTTACAAAGGAGGGCAATGTCCTGGCATATCATATATATAACAGAAATTATTTTGAAGAATATTTGTTGAAGAACACAAAATATGAGACTGCATCTACATCAAGGCATGATTTTGGCGAAGTATATAGTGAAAACGGAGAAGATTTTATTAAACTTAATTTGCAAGTGAGATTCAGATAATGAATAAAAAGAAGCCTATGACCAGAAGTGAAAACATTGCAAGAGTTAAAAGTAAAAACACAAAACCTGAAATTTTTTTGAAAACTTTTATGGCATAAAGGGTTTCGATACAGAGTAAGTTATAAGAAATTACTGATAAGTTCAGATATCTATTTGCATAAATATAAGACGTCTATTTTTGTAAACGGATGTTTCTAGCATATGCACGAAAACTGCAAATATTCATCTATCCCTAAGAGTAATTATGAATTTTAGAAAAGTAAACTCGAAGGAAATGTTGAAAGAGACATGAAAAATTATGCTCAGCTTGAAAGTATGAGCATTAAAGTAATGGTAGTTTGGAAATGTGAAATTAAATAGATGATGAAAGATGAGTGTATTTTATCAAAAAATGAACTTAATATATCAAATAATCATATATAATCATAATAGTGGGGTGGAATAATGTTCAAATATGTGGATTACTATCAAGAATACGGTAGAATTATGCAATTTAACAAAAATAAAAAAGAGCCTATTCATAGATGGTATCCATTTGTAGAAGGCTATTCAAAAGAATTCATAAAATCTATTCTAGATGAAGTTAATAAAAAAAATTTAGTGTGTTTAGAGCCTTTTTCAGGTAGTGGAACTACCTCTTTAGAGTTGCAACATAATGATATTCGCTGCTATTCATTTGAAATCAATCCCTTAATGTATATTATTGCAAAAGTTAAATTGGAAAATGATTATGATTTAAATAAAGTAGAACTATGGCATGATTTTATAAAGAGAAAACGAATTGTCGTTAATGCAGAACTTAAAACTGTTTTTTCTACTCTATATGAAGGTAATAATAAGAAAAAGTGGAATTATGATAAAGCTGTAGGCTTGGCTGTTCAAAAATTGAAAACATCTATAGGCTTAGTAAAAGAGGAAAAATATAAGAATTTATTTTTTGTGGTTTTGTCGTCTATTCTTTTGGATGTAAGTAATTTATATAGAAATGGGAAATGCTTATCATATAAGAAAAATTGGAAGGAAATAAACCTTTCAGAAGCTGATGTTTTTAAAAAGTTCGATGATAAAATGGATAAGGAGATAAAAATTGATATTCAATCAATTAAGAAGAGTAAACAAAATAACAGAGATACCTTATTTAACGAAGATTCTCGTGTTGGAATTGAAACAAAAGTTCCAGATAAAAGTATAGATTTAGTAATAACTTCTCCACCGTATTTAAATTCTCGTGATTATACAGATACTTATATGTTGGAGTTAAAAACACTTGGATTAACAAATACTTATGAAGAAGTCAGAAATCTTAGAGAAAAAACTCTTAGATCTCATGTTCAAATAAAGTGGGAAGATAATGAAAGCATAAATAATAAAACTTTAGAGAGTACGCTTAAGTTGCTAAAAGACTGTGCTGGAGATAAAGAGATATGGAGTTCTTCAATATTAGATATGGTAAGGTTATATTTTGTTGATATGAAAAAAATATTCCATGTTCTCTATAAAAAGGTAAAACTCGGAGGAAGAATATATTTCAACGTTTCAAATTCTGCATATTTTAATGTTATGATAAATACTCTGGAAATTTGTGCTGAAATAGCTGAAAGCGAGGGATTTAGAGTCATTGAAATTAGAAAAGCCAGAAAGTTAAACCCAAGTCCTCAGCAAAAGGAGCAAATAGAAAATTTGCTAGAAGGTGTTATAATAATGGAAAAGTAGGTGATAAAATGAAAATTTATTGTTTGCCCAAAATAAAAGAATTGCATATTTCTAATTATGACTTGTATATATGTCCTTTTGATGTAGAATTTTCAGAAAAAATTAATTTTGTATTTGGGACAAATGGGCTAGGAAAAACAACTTTTTTAAATATCATGCAATATGCAGTAATTGGACCATATATTGGGAAGGTAGAATCAAGAAATTGGAAAGAACAGCAAAAATTAAAGAGACCAACTTTAGAAAAATACTATTTTAGAAATAGAATGCGTGAACAGTCAGATAAAGCGGAAGTGCGAGTTATATTTTATTTAGGAAATGATAAGTATGAGGTTATTCATAGCTTATATGAGCATAGGCTAAAAAAAGTGTTTATCAACGATGAAGAGATTTCTGGTGAAAATATCAACTATGATACGTATGAAAAAAAATATTTTGGGCAAGATGATCAAAATATAGATAGGTATTTGATTGATAAATATCATAAATATCTTGAAAAATCATCAAATTTTCCTGATATTAATGCATTTATGTTAATGCTTACTGAAATTATGTTTTTTACAGAGTCTAGAGATTTATCATTTTGGAATCAGGATATGACAAAGTTAATTTTAAGTAAGTTTATGCCAAAAGAGAAATATTTTGAGTACGATGAAGTACAGAAATTAATAAAAAAATATGATAGCCAGGAGCGGTTAACCTCTTATAAAATGTCTATGATTAAAGAATTTTTAGGAGAAAACTTGAGTGATAAAAATACAATGGAAGCTCAGTATTCTCTAAATGATTTACAAAGTATTAATAATAATATTTCTGAAAAAAATAAAAGAATTAGTAAATATGAGCAAGAACTTAGTAAAAAAGAGAGAGAAAGCAAACAAAATAGGATTGATTTTGAAAGCGTAGGGAAACAATTACTTGAGATTGAACAACAATGGTATAATAATGTATTCCCGGATAAATATCAGAAAATATATAATAAATACGTGCCATCGATATTAGCCGATGTTTGTCCATTCTGTGGAGAAAACCATGTGAATAAAATATTGGATGTAGACAAATGCTTTTATTGCGGCAAATCAATAAAGATAAGAAAAAATATAGATTTGAATAGATTAGAAATTGAACGAAAAAATTTGGACAACGAAAAAAGACGTCTCCAAAATAATTATTTATTGATAAATAAAGAAATTTTAAAAATAAAAACACTGTTGAGCGAAGAATATAAAGAATTGTTTAAACTAATTGAAAAACAGCAAAAAATCAAGAAAACTTTGGATTTAACAAATAATGATAATTTTGCGAAATATCAACAACTTGAATTGAAAAAGCAAGAGTATCATGAATTGTTAGAGCATACTAAACAAAGAGAAAAAAAGTTGGCATTAGAAATTGATGCTTATGTTTTAGATAGATTTCAAGACTATAGTGCTGTATTTAAGAAATATGCATATTCATTTTTAGGTAATGATAGTAATGTAAGGCTTGAATTAGTTGGGAAATCAGATGAAGCTTTTTTTAAATTCTTCTTAAATGAAACAGAAAGAGAATCAGAAATGGCGCTATCAGAATCACAAAGAATTTTTGTGGATATGGCATATAGACTTGCTACATTGGAATTTTTCCATAAGGATTCTTATTTTATTAGCGAAACACCTGATAGCACATTGGATTATTTCTTTGAGACTAATGCTGTTAAAACATTTAGCTACTTTATTGATTCAGGAAATACATTATTTATGTCCGCTAATGCAAGAAATAGCAGATTAGTAAATTTACTTGTAGAAAAATATAAAAAAGAGTATAAGCTAATTAACTTACTCGAAAAATCCACTCTTGCACGGAAACAATTTGACGAAATAAAACAGTTGGAGTTTTATAGTTTTTTGGAGGAATAATATGGAGAACCAAATAAAAAAATTAGAATACTATATATGTTTATTTTTATATGCATTAAAGAATAAAAAAATAAACAAACATACATTATTTAGATATGTATACATATATGATGTTGTATGTGATTATCTTGGAAATTACGAAAAAATTAATGAACATTTTGTTGTTGATAAGGATTTGGGAATCAATAATGTTTTGGAATTAACAGAGGCATTAAATGAGATTAATACTCGTGATTACATTGATATAAAAGCTTATGTTGAAATATATGTCAAAGAAGAACTAATCAATTATGTAGATTCTATGTATAGATCAAGTCCTAAGATTGAGGAGGATCTCAATAGAATATTGTACTTCACTGAAATAATATCTTCATACAGTGAAGATGTAATATTAGCTGTGTTTTTTAGTGAACCGAATGTTGAAGATGCAATTAGTAGAGGGAAAAAATCAATAAATCTTTCAAATAATAAATTAAATGAATTGCTTTTGGAATTTGAAAATATTGCAATAAATAGCTTTAATAATAAGTTAGATAAGTATGATGTTTTTACAAGTTGGTTAGATTATGTGTTTGAAAACTATTTAAAGGGGAAAAGTGATGAGAAATAGAGATTTCATACAACAAGCTAGTGAAAGCAGCCCTTTTCTCAGTGAAAGTAAAATATTATCACAAATTGCTAGTATGGGAAAAGCTGTTATTATTAGCATGGATGATTTGTCATATTTTCAAAAATATTATATAAATATAAAAGATTTAATAGAAAAAACAAAGGTATCAATTTTTTTGTGGATTACAATTAATAGTGATGGATCTTATAATGAAGAAAAATTGGGTAATCCGAAAGAGATAAATCAAGCGACAATTATAAATATTGTTGAAGAAAAACTGAGAACATACAAAGGCCATTCTTTTATTGTTAATGATGGAATAGAGTTTTTATATTCTTATGGTAAAATAAATGAGGAATTAGATTCCTGTTTGGAAAAAAATATGAAAATGCAGGAAAGGCTAAAAATATTGCATCCGGTTTCTGAACTTAACGAAGTATTCGAACATTTTAAGATTAATTGTAGACATAAAAAAGAGTATTATGACGAGTGTTTTTCTCACGATAAAGTTATAAAAAAAGAAATTAGAGAGCAGGAACTTAGAAACATATTGATGAAATATCTACAAAATAATATGCGAGGAGAAGTTTCTGTAGAATTTTGCACTGATTATTTAAATGATGAAGAATCCGTAGATATTTATTTAAATGATGGGAATCAACGTGCAATCATTGAAGTGAAATTTTCGTTTGAAAAAAAATATTATGAAGGTAAGACTTTATATAATATATTTACAAGAATTGAAGACGGTATAAACCAACTCAATAAATATGCCATTCATCTTGCTAAGGATGCGAGGTTAGTAGATTATGGATATGTATATATGTTTTTTATAAAAGATATGTCCGAGAGTCAAATTGAGAAGGCGATAAATGAAAAAATTAGAGTGTTAAAGGGATCATTTTCATCGGAGTTTTGTTCAATATTTGCAGGCGTAAAGACAAATGATATGAAAGCTTGGTATTCTCAATGCTGAGCTTTTAGAGTGATATTCGTGCTTGCAACATCCTTGAAAAAAATCTGATAAAAAGAAATAAAATCGATAACAAAGCCGTTGATTTTATGCGGATTATATAAAATGAAATCAATGGACATATTGAGTGGGAATAACAGAAACAAATGTGTTATTGCTATAAAACTGTTGAAAACAGCGTGTTTTGGCGATCAACTGGGGTAAAACGCTCTTGAGTGATATTATTTTGATACTAAAAAGTTGAAACACTAGGTTTAAAAGGGAATTGTTTAAAGTTTTCCATCATTTTTGTGGGAGGTTTTTGTGAATTATATTGAATTATTTGATCTTGACATCAAATAATTTTTTTCAATATCTGTCTTGTATTTTTTTCAAAATATAATATAAGAAAAACTAATATAGATGCTAGAATTCTATCAACACCCTTATATAGATATTTTATAATTTGTGGATAAGAATTAACTTCTGCATGATTGATTATTGAATAAACATATAAACTGAAATCTCTATTTTCTGTAATTTTCATAATAATATATATTAGTGCAATTACAACGTAAATTAAAATTTTTTGAGCGATAAATTTACCTTTTAGTTCATCATCTGTTAATTCACCTTTGATATTTTGTTTCCATATAAATTTGTTTCCTATTTCTTTTTTCTTTAAAAATGAGATAAGACTTGTTCTATCCTCTATTGATACAATTGTATTTAAAACTATAGATAATATTGCTATCAGAGATAGTTCTTGAAAATTAAACCAACCTAATAATATTATTGATAAAACTATTATTATTGCTTTTGAATATGTTGTTTTTATCAATTTTTTAATAGTAATATGAAAGCAGTATGTGACTAGGGACAACATAATTGCAACAAATACCCAATCCATAATAGTAGGGCAAAATTTATAACTAGTATAATAAGCAATCATTAGGATATTTACACAGATTGCTAATATGCTAAATAAATCAAAAATGATTTGCGTTTCAGATTCTGTTTTCTTATTTAATCTTTTAGATAGCTTGTATTTTACTAATTCTGGAACAAATGTACATATTATAGGGATTAAGAATAAGATTGCTATTCGAATCCAATAATTATTAATATATTTTAAATCTATAAGTTTAGCTATTAATGGATACCAAGCAATGGTAAATATACTACAAATAGCGGATATTTTATTTATGTTATTTTTTGTCCAATTCATAGTTCCTCACTTTTTAATTTACTGAGTACCGAAGTTTGTGTTATTTGTATCGAACTCTGTTTATGTTTCTCCAGATATCAAACTATCCCATACCTACTATGCAATGGCTATATATGTTGAGTAATAAAATGAAAAGTACACAAAATTGTCGTCTTGTAATTCTCCACATTGGATTCTTATTGTATTGCTTTTTTATATGCATTTGTTTCGGAATTTTTTGTTGAACTTCATATTAATCCTTTTTCATGTCCTTAAGTTTCGAGTACTTTCGTTTGTACACTTGATTCATCAATATAGATTCAAGTATATTTATAGGCTTGCGGCCGGAAACCTTAGCTACAGCATGAGCTAAGACGTTTTTTTCAAAAATATGCTGCACCGCGGTTGCATCCTCAAGGTCCTTACCCAAACAAAATACTTCGCCGTCACCAAATACGACATTGTATTTGCACGAACTGTTCGCGCGAATTCCAACTATCTGGGCAAAATCGTCAAGATATGGTTTCATGGCGGTATGCTTATTAACGTCCTGACTCGTCATACGGATTATCGAATTTACATCAGGCCTTCTATCGAAAATGTTGCGAGGCATTGCTGCGACTTCATCGTTTCTTGTAATCTCCGAGACATCCTCATTAAATTTGATGGCATGAGCACCTATCTCCTCAAAAGATCTCTTGCAAGCCCCTTCAACCAACAAAGCATTTTCTAAAGCAGACTCCTCGTCTTCCCCCATGATTATTACTCCGTGCATTTCAAGCAAAATAGCTTTGCATCCAGACAAAGAAGCCACGTGATCTGCGTTATTATGCAGTTTCTTTGTTCCGGGAAGAGCATAACCACTGATTTTAATAGAATTTGAGCCTAACTTTTCAGCCTCTGACTCCGTAAGAGGAATATCCCTTTGTAGAAGTGAGAGGGCTGAGCCGTAGGGCTGGTGAGTGTGAATAATCACATTAATATCAGGGAAACGGCGATATAGGGCTTGGTGCATTGGAGACTCTGAAGATGGCTTAATGTTTCCCTCATGGGAACCGTCCTCAAAGACTCTTACCAAGTCTTTTTCTTCCATATCCTCATACCCCATCCCGGATGGAGTTATGAGAAAACTGCTTTTATCGCTCTCGTCTCTTTTACTTAAATTGCCCCAGGTTCTGAAAAGCAAACCCTGACTTATGGCT
>QWCE01005887.1_pt1 | contig 10885 bp, 10 predicted proteins | sample 1972531 | NCBI WGS metagenome assembly QWCE01 (sample SAMN09866716, study PRJNA288562) | Human gut metagenome isolate term4_stool, whole genome shotgun sequencing... | reverse complement strand
GAAATTTGTCTACTGAATATTCTCTTACCAATGTGGGGCAAAAATCTAAAACTATCATATCTACCTCTTTAATTTAATATTGAAAGCAATTCCCTCTTTATCTTATCCAATTTTTCTTCCGACGCTCTTTCAGTTTTGTCACAAGTATAAATATAGAGCTTTATCTTCGGCTCTGTGCCGGAAGGTCTTACCGCAAACCATGAGCCGTCACTTAACTTGTATTTCAATACATTTGAAGGCGGCATATTTCTGAAACCTTTTTGGTAGTCAAAAATTTCCCCGACTTTTATACCTGCAATTTCAGCGTGAGGATTTTCTCTAAGATTTCTCATCATTTCGGAAATTATTTTTTGGCCTTCCTCACCTTCGATCACAATTGATTGAAGATACTCTTTATAGTAGCCGTACTCTTCGTACAAATCATAGAGAACGTCCTTTAAAGTCTTGCCTTGCTTTTTATAATAAGCTGCCATTTCAACAGCAATCATGGCGCTGATTACACCGTCTTTATCTCTAATGTGATTGCCGTAACAGTATCCTATACTTTCTTCATATCCGAATACGAATTGATACTCTTTTGATTGGTCCCACTTGTCAGCCACGCCGCAAATATTTTTAAATCCGGTTAAAGATTCTTCTGTGTGAACTCCCATGGACTTTGCCATGTCCACTCCCATATTTCCTGTGACAATGGACTTAACCATGCCGGCATTGGCAGGCAGTCTTCCTTCGTCTTTAAGTCCTTTAAAAATATAGTGAGTAAATAAAGCTCCCATTTGGTTTCCGTTTAATGGGTAGTATAAGTCGCCGTCCTTTACCATTACGGCAATGCGATCGCAATCCGGATCCGTTGCTACTAAAAGGTCGGCTCCTTTTTCATTTCCCAATGCTTCAGCAAGCTTAAATGCCTTTAAGTCTTCAGGGTTGGGGTAGCCTACAGTTGTAAAGTCAGGGTCCGGTAGCTCCTGTTCCTTTACAATGTAAATATTTTTAAAGCCTATCCTCTTTAAAACTTCTCTCACCGGCTTATTTCCCGTGCCGTTTAAAGGAGTGTAGATAACTTTAATATCTCTGTCCAACTCATCGTGTATTGCAAGGTCCAATGTCTTTTGTAAATATTCTTCATCTATTTCATGTGGAAGTATTTCAACAAGGCCTTTGTCCTTGCCCTCATCAATGTCCATGGTCTCAATTTCAAAAATATTTTTTTCGTACATGTGTGAAAGAATTTCATTTGCAATGTCGTCTAAAATTTGAGCACCTGTCTCCCAATATACCTTGTATCCGTTGTATTCCTTGGGGTTGTGGGATGCTGTTATTACAACTCCCGCTATAGTTTTTAGTCTTTTTACTGCAAAAGAAAGCATGGGCGTGGGTCTTATGTCGTCAAATAAATAGACTTTTATGCCCATTTGAGACAACACTTCAGCAGTAATTATAGAAAATTCTTTTGACATATGACGCACGTCATGGGCTATAACTACTCCTCTTTTTTCGCCGCCGTGATCTAAAACAGTCCTGCCAAGGCCGTAAGCTGCTTGAGAAACTGTAAACTCGTTCATACGATTTGTGCCTAAGCCTAAAATTCCCCTTAGACCCGCCGTGCCGAACTCCAACTTTTTATAAAAACTCTCTCTGATTTCTTCATCCGACATATTGTTAAGTATCTCTACTTGTTTTTCAGACATTTTTGCGGAGTTTTTCCACATTTCATATTCAGCTCTATAGTCCATTACTCCTCCTTTGTCACAGGGTAAAATTCTCCTTTTATTAAATCAATCAAGTCGTTAGGTGCAATTTCGACTTGCATGCCGACCTTGCCGCCGCTTACAAACATTCGATCAAAATCTTTTGCCGAAGCGTCGATAAAAGTCTTAAAAAGTTTCTTCATGCCTATGGGACTGCATCCTCCGTGGATATATCCCGTCAGGGGTAGCAGCTCCTTTTGAGGAAGCATTTCGATTTTCTTTTCTCCCGATGCTGCAGCCGCTTTTTTAAGATCCAATTCCTTATTCACAGGTACGACAAAAACATAGTACTCGCCTTTTCCGTGTGTTACCAAAGTCTTAAAGGCCTTCCTTTCGTCTTCATTTAAAGCTTTTGCCACATCCATGCCGCTTACAGCGCCTGAGGCCGTGTAGTCGTGAATTTCGTATTTAATTTTGTTACTGTCTAATATCCTCATTGCATTGGTTTTTTTCATGGTACTCTCTCATTATTTCTTTATATTCTTCAGAAGATTCTTGATACAAGTTTACTGCGTGCTTCATATATTTCAATTGTCCTTCAGATATATCTTTAACCCTTTTAGCAGGATTTCCCATTATTAAAGAATTTTCAGGAAATACCGAGTTAGGCGTTACTGTCGCACCTGCAGCTACAAGAGAATTTTTGCCTATTACAGCTCCGTCAAGTACAATTGCACCCATGCCTATTAATACACCGTCTTCCAAAGTAGCGCCGTGTATTATTGCAGTATGTCCTAAAGTTACATCATCGCCGATAACAGTGGGGTTATCTATACTTGCGTGGATCATTACAAAGTCCTCTACTATTGAATTTTTGCCAATAGTAATTGACTCGTCATCACCTCTCACTACGCAGTTAAACCAAAAGTTGGCCCCTTCATCACAACTCACGTCACCAATTATAGTGGCATTGTCTGCAATAAATTTTGCCTTTTCCACTTTCGGGTATTTGTCTTTAAATCTAAGTATCATAACTCCTCCTACTTTCTCTTCAAAAATATAATAAACATCAGTGTAACAACACCGATTAAAACAATTGTTCCGCCGGGTTTTAAATCAAAGTAATAGCTAAGCACTAATCCGGATATTGTAAAAAGAAGTCCGAATAGTGAGCTTAAAATTATTGTGTCCTTGTATCCTTTTTTAAATTGTAAACTGCAAGCTGAGGGAATAACCATCAAGGATGAGATTATTAAAACTCCGACAGTTCTTGAAGACACGGAAATTGTAAAAGCAATTAGAATCATAAATATTACATTTATCATATCAACTTTTACACCTGAAATTCGTGCACCTTCTTCGTCAAAAGACAGATACATAAGCTCTTTGTACATTAAAATATAAGCAATAATTACGACAATTCCTATAATAATTGTAAAATAAAATTCAAAATCCGTAATTGCCACAATGCTGCCGAATAAAAAGGCTTCAAAGTTAGCACTCGTCTTTAAAAATCCCGAAAAAAGGGATGCAAGTCCCACCCCTGTACTCATTACAATGGCAGTGGAAAGGTCTCTATATCCCGGGAATTTTTTTCCGATAAATTCAATAAACAAAGAGCCTGCTATACAAGCGATAATTGAACCCACAATTGGAGTAATGCCTGCAAAAAGTCCGATTAAAACTCCTGCAAGAGAAGTGTGAGACAAGGCATCGCCAATTATGGAAATTCTCTTATTAACAACAACAATACCTATTGCGGGAATAATTATAGATAGAATTACACCGATAATCATGGCTTTTATCATAAAATTATGTGCAAAAATATCCATTATACCTCCCTGATTTTTCCGTCTTTTATTTCAAAAACTCTGCCTTCAAAATTTTTGGCGTAGTTAATATCGTGAGTCACAAGTAAAATTGTAATGCCGTGGAATTTGTTTAAATGCGATAAAAGTTCGTACAGCTGTGACTTCATTTTATCGTCCAAACCGTTTGTCGGCTCGTCTAAAATTAAAAGCTTGGGCTTAGAAACCAAAGCCTTTGCAATTAAAACTCTCTGCCTTTGTCCTCCTGAAAGGTCAAAGAACAACTTGTCCTTATACTCTCCCATTTGAACGGTAAAAAGAGCGTCTTTTACCCTCTTCTTTTGTTCCGAATTTAAAATTTTTAAGCCTTTAAGCTCCGGATAGAGAGCAAGGGAAACAAGTTCAAAGCAGGTAATGGGAAAATCAGCCTTATATTCGACGCCGATTTGAGGCACATATCCGATTTTGTGATTTTCTTCGGGAAAATTAATTTCTCCGGCACCTTTTAACATTCCCAATAAAAGTTTTAAAAATGTACTCTTCCCTGCTCCGTTTTCTCCGATAAATAAGGCATAATCTCCCTCATTTAAACTGAAGCTGACGTCGTCTAAAACTTTTTCTTTTCCATATTCAAAAGATAAATTATTTACACTTAAAAGAGTTGTCAATTTTGAAAAGCTCCCACAATATTTTTAAGGTTTCTTTCCATTATCGTGAAGTAGTCTTCGTTATTTTTAACATCATCTTCAGTTAAAGTTTCAATTGGGCTTAAAACTTCAGTCTTAGCTCCAACTTCATTGGCTAAAGTTTCCGAAACTTTCTTGTCAGCTACTTCTTCCGTAAAAATAGTAGTAATGTTAAGTTCTTTCATTGTATCTACAATTTCAGCCATAGTCTTGGCACTTGGTTCGGACTCCGCGTTAAAGCCTTTAATGCCCACTTGTTTTATTTCATAGTTATGGCACAAATATCCAAATGCCATGTGAGGAACAATCATAGTTCTTCCTGCATATGGAGTTAACGCTTCTCTGTAATCCTTGTCAATACTGTCCAACTTGTCGCTAACTTCCTTAGCGTTTGCTGTGTACTCTTCTTTTGCTTCAGGATTAATTTTGCTAAGTCCTTCAAGAATATTTGATACAGCTACCTTGCTGTGCAAAGGATCAAGCCAGTAGTGAGCATCTGCAACTACACTGTTCTCTCCGTCCCCTTCGCTTCTGAAATCCAAGGGGTGTTTGTATTCATTTGCAGGAATAACACTTCCGTGTTCATCTAAAAGATCCATACCATAAGAAGCATCTACTAAAACCAAATCCTTATTGCTGATGGAACCTAAAACTTTTTCCATCCAAGAGTCGATACCAGCACCGCCTACTATAAGTAAGTCTGCATTTTCGATATTTTTAATAGTTTCTGCACTCGGTTCAAAGTCGTGTGGTTCAGATCCCATTGGAATAAGTTGAGTAATGTTAACTGTGTCCCCTGCAATTTTTTGTGTAAAATCACATATAGGATAAATGGTAACAACTACATTTAACTTATCTTTATTGTATACAACTTTTTCGTCTGCTTTTCCTTCTTTTTGTCCGCATCCTGCTAAAACCATCATTAAGATTGTAAGTATTAAAACTACTCTATATTTTTTCATTTTTCCTCCTAAAAATTTGTCGAATTTTCATTGCTATAGTATAATTATATCAAATTAGTAAAGGCTTGAGGGAAAAATGAAATTCGCGCAAAGAATAAAAGAATTAAGAGTATTAAATAAAATGACACAGGAAGATTTAGCGCAAAGTATCGGCGTTTCAAGAACAACGGTAACAGGATATGAGACAAGAGGTACTGAGCCGTCATTAGACAAACTTTTGGAAATATCAAAAGTTTTTAATGTGCCCTGTGATTTTTTAATTGGAAATGATGATTTTATTAAAGAGAACAGAAGAAAAATTCCCATTGTTGAAGCTTGCGTGAACGACAATATTTTTTCCGGACTCCAACAGACCATGGAGTATGTCACTATTGAAGACCATGACGACTTGGACGGCGTCTTCGCATATAAAATAGAAGAGCCTAAAGAACAAATTTTAATTTGCCTGCCTGATGAATTAAAAAACAATACCGTGGGAATATTTTATATTAAAGGCAAAATCTTAATGAGAAAATATATCACCAAGTCAAAGATACATATCTTTATTCACGCCACGGAAGCTCCAATTGTTTTAGACAAGGCTAATGACTTCATATATTTGGGACGTGTAATTGAAGTGAGAGAAAGACCTTAACAGGTCATGTGCTATGGTGGCTCAATGGCAGAGCAGCGCACTCGTAACGCGCAGGTTGTGGGTTCGATTCCCACCCATAGCTCCAGACTGTCTATGACAGTCTTTTTTTAATTGAAAAATTTTTGAACGGATTAATTATCTTAACTAATGCACCACAAACTCATATCAAATCAGTTGTGTAATATGTTCTTGTTTTCAGGCATAAAAAAGAGCCCTCATGGGCTCTTTTATTTTATTTGTTATGCGTTTTTCTTTGCTTTAAGTTCTCTTATGTCTTTCATTGATTGGATAATTCCGTCTGCCAAGGAATCCATGTCTCCCTTACTTGCAATGCTTAGTGAGGAGTTCATTGTTACTCTGTCGCCTAATACGTCAACTAACTTTAATTCTTCGTTGATATATTCTTCCATTAAGTCTCCTACTGTACAAGCCCAAGTTCCGTTTTCCATAATTCCAACGGTTCTGTTTTGTACGTTCAGTGCTTGCATGTCGTGTAGCAAATCCTTCATCTTTGGATAAATTTGAAGGTTGTATGTTACTGATGCAAGTACTATGTGTGAATACTTGAATATATCTGAGATTATAAATGATACGTCTGTGTTGGATACGTCGTGCATTACAACGTTTGTCATGCCTTTTTCGCAAAGTTCAGTTGCCAAGCATTGTGCTGCGTATTCTGTGTGTCCGTACATTGATGCGTATGCTATTACAACACCTTCTTCTTCAGGTTCGTATTTTGACCACTTGTCATACTTGTCGATGAAGTATCCGAAGTCATTTCTCCAAACCGGTCCGTGTAGCGGGCAGATAAATTTAACTTTATCTAAAAGTGGTGCCGCTTTCTTTAGTAAGTCTTGAGTGAACGGTCCGTATTTTCCTACGATATTTGTGTAATATCTTCTTGCATCGTCTAACCAATCTCTGTCGAAGTTAACTTCGTCGTTAAATAATTTGCCGTCAAGTGCTCCGAATGATCCGAATGCGTCTGCTGAGAATAGGCATCCTGATGTTAAGTCTAAGGATACTATTACTTCAGGCCAGTGAATCATCGGTGCTTCCAAGAATGCAAATGTGTGTTTGCCGAATTTCTTAGTGTCGCCTTCTTTAACAACTTCAAGATTTTCGTCTTTGATTTTGTATTGGAATTGTCTCATCATGTCAAAGCCTTGTTCTGAGCATACGATTTTTACATCAGGGTATCTCAAAACAACTTCTTCAATTGATGCGCCATGGTCGGGTTCTAAGTGATGGATTAATAGGTAATCCAACTTTCTTCCGTCCAATAATGCTTCCATTTGTTGCAAATAAGTTCTGCATGCTGCCCAGTCAACTGTGTCGATAGCTACAGTTACTTCGCCGTCATCAAGTAAATATGCGTTGTATGAAACTCCTCTTTCAATTGGGAATATATTTTCAAACAAATGCAATCTCTTGTCGTTTCCGCCTATCCAATATATATCATCGGTAACTTTTCTGTAAGTGTACATTTCTTCCTCCTTAAACTATCAACTATTTTCTGTCAGCTGTGAAGTCAGCTTCAACAAGATTACTCTTTTCTTCTTGGCAGTTCGGGCATACCCAAGTGTCAGGCAGTCTTTCAAATTCTGTACCCGGATCGATTTCGCCTTCAGGATCGCCAACGTTAGGATCGTATTCGTATCCGCAACCCTTGCATACATAAACGCCGTAGTTCGGTGCTAATTTTCTGGGTTTGCTTCTTCTAACTTTCTTCATCGGCGGTGCAGGTTTCTTTTCGCCAAGGCCTAATTCTTTTGCAAGTAGCGGCATAATTTCAATAATGTCTCCTACTATACCGTAGTCAGCGTTCTTGAATATAGGTGCTCCTGCGTTTTTGTTAATTGCTACTATTGTTGCAGCATCTTTAATACCCTTTAAGTGTTGTGTTGCTCCTGAAATACCAAGTGCAATGTATAGGTTGCCTTTGAATTTTTGTCCTGACATACCAACGTATCTTTGTAGCGGTAATAACTTCATTGATTCAGCTACAGGTCTTGAGCTTCCTAATGCTGCTCCAGCCGCTTTTGCTACGTCTTGTGCAAGTTTTAGGTTATCTGCGCTGCCGATACCTTTACCTATTGAAACTACTCTTTCAGCGTCTGAAATAGGTGTATCTATATCTTGACCAACTGTAAAGTCATATCCGTCTTTCTTTAGAGCTTCAACTAATGTTTTAACTGCTTGAGCCGGATCATCCGCGTCAATCATTTGTCTCTTTCTGTCGCCGGTAATCGGGCCTGCTTTTTTAGCTGCTGCAGCTGCTCCGCCGCCTTTCGATCCACCACGTTTCGGCATTCTGCCGATAATGTGAGAAGCTACAACCACTCTTTGAATTTCGTTTGTACCTTCGTAGATTGTAGTAATCTTAGCGTCTCTGTAGAATCTTTCTACGTCCATACCTTTGATAAATCCGTTACCACCGTGGATTTGAAGTGCATCGTTTACAACTTCAAGAGCTATGTCTGATGCGTACATCTTTGCCATTGCAGCTTCCATACCGAATTTTTCGCCTTCGTCTTCAAGTGATGCTGCTGAGTAAACCATAAGTCTTGCCGCTCTAATCTTTGTTGCCATGTCTGCAAGTTTAAATGCGATTGCTTGTTGTTGAGCTATCGGTCTACCGAATTGGATTCTTTCTTTTGAATATTTAAGAGCTGCTTCATAAGCGCCTTGAGCAATACCAAGTGCTTGAGCTGCGATACCGATACGTCCGCCGTCAAGTGTTTGCATTGCGATTCTAAATCCTTGTCCTTCTTGGCCAAGTAAGTTTTCTTTCGGAACTTTTACGTTATTGAAAATAAGTTCTGCAGTTGAAGATGATCTGATACCTAATTTGTCATAGGGGTCGCCAAATGTAAATCCTTCCCATCCTTTTTCTACGATGAATGCGGAAATTCCGTGTGTTCCGATTCCCGGAGTGGTTACTGCAAATACGGTGTAAATATCTGATTTCGGTGCATTAGTAATAAATATTTTATTTCCGTTTAAAATATAGTGGTCGCCTTCAAGTACAGCTGTTGTTTGTGTACCGCTGGCATCTGATCCTGCTTCAGGTTCAGTCAAGCCGTATGATCCTAACTTTTCTCCTTTTGCAAGTGGAACTAAGTATTTCATCTTTTGTTCTTCAGTACCAAATGCGTAAATTGGCCATGATCCCAATGATGTATGCGCTGATACTGTAACACCGCAACCACCGTCTACTCTTGACATTTCTTCAACAGCTAAGATGTATCCTATAGCGCCGTTGCCTTGTCCGCCGTATTTCTTTGGCCATGGTTGTCCCAACATTCCCATTTCGCCCATTTGCTTAGCGATGTGATCAGGGAATTCGTCATTTTGATCCCAAGTAAAAGCGTTAGGTTTGATTTCTGTTTCAGCAAAATCTCTAAATTTACGTCTTAACGCTTCTAGTTCTTCTGTCGGTCTATACATTCTTGTCCCTCCAATATTTCCTTTTCCTTCAACTAATTCTTCCTTAAGGTTTTTGTTTTCTACCTCACCCTTTTTTTGAGCTTCGTAATTTCCTTGAGGCTTTTTGTTTTCATTACTTTTTATTACTTTTTCCTCAGGTTTCGACTCAATTTTTTCAGACTCGATAGGCTTTACTTCTTCCTTTTTCGTGTCAAATCCATGCGATCCTTTGTTCTTTCCGGATTTCTGCTTCTTTTTGAAAAAAGCCAAAACACCACCTCCTATAGTTTTTGGAAACGTTTTATTTATTTCTAAAAAAATTTGCACAGCAAATATTTTTTAAACTATACAACACGTGTATAATATCACACATCTTAATCAGTGTCAAATACACGGCCTCAATAGAATCGGCCGAAAATTTATTATACACTCGCCTCTTTAAGCTTTTTGTGAAGATAAACATTCATAAAAATTTATCTCTAATAAAATTGTTATAATTAAATTCAAAATCCCGTTCTTCACAAATGGCATTAATCTGCCTTTTCCGATGGAATATTATTTTTAAATTTTTCCGATTAAACATAGTTGTACTTTCACGTTTACAAAGCATATTTAAATCACAATTATCTTATACCCTTTATCACCTTTTTAAAAAGAATGAAAAAAGTTAAAAAATAATATAATCATTAATATATCTTACTATATCATTTTATATTTTTATTTTATCATAGTTTTAAATATTGTAAATGAAATAGTTTTCCTCTTTGGAATAAAAAAAAGCCTGAAATATTTAATTTATAACTCTAAATATTTCAGACCTTGTATCCATCAACCCGGTGGCCAGTTAAGTGACCTTCCTCCAAGTATATGAAAGTGTAGGTGTTCTACTGTTTGTCCACCATCTTCTTTGCAATTAATTACAACTCTGTAGCCGTTAGTAAGGCCAAGTTCCCCTGTGAGTTTTTTGACAAGAAGCATTATGTGACCTACAAGCTCCTTGTCACTTTCTTCAAGCTCATCAATGGAGCTGATGTGCTTTTTGGGAACTATTAAGAAGTGAACGGGTGCTTGTGGGCTTACGTCTTTAAAGGCGTAAACCAATTCGTCTTCATATACTTTTTCAGAAGGAATTTCTTTTGCAGCTATTTTACAAAATAAACAATCTTTCATAAGTCCTCCTTCTCTACTACAACTGTTGCAGGTTCTTCTTCGGAGATTATTGTGCCTAAGACAATTTTATTCTTCAAATCACAATCCGCCTCAGTTTTTACTCTTACATAGTTATCTGTATAACCATAGTATACCCCATTCTTTTCTTCCTCAAATAGGATTTTATATTTTTTACCTTTCATTTTTGCGATAAATTCCGTCTTAAGCTCTTCTCCCTTTTCGATGAGTCTTAAAGATCTTTCATGCTTTACCTGTCCGTGAACTTGTCCTTCCATTGTAGCGGCAGGTGTGCCCTTTCTTGGCGAATATTTAAATACGTGAATACGTGAAAATTTTATTCTGTCAACAAATTCCAAAGTTTTTTGAAAATCTTCTTCAGTCTCTTGAGGGAATCCTACTATTATGTCCGTAGTTATTCCCGCTTCAGGCATATACTTTCTAATTATATTTACTTTGTCCGCATATTCATCTGCAGTATATCTTCTGTTCATCAGCTTTAAAATTTTGT
>QWCE01005881.1_pt1 | contig 10896 bp, 9 predicted proteins | sample 1972531 | NCBI WGS metagenome assembly QWCE01 (sample SAMN09866716, study PRJNA288562) | Human gut metagenome isolate term4_stool, whole genome shotgun sequencing... | reverse complement strand
GCTATGAAGATGGAGAACGGCATCAACGCTGAGTGCGACGGCACCATCACCGAGATCAAAGTCAAGGCTGGAGACTCTATCCTAGAGGGTACAGACATCGTTATCATCGGATAGATAGTACAGTCTGACAACCGACTATAGAGCGAGTTGGGGTTAAGGCGTGGACGGCAAGAGAGCTCAGTAAGATCAGGTGGCATAGCTCCACGATCTCTTACTCCATCTCATATTAGTTGCCCACAGCTTATCCCCAGCTCGCTTGTATTTTTTCCTTCATCACATACTTTAGATTCACTATTATGACAAGCTTACAGCGTCTCTTAGCAACACTCACGGCAATCCTCTGCGTGATCCTTGCTACGAGTAGTTGCGACCCCAAACAAGAGCCCAATCCCGGTCCCGACACAACAGGCGTCGACACAACGGGCGTCGACACAACGGGTGTGACACCACAACCCGATCCACAGCCCTTCGAGTCCATCCTCGAGCTAGATGCCAACGGCGAGCTCACCGCCATCCCCTTCCCCTGTGTCGATTGGCTGGGAGGCGAGAAGGCTGTCCAAGCCTTTGAACAGAGCAAGGGTGCTACCCTCGATGGATCAATGGACCAAAAAGGCAAGAAGATCCTTCGCTACCAAACCAATGACCCCAAGGGACAGCAACCCTCACGTATGTACGTCATCGATCCTGCTAAGGCAACACTCGAGACCTCTTCCATACTGATAGCTACTCACTTAGTCGCCGAGGGAGACGACATCAATGACAATATGGAGATCCTCCTCAGTGACGCCGGCTATCAGAAGGTTTCCGAGGCTAAGGGCATCGCCTACTCCAACGGCACCTACCTACTAGCCTTCTCTAAGGTCAGCGACAGCTCCTGGGTCATCGCCTACAAGTCCGCAGGCGATCCCGCCCAGCTCGCAGGCATACTACAGATCAAGGACTTCCCCTATCTCAAGAAGGAGACCAAGATGAGTACCTACACCTTTGAGGAGATCGATGCTTACGAGAAGCAGCTCGGACTACGCAAGCAGACCAGCAAGACAAAGACCAGTGTCACCTATCAGGCGATCGATCCCAGCAAGGTAAACTTCTCCTACGTTCGCTACGACATAGACCCCAATGACGAAGGCAAGTCTGGTCCGGTAGTACATACCGAGCGCTTCACAATGGCTATGTACAAGCAACCCGAGCTACGCTCTTACTTCGAGCGCAATGGCTTCACCTACGAGGGCGCTTTCCAAAACTATTCAGAGAAGTTTGTCAACAAGGACCTCGCCGTTCGTCTTCGTCTTTCCGACAAGAGACCTGGAGCCATCATCACATTTGAAGACGCTCCCGACCTCTATCACAAAGATCCGAATCCCGATCAGCCCACCTTCCAGGCACTCTACCTACCGCTGCTAGACGTCTTCGGACAGAAGATTAGCAAGGAGAGCCCCATCATCGATCGTGAGCGAGAGATCCACCCCGACTGCTACATCGAGTTCAAACCCGCCAATCCTGATGCTGGATATAAATACGATGCCATCAAGGTAAACATGCCTCTTTCCTTCAAGCTCGATCCCGCAGATCGCAACAAGCCCCGTACGGTAAGCTACGCCTACGAGTCGCTAAGTGGCTCGACTATAGAGCAGATTTCTTACAACTTCTCTCCCGAGTGGGAAGCTGCTAAGATCGATGGAGACAACGCCATCATCAAGGACTTTATGACGAAAAACGGCTTTGCCTACAAGGGCGATCAGATACTTGAAAACGAGCAAGGACAGCTTCACCTCTATCAGTATTACAATGCATCTCTAGGTATCTACTTTGAGTATGTACGCTTTATAAAGCCCGCCTTTATGACCCTCCCCATAGGGATCTACACCAAGACTCCGACAGTAAAGCTATAAGACTATACACAGAGCCTTATATACACACAGAGCCAGCTCCCCGACGCTTATAGTCAGAGAGCTGGCTCGCTGTTTGATCAAGCCAAGCAGAGCTCCTTTTTTGCGCAAAGTCGAGACACCGAGAGTTAGTAGATGCTGCAAAGGTAATAAGAGAGTCCCCTAGAGACTGCAGCGCAGTGCACCCAGCATCGGCCTATCACCTGCAAGCGCCTCAAGAAGCCCTCGTCTAGAGCGATACTAATCAGCCGTCACGACATGCCCCTCCCGCAAAGCTTAGACTAGGTGAGTATGCCCTAAAATCTTCAGTCTCTTATCGGGACAAAGCTACCATCTTTTTGCGCAAAATCGGGTCACGCTGGCCCGATTTTGTGCTTTTATTTCGTCGTTTTGGCCCGATTCGATGCTGTTGCCGACCGTTATCGTAGTGTGTGCTTTTGGAGATGTCGGGACTTTTGTCTATCTTAGAGGTCGATTTTAACGAGTATAATTGATGAAGCAAATACAATTCATACAGAAGTCTCTCCTGCTCGTGTCTGCGCTACTCACGCTCAGCATCGCCTGCACAGCTCAGAGCAAAGAGCAGCAAGAGACCCCACGAGCCGAGATACTGCACATCAATGCGAACTATATGCGCGAGCATATCTACGACTTTGAGGCGCATCCCGACACCTTCGTATACAAGGGAGACAAGCCAGCCATCATCGACTTTTACGCCGATTGGTGCCGTCCTTGTCGCCAGCTGGCACCCAAGCTACAGAAGGTGGCCGACCGTTACGCTGACCAGCTCGTCGTCTACAAAGTCAATGTGGACGAAAACCCGCAGCTGGCCGCACTCTTTGGCGTCCAGAGCATCCCGATGGTACTCTTCGTACCGCTTGACGATCTACCCTATCAGAGTCTCGGAGACCTCCCTATGGACCACATCGAGGGGCTCCTTGGCAAGATAGGCGTCAAAACCGACAACCAGTAAAAACACTTAATACACAGTAACTATAAAACCAAACAAACAGTATGTCTACAGTAAAATTTCAAGATAAGATCACTGTCACCCTCGCAGGTGAGCAACCTAAGGTAGGAACGATGGCACCCAACTTCGAGCTAGTCCGCAAGGATCTCTCCACGGCCAAGCTCTCAGACTATCGTGGCAAGCGTGTCGTCCTCAACATCTTCCCCAGCATCGATACCGGTGTCTGCGCTGCTTCGGTACGTCGCTTCAACGCTGAGGCTGCTAAGCTCGACAACACCGTCGTCCTCTGCATCTCTCAAGATCTACCCTTCGCACAGGCACGCTTCTGCGGCGCTGAGGGGCTAGACAATGTCGAGACGCTCTCTACCTTCCGCTGCTGTACGGTACCCTCTTCAGAGACTGCTTTCTGCAAGGGCTACGGACTGATGATGCAGGACGGACCTCTCGCTGGGCTACAGGCTCGCTGCGTTATCGTCATCGATGCTGAGGGCAAGGTCATCTACGAGGAGCTAGTTCCCGAGATCACCCAGGAGCCTGACTACGACAAGGCTATCGCTGCGCTCAAGTAAGCGCACGCCCACACACGAGGGAGACGAGGGGTACACATCCTTCAGTCGCCTCACACACGATAGCGGCACCACGCCCCACAACATTACGCTATGGAGCACGGTGCCGCTCTCTTTTTCTCTAACTACATCTCCCCCTATCTTATGAAAAGATCTACCATACTATTACTCCTCCTTACCACACTCTGTCAGTTGCTCGGAGCGCAGGTTCAGGTGCCTAAGCCTAGTGATGCGGACTTTGCTACGAGCAACGTACTCGCTGTCTACGATGGCGGATTGCGCATAGCTACTATCTGCCGTGAATACATCGTCGACAGCAACCTTAAGGAGGGCTCCGTCGCTGATGTCCTTTACCTGGCTAATGCAGACGGCTCCACCAACTACGCCTTCGGTTACGACCTTAAGGAGGCAACCCATTACAGCTGGGATCTAGAGCAAAACAGCTGTGACCGTCTTTATGTAGATATGGAGTACGAGGGACTCTTTATCTCCCCGACCCTGACCGTTAGCTATGCTAAGCTTGCTAACGCTCGTACCGCCACACTTCAGCCTCTGCTCCTCACCGATCAGCGAGGTGACGAGACGACAAGCTATGGCATCGTCAAGGTTGGCGCACAGCTATGGATGCGAGAAAATCTCGCAACCCTGCACTGGCGTGACGGGTCGAAGATCACGACAGGACTGAGCAAGTCGCAGTGGTGGAGTACCGAAGAGGCTGCCGTCTGTTACTACAATAACGACCTCAATCTACTCGCTTCACATGGAGCTCTCTACAATTTCTTTGCCGTAATTGATACTCGTGGACTAGCTCCCGAGGGGTGGACTGTACCCAGTGACGACGCGTGGCACTCGATGATACAGTACGTAGACCCCAAGGGCTTTGAGCCCAACCCTGACGACCTAAGTCGCGAGTCCGAGCACGCGGGCTTACTGCTCAAGAGTACTGAGGGGTGGAGGGTCCCCCCCGTACCTGACGAGGGTGCTGTCCTCAAGCAGGGCAATAACTTGACAGGCTTCAATGCACGCCCTATGGGTAGCACATCGCAGTCTAAGTATATGGACTACTCTGCTGAAGGGTACCAAGCATACTTCTGGACCTCCTCTATTTATGAGAAGAGTGCACTCTTCAGACGATTCTTTTGGGATGAAGATATTGCAAACAGATTTTTTGAGAGCAAGAACTACGGCTACTCTGTCCGTTGCGTCCAGCCTGCCACAAAAGTGGAGATCGTCCCCACCGCTCCGCAAGTGATATCTGGCGTACAGCTGGAGAGCGGTGTCAATGCTCAGACACCCTTCATGATTCGTGCTGTCAGCAAGAGCGGTGAGATCGTAGTCACAGACGCTTCTGGGGCTAAGCACACCTTTACAGTGGACAAGAGCATCGATCAGCTCATGGGAGGTGTCGGCACACTAGTCTCCCTGCCCGCCTCAGAGTACAATGATAAGCTAACGATCTCTGGTGACCTCATCTATCTCGACCTTTCGGGACAGGAGATCACATCGTGCCGCATCGGAGAGGCGAACCTACTACAAGCTCTCATACTCAATAATAATAAGCTCACCCAGCTAGCACTCAGCAATTGTTCTAGCCTCTCTAGACTAGAGATCAGCAACAATCGCTTTACTGATCCACTACCTCTAGTGGAGAGTCTGCCGACTCGTCCTGACTTACAGGACAATGCTGGCTACATTGTCTTCCTCAACAGTGCTAAGCATGGTGACATACCCGAGGGCAATGTCAAGAGTGACGCCTTCATCACCGCTGCTAACAAGAAGGGATGGATCGTACTCGATGGAGAGACACCACTCACGACGCACATCTCCGAGGTCACCCCTGCTACGGATGGGCAGATCATCCCGACAGACCACGAGGGGTGCTACGAGATCGTCGGAGCAAGCCCCGCCTTGTGGCAAGTCTACACAGCAGAGGGGCTACTCGTAGCGACCAGCCGTCAGGCACACGCTGACAACGTCATCGACCTCTCTCAGCTACCTCACGGAGTCTACCTCGTACGGCTTATCGCCCACGACGGCTCGCAGCAGAGCTACCGCATCGTCCGATAGCCTGACATTGTGTTCCATAAGCACAGTTCACCAAGTAAAGTTATAGCTATCAGACGCAAGCAGTAGACAGCTCCACGACGGAGGGCTCGATCGCCAAGGAGATGCGGTCGAGCCCTCAGCTTTTTGTGCCAAACTGTAGGGGTAAGCGCAATCTCTACCGAGGAAATCGGAAATATCCACGTGAGAATAAAAGATTCTCCACGTGGACGTGAAGTAAAACTTCGGAGGAATCAAATGAAACTTCGGAGGAAATGTTTTGCGCCTACGTGAAGAATATAAATTGTCCACGTGGCGGTTTGAGATTTTCCACGTAGCTATCGTGACAGCATCATTGACTTTTTCGTGTTTTATCGATGAGGTTGGAACACTGGGTGGACGTTCATTCGGAGATTATCGTTACTTTTGTAGCATTAATCAGTAGAAACTATGACGCAGGTATCAGATCTAGAGAATCGTCAAGCATATATCACCCAGCAGAGTGGCTTCATACGCCAGCTGCAGGAGGGTATGCACACCACGATCATCGGGCAGGAGCATCTTGTGGAGTCGCTCTTGATCGGTTTGCTAGCCGACGGACATATCCTCCTCGAGGGTGTGCCAGGGCTCGCTAAGACGCTCGCTATCACGACGCTCGCTAAGCTCATCGATGCAGACTACAGCCGCATACAGTTTACCCCCGACCTACTCCCAGCTGACCTCATCGGTACGCTGATCTATAGTCAGCGCAGTGAGTCCTTTTCGGTCAAGAAGGGGCCTATCTTCGCTCACTTTGTTCTCGCTGATGAGATCAACCGCGCTCCAGCCAAGGTGCAAAGTGCGCTCCTCGAGGCGATGCAAGAGCGACAGGTGACGCTTGGCGAGGAGACTTATCCGCTCCCCTCGCCTTTCCTTGTGATGGCAACGCAAAACCCTATCGAGCAGGAGGGTACCTACCGACTGCCCGAGGCGCAGGTAGACCGTTTCCTCCTCAAGGTGGTGCTGGACTACCCCTCGCACGAAGAGGAGATGAAGATCATTGAGATGAATCTGGCTAGTCAGCTACCCACGGTAAAACCTGTGGCGACAGCTCAGCAGATCTTAGCAGCTCGCAAAGCGGTGCAGCAGGTTTATCTCGATGAGAAGATACTCCGCTACATTGTGGATCTAGTGATGGCGACACGACAGACGGAGGGCGTCCCCGCTCTACAAGGGATGATCGCTTATGGCGCTTCGCCACGTGCGTCGATCTCGCTAGCAGCAGCTGCACGGGCCTACGCCTTCATCGCTCAGAGAGCCTATGTGATCCCTGAAGATGTGCGTGCTGTGTGCCACGACGTGCTGCGTCATCGTCTCGGTATGAGCTATGAGGCCGACGCTGTCGGTATGAGTGCCGACAAAGCAATCGACGAAATCATCAACGTGGTGCCGGTACCTTAATTGGCTGTTGGCTATTAGCTATTGGCTAAAAAGACTAGTACTCCTAGTGTCACTAGTGCTCCTAGTACCACTAGAATCTAATCTCTAACTTCTAATCTCTAACTTCTAATCTCTAAATGCAAGATCTCTTACGTAAGGTCAGACGCATCGAAATCAAAGCTCGGGGTCTCAGCCAAAACATTTTGGCTGGGCAGTACCGCTCAGCCTTTAAGGGTCGAGGGATGGCTTTTAGCGAGGTGCGGGAGTACTACGTAGGAGATGATGTGCGTGACATTGACTGGAACGTGACGGCACGCTATGCGCAGCCGCATGTCAAGGTCTTTGAGGAGGAGCGCGAGCTAACTATTATGCTTCTCGTCGATGTCTCTCATAGTCTAGACTTCGGCTCTACAAGTGAGACGAAACGGGATCTGGTGGCAACGATCGCTGCAACGATTGCTTTCGCCTGCATTCACAACAATGACCGTGTCGGGCTAATGCTCTACACCGATCGTGTGGAGCGCTACATCCCTGCAGGCCAGGGGCGTAAGCATGTGCTACAGCTCATTAGCGAGATCCTGACTTACCGCCCCGAGCGTCACTCTACGCAGATCTCCTCTAGCCTAGAGATGCTCTCACGAGTGGTCAAGAAGCGCTGCTCAGCCTTTATCGTGAGTGACTTCATCACGGAGACACCGACCGATGCGGAGCGCGCCCTGATCCAGCGCACAGCTCGGAGACACGACCTGCTGGCGATACGAGTCGTGGACAGACGTGACTACGACCTCTCGGCTATGGGCTTGACACTCGTACGTGACTTGGAGACGGGGGCCAGTCGCTACGTAGACACCTCGTCGGCACGTCTTCGTGAGCAGTATGCGGCCCGCTATATGACCTTTGCCGCTGAGTGGGAGCGTCTGATGCGTGAGTCGGGCATTGACCACGCCATCGCCGAGACTGGCGAAGACATCATCCCCGTCCTCTCGCAGCTCTTCCGCAAGCGCATCTAACTGAACTATGCGATATCGTCTACTATTATATATACTACTGATTTGTGGCGGCGGAGGTCTATGGAGCTTCGCAGCGGCACAGGATATCGCCATCAAGACTGAGCTGACGCCCTCGGCGATTCAGATCGGCGAGTATGCACAGATCAAGATGACTATCCGCACGAATGACCTCGACAATACGCTCCTCGTGATACCCCAAGAGCGGCAGATGGGGCAGGCGGAGATGATCTCCTTTGAGGTGATCGACACGATACCGCTCCAAGGGGCAGAGGTGCAGCTGAATGCGGAGATGATCATCACTTCGTTTGCCGAGGGTATGGCGGAGCTACCTGCTTTTGGCGTGACGGTGGGCGGGGAGAGCTACTTCTCCAAGCCGCTCTACCTCAAGGTGACGATGCCCGAGGTGGACACGACGCAACCGCTCAAGTACAACCCAATTAAAGCACCTGTTTCAGTCTCGCTACGCTGGTGGGAGTATATCCTCCTCGTCCTCATGAACCCCATAACGTGGGTGGTGCTGGGCATCGTCGCAGTGGTACTCCTCATCTTATGGTACCGACACTACAAGCGCACACGACCCGAACCCGAGGTGGTCGTGGTGCCACTGACCGCTTTAGAGACTTTCGACCAGAGGCTTGTAGCGCTACGTGCGCTACCCTTTGACCAGCAAGAGGAGCAGATAGCTTACTACGATGGCTTGATCACCGCCTTGCGAAGCTATCTAACCGAAGGCTTAGGCTTGGAGATAGACGAATTGACCGCTCGCGAACTAGCCCAGCTACTCCAAAGGGCTCCCTACGAAGTCTCTCAGAGTGCGCTAGCGCAGTGGGTGATCCACTCGGAGTGGGTGCGCTTTGCCGACACCTGGGCGGAGCGTGCGTGGCAAGCCGAAGACGCAACCAGCATCTACGAGGTAGTGCATCAACTAGCTAGCAGAAAGGAGGGTAAGTCGCTATGATATGGGTTCATCCTGAGTGGTTCTGGGCACTCCTACTCCTACCGCTACTGGTGCTGCTCTACATACGCTACAACAAGCGTCACCAAGCGCAGCTTTCGCTCTCAGCATACCATCTTTTGCCTAAGAGGAGCGGATGGCGGAGCTATCTGCGGGCTTTACCTTTTGCCCTAGAGCTACTAGCTCTGGCAGCGATGATCTTAGCCTTAGCTCGCCCGCAAGACTCCAACCACTGGGAGGAGCGATCGATACAAGGCATCGACCTGGTCCTCGCTATAGACCTCAGTGGCAGTATGCAGGCACTAGACTTAAAGCCTAACCGCTTTGAAGCAGCGCGTAGTGTGGCGAGCGAGATGATCGCTGCACGTCCGAATGACAACATAGGTCTGGTGGTCTTCGCGGGAGAGAGCTTTACGCTCTGTCCGCTGACGGTAGACCACAACGTGATCCTGGAGATGCTCGAAACCGCCGAGATAGGTCAACTGGAGGACGGCACCGCCATAGGACTAGGGCTAGCGACGGCTATCAATACGCTCCGCGGGAGCGACAACAAGAGCAAAGTGATCATCCTCCTGACCGATGGGTCAAACAATGCGGGAGACATAACTCCCTCGATGGCCGCTGAGCTGGCACAGCAGTACGGCATACGTATCTACACGGTGGCAGCGGGAACCAATGGCGTCGCAAAGTTTCCCGTGCAGACCGCTTTCGGCACCGAATATGTGGAGGCCGATGTGCAGATTGACGAAAGCACGCTAAGACACATCGCCCAGCAGACAGGCGGCAAGTACTACCGTGCGACCGACGAGACGAAGCTACACGAGATCTACAAGGAGATCGACTCCCTCGAGAAGTCTCGTCTCACCTCTCGCTCGGTGAGTGCCTACGAAGAGCGCTATATGCTCTTTGCTTTGCTCGCTATCGTGCTACTTGGTGCCGCCTTCTTATTACGAACCACCTTGCTGCGAGCTAATCCATGATACAGTTTGCCTATCCTCTCCTGCTGTGGCTCCTGCTACTCGTACCGCTCCTGCTACTCGTTATGATCGTTGGTCAGAGACGGCAACGCAAGCAGCAGCTGCGCTTTGCCACGCCTCAGATGCTACGGCAGATCATGCCCGACCGCTCTATCAAGCGGGACTGGTGGCGCGCCTCGCTCAAGCTCATCGCCATCGCTCTGCTCATCGTGGCACTGGCTCGTCCGCAACTCTACACCCATGCGCCCGTCTCGTCACAGCAGACGATCGGTGTCGACCTAGCCTTCTGCATCGATGTCTCCAACTCGATGGCGGCACGTGACGTCAAGCCCGACCGCATCGGCTTTGCCAAGCAGATTGTGACCCATACGATGCAGGAGTTGGCGGGTTCACGAGTAGCTATGGTCGTCTTCGCCGGAGGCGCTTACATACGTCTGCCGCTGACGCCCGACTTGCCGACTGCTCGCACCTTCCTCGCAGACATACAGCCTGGTATGGTCTCCAACCAAGGCACCAATCTAGGACAAGCACTCGCGCGCTCTGCACAAGCCCTCGCAGCGCCCTCTCGAGCTGGCAAAGCGGTCATCCTCCTGACCGATGGCGAGGATCACGAGGGAGGACTAGAAGAGGGCATCGAGCGACTCAAGAAGCAAGGGATCAAGGCTTACGTCGTAACCATCGGACTCCCCGAGGGTGCCAACATCCCCTTTGGGGAAACGCTCCTCACCGACTCGCTCGGCGTGCCAGTACTCTCGAAGCCTAACCCCGAGATCACGGCAGAGATTGCCAATGTCACGGGCGGACAGAGCTTCGTCGGCAGCAGTCCCCGCGCCATTAGCAACCAGCTGGTCAACCAGCTCCGCACATTGCCCCAAGCCAACCTGAGTGGCGAGGGTGAGCAGATCGAGGAGCTCTATGCGCTCCCCACGCTAGCTGCGCTCCTCTTGCTCCTGCTCGCTAATGGGATCATGCGCCGCAAGAGTCGCCTGTTCAGTCGTATTCAAATCTTTGGTCATCATGATGCGTAAGCTTCTATATATTGTCTTACTCTTGCTCTCTAGCCTGAC
>QWCE01011236.1_pt1 | contig 10902 bp, 11 predicted proteins | sample 1972531 | NCBI WGS metagenome assembly QWCE01 (sample SAMN09866716, study PRJNA288562) | Human gut metagenome isolate term4_stool, whole genome shotgun sequencing... | reverse complement strand
CCTTCGTGAATGTAGCCACAGTTATTGCATTTCCATAAGTATACTTCTTCTCTTTCGAATACTCTATCTTTTTCGATGTTTTCTAATAATTTTCTGTATCTTTTTTCGTGAGCTTCTTCAACTTCTCCGATTTCAGTAAATACGTGTGCGATTTCCTTGAATCCTTCTTCTTCAGCGATTTTTGAGAATTCTGGATACATTTCAGAATTTTCGAAGTGTTCTCCTTCTGCTGCTGATTTTAGGTTACTCTTAGTGTCTCCTAAGTGAACTGGGAATCCTGCTTCGATTTCTATTTCAGCGTCTTGTAAATCTTCAGCCAAGAATTTCATGAATCTTTTTGCGTGAGCCATTTCATTTCTTGCTGTTTCTTCAAAAATCATAGAAATTTGAACGTAGCCTTCTTTTTTTGCTGTGTTAGCAAAATATGTATAACGCATATTTGCTTGACTTTCCCCTGCAAATGCTGCCATTAAATTAGTAGCTGTTTTTGTACCTTTTAAGCTTGCCATAATATTTCCCCCTTGTAAATTTGAATGAATTCAACAATTCATTTCTACTATAACTATACCACAAACCAAGAATTTTATCACATTATATATCTGATTTTGTGACATCCAAATCGTTGACTATCCCTTTTGTTCCGACTTTTATCACAGTTGGAGAGCCTTCTTCGATTATTTCTTCTTTTTTAATTGTAGGTTGTCCGTTGATATTTTCGTAGTACAATTTCTTGATCGTAGGCGTTCCTTTTTTTATTACGATTTCCTCTCCTTGACGCATATTATTGTCGTAAATTTTCGTAGGTTTGGGATTTTCCTCTACAATTGCCACGTCTTCTCCGTATTTTTTCACAAATATCACCTCTTTCATTATTATACCGTAGATTTCATTTATTTACTCAGCTTATAAATAGTATGTTATTTATTAGATTTTGCAATAAATGAAGTGATGAAACTATGATAAAATATAGATATAATATTAATGAGGAAACAAATAACAATAAACAATTTTTAAGAAAAGAGATGACTTTAATGAAGAAATTCAAAATTTTGGCATTATTATTAATGGCAAGTTTAATGTTCGCAGGATGTTCTAAGGAAGATAATAAACAAACTTCTTCTACAGAACAAAAGACAGAAGAAAAAACTGAACAAAAGAAAGAAGAAAAAACTGAAGAAAAGACTGAAGAAAAGAAGGAAGAAGCACAAGAACCAACTGCTGATAATCCTATGATTGTTGACGAAGCTAACAAACAAATCAAAGTTTACGCTGAAGTTAACGATAAATTCAAAAAAGAAAGCACAATGCATGCTATTGTAGCAAAATCAGGTAAGAACAACGAACAATCAATGTTTGTATCTTATTCTAACCAAAATGATTTGTACGATGCATTAGAAAAAATCGGTGCAATACCAGGCAACAACGTTACAATGGATAACATGGGAAAAGAAGCCGTTAAAGGTGACAAGATCGATATTTCATTCAAATTCCAAGGTTCTGATAACGAATTAGGAATCAACGATGTAATCAAAGATTCTTCAGGAAAAGAAATCGACATCAGATTTGGTGGTAACCAAAAACCAGCAAAAGATATGAATACAGGTTGCATGACATGCTTACAAAGTTGTCCTTTGGGAATAACTTCAAACGCATCACAATTAATTGGCGCTGACGAAAAAGACGGAGTAAAATACACTTTGGCTGATTCAGTTCCAGCTGATAAAACACCTGTTGTTATCACTTATAAATTAGCTAACTAACCATTTCATTTAAAATTCTCTATTTAAAAAGGTAGGCTTTGAGGCTTACCTTTTTAATTTTTGTATGTATTTGCATTCAAAAAACGCCCACAGTTGTGAGCGCTTGTGTTATAAGAAAACAATGTTTGTAGTTTCTATCCAATTTATCACTATGTTGTAAATGAAAAGTCTAACAAATCTCAACCCAATATACAAAGACATGAATGTGATAATGACGTAAGGTATTTTCTCAAATTTGAAGTTTTTGATGTTAAGTCCCAAGAAAAACAACAATATAACGAAAGCTTCTGCAATAACAATGTAAACTCCCAGTGGATAAAGTGCCATTGACATCGCTGCTTGAAACATAACTAATAGCAATATGCTGTAGTTTTCGTCTTCTCGCCAATCATCTTTTACGAAAAACTTGTTAGCTACTCTGTAAATTATTTTGAATTTAAAAATAGCAAACGCAAATATGAACACGCATCTTAGCGCAAAATAAATGTATCCTACAAGATAGTTTCTTCTGATAAATGCAATTGTGTCAAAGCTTGAATAATATTCCAAAATAGCTGTGATGATAAAAGCTAATAATCCCATTTTAAACAAGCCGTGTTTTTTATTTTTGAATCGATTTTTCGGAAGTTCCAGTGTTTCTCCCATGAACTCGAAAATCTCGTATACATTATCGTAAAGCTCAGATTGTTTGCCGATTATTTGTAATAACTACCCGCAAACTCGTATTTTTTACTCGTGTATATTGTTTTGTCTTCTGTAAATTTTATGTCGACCTCTTTCGTTGATAAATACTCTCCATTTACTTTGTAGTTATCTTCGTTGGAATTTTTGAGTATCAATATTCCATTAACCGTAATTTCAGGAGTTTTTTGAACTTTTTCATTTTTCACATAATAAACATTACACTTATCGATGAACACTCCATCTATTGTAACATCGTTAAGTATCGTGATATCTTCTGAATCAATTAGAATGTTTTTCTCTTTTCTGGAAAATTGTACTAATTTAGTCAGAAATTCATCATCTATTTCTATTTTTTTATCTCCTTCATTTTCTTCAGAGCCATTTTCCTTTTCATCTTCCGAAACTTCTTCGTTGTTTTGATTTGTCTTTTCGGCTACGAATTCATTGTATTTTTCATCAGCAATCTTTTTGTCCACGAAATACGTTTCATCATTCAATGAAAATATTAAACAATCTTTTATTCCGATGCTTTTCTTTCCTTCAATGATTTCCGGCAACAGTTCATTGATTTTTTCTTCTGATATAATTCTTTTTTCAAAAGGATTTTTCCTATTATACACCATTCTAGTCGTTACTCTGGATCCTTTATTGTCTGGATATTTGCTTGTAAATGAGAAGATTTTTGTTGCTCCATCTTTCTCTTCGTAATAATCGACCTTAGTCTTACTACTTAGTTCTGGGATATCTGTGATTTGAATGTAAAATGTGTCACTTTTAGAATTTTTCTTCAATTCTTCATCAAAAAGTTTCCTTTGATTGATGATTCGAACCTTTGAATAAGCAATCGCCTTGGCTTGAATGTAGTTGTATTTGTAGGCGTTCACAGTTCTGATGTTTTTCACTTGAACTATCAAAAACGCAATGACAATCATCAACACGAATATCATGTAGAGAGCGTAAATTGTGATGTAGCCTTTGGATTTTCGTTTCATTTTACCTTATCTCCGATGTATACTACCAGTTTCTTCCCATTTTCTTTTAAATAAATATAGTTGTCGTCATGACTAAATGTGAAATCATCGGCGTTGTCCTTGAGTTTGTTCTGAGTTATCCTACCGTTGGGCCCGTGTTCTTTTAAATCATCAAAGCTACTGGGATCTGTAAAAGCGTATCGTATGATTTTGCCGTTTTCTTTTGTAAAATACACATAGTTTTGCTTATCATCAATATATTTTACTAGTACAAATCCCATTGATTGGTCGAAATGAGTCCAATTAGGCTTTTCTGTAATTACAGACCTCGACCTTTCGATTTCGTTTTTTATGTAATATGCGCAGTGGTCGACATCGTCCACGTTGTTTTTCAGATTTGCACTTGACTGCATAATTTTAAAATTAGTCTTAAACGATAGGAAAATCACACCCAACACTACGGAGAATATGAACAAACTCACCATAACTTCAAGCAACGTAAATCCCCTACTTTTCTTTGTAAAATGACACATCTTTCACGTAGCACAACATTTTCAGTGTAGGATTTATCCTGCATCGTAATCACATTTTTAAGCTGTGGATAGTACACTACGACACAAAGACTCACCAAAAACAACGCAAACAAAACCTCAAGCAGTGTAAATCCCTTATTTTTTCGTCTCATCCACATCCACTCTCCCTGTCGCTATGTAACAATTAATCTTGTATGTTTTGTTTTTGTTTTTGGTTTCGTAATAAATAGTCGGAAAATGTGTCGCTGCAGATGATTTGGATATATTTGCGCCAATATTTCCAAGGTCTATAGTATTTGCTCCATCTTTATTTAATCGAAATGTCCCATTTTTCAATTCTCTTTCAAAAAGATTCTTCATTTTATTAGCTTTTCAAATCGCTAACAAGCGTATTAATCTCTTTTCTACTTGCAACATCAGTTTTGAAGTCGTATTTTAAAACGCAAGTCATAATCACAACAGAAATAATGAACAGACTCACCATCACCTCTATTAAACTGAATGCCTTAGCTTTCATTTTTAATCTAGAAAACATTTCCCATCACCACATACAACAAAAAAGAAGACCAAATCACAGGAATGAATGCAATCTCCTCATTCTCTTCTTTTCTTAGAATATAAATCAAAGCCCTGATTCCACTAATAATCCCAAGATAAAACACAAAACTCACCAAATCAGTGAAACTTTTGCTCATGCCAAGTCCTAGAATAATCAAACAATCCACATTACCCATAAACTTTTCCTTAGTGAAAAAATTAAGCATCAAAATAACCAATAATAGCAGAAAACTCGTCAGGAAAAATCTCGAAAACACAGAAACAATAATACTACAAATGATGAAAAACAAAGCATTAATCCAGTACACCTCATTAGTTTTGAAATCATCAACCATCATGTCGCTACAGCCAAGTAATAAAGCAAAGTCGTAGTTTGATGTAGTATTCGTAATGCGGAAAATCGCATACAAAAACACCGAAATCAACGCAAACACTCCAACGTTTTTGATGGACAATCTCTTCAAATATAAATCCATCAAACACTTAGAAAGCTAGTCAATCATTTTTCGTAAATAATCGCGCTCTATCACAGTTATATCCATCCCTTCAATATAAATCGCCTTGTCTTCAGCGAACTTCTTCAATTCTTGATTCAAGCTTGGTCTGTTGACGCGAAGAATATCTGCAAGCATAGTTTGTGAGGTTGGAAGTTTCAAATAATCCACTTCTTGCAAATGGAGTATCCAATAAGCTAGCCTCTGTGATACTTTTGAATATTGAGTCGCTCTGATTACAAGCTTGTTAAAACAAGTGTATTCGGCTACAAATTTCAGTATATTTTTCGTTAGGACGATGTCTGTATCCATGATTTTCTCAAACTCTTTTAGTGGCAAGAAGTACACTTTTGTTTTCTTGGTAGCATATACATCGTATGGAAACTTTTTAGTGTGTCCAAAATACAAGTAAAAGGGAAAAGCGTCCCCAGCAAAATAGTATGAAGACACTATTTCCTTTCCATTTATGGTGTATTCACACGCTTTTAAGCAACCTTTGTCAATAAACATTGCATGCTTCAAATCTTCTTCCTTGCTAAGAACCTTTTCACCAGATTCATAGTTTTTCGAAAAAACATCTAATTTAAGTAGCTCTCTCTTTGATCTGTCCGATATATTATCGAATAGTTTAAAGTCTAATATTTTCATTTAAAACCCTCTTCTCTTACTTAAATTCTAACAAAAAAATTTTTTAGTGTAAATCATTTAACTAATATTTTACACATCAAAATACCAGAATTAGAATGATATCTAACTCTGGTATTTTATATAAGAGATATGAAATTGTTTTACTAGAATATTCCTAGTCCTTTAAGGAATATTATTATCAATACAAATGGTAAAACATATGATACGTATTTCATAAACTTAGGCACTTTTATAGAATTTGCTCCGTTATTTACATCTTCTCTAAATACATCGAATTTCCATTTGAATAAAGTGTAAAGTATCAACGCTATAGCGCCAAGTGGCATTAATATATTTCCTGATAAGAAGTCTGCAAAGTCAAACAAGTTTTTGTCCATTATTGTGACTGACTTTAGTATGTTTTGTCCAAATATAGTTAACAATCCCACAACAAATATTGATGTTAGTGCGTAGATTACGCCTTTTTTCCTGTCAATATTAAGTAATTCAGTAAATGATGAACTTACAGGTTCCAAATATCCTAATGCGGATGATAACGCTGCAAAGAACATCAATAAGAAGAACAATACTCCGAAAAATCTTCCGAATGGCAAATTCATAAACACGTTACTCATAGTTACGAATAATAGGTTTGATCCTGAATCTGGTTGTAATCCTAGTGCAAATACTGCTGGAAATATTGCAAATCCAGCGATAAGAGCTGCTAGTGTGTCAAATCCTATAACCATTAATCCATCTGTTGGTATGTCTGAGTCTTTGTTAAGATAAGATCCGTATACAAATGCACCACCACTTGCGATTCCTACTGAGAAGAAGCATTGTCCTAGTGCTGCGAGTATAGATTCTGCATTTATTTTCGAGAAATCAACGTTCATATACCATTTAACACCTTCCACTGCATTTGGAAGAGTTATTGATCTAATTACAACTGCTATTAGCATTATAAATAATGCTGGCATCATAAATTTACAAGCTTTTTCCAATCCGTCGTTTAAGTTTTTAGCTGAAATGACACCAATTATGATTGTACAAATCAATGTAAATATTAGAAGCGTCATTGGAGAATCCAACATTTTACCAAAGTTTTCAGTGTACTGTGCTGCTGTAAATCCTGTCATTTCACCTGTAAGCATCTTTACAAGATAGTTTAATATCCAACCCATTATTTGAATGTAGTAAGTTAGAATGAAAAACGCACTCAATACTCCAAGCCAACCGAAACTTACCCAAGGGCTGCCTTTTTTAGTTAGATTTCTCATTCCTGCAATTGGACTCGCTTGCGCTTTTCTACCAAGTGTAACTTCCATATAGAATAGAGGTATCCCTATGAACACACATATTAGAATATAAACTAATACGAACGCTCCCCCTCCATTTGTACCAACTAGATATGGAAATCTCCACACATTTCCCAATCCAATGGAAAATCCAGCTGCCGCCATGATATAACCAAATCTACTATTCCAATTACCTCTATTGTCGCTCATAATTACACCCCCATTAAGACTTAAATATAGTCGGTTTGTCGACTTTTGTTTCTAATGCCTTGATTGCACTTTCGACCAATTCTTCTCTTAAACCATCTTCACGAGATTTCAATTCTGGATTACCGACTGGGTATGGAATTGCGACTGTAGGTACAATTCTGTTTGCTCCTACTGATTGTGAAATTGTAGTTATAGTAGCCATATGAACTATAGGGATACCATATCTTTCGATTTCTTTTACCATCGTTGCACCGCAACGCGTACAAGTACCTCAGGTACTAGTCATTATAACGCCGTCAACTTTAGCATCTTTCAATTCTTGTCCAATTTCCTTACCAAATCTCTTAGCATTGGCTACAGATGTTCCCGTTCCAGTTGTCGTGTAGAAATATTTGAACACATTTCCTATTACGCCTTCTTTTTTGAGTCTTGTAAGCTGATCCAAAGGTGCAACTCTGTCTGCTTTTGCATTACAATATACAGGGTCAAATCCACCGTGGATTGTTATGAATTTACCTTTTAATTCATCCAAATCACTTACATCGTATTTTGCCCATTTTTGAGCTGATGCTGATTGAACTTTGTCAGGGTTTCCTTCAGGAACAACACCACCTGTTGTGATAAGTGCTATAGTAGCCTTACTCATGTCAGCTATTGGAGCTGCTGGTTCAACTTCGTCAAATTCTGGCATTGGAAGTTCTGTTTCAAATTCTTCATCGTTAAATCTCTTAAGAAGCATTTCCACTGCACGACGTGCACCGATTTTGTCAGAAAATTCTGTCAAACGTCTACCTTGTGAAAGGTAATTATCTTCTTTTGGAGAAAGTTTCTTTCCTTCAATAATTTTATTTGTCAAAGTAACCATTTCTTTTATGGCTTGTCTCATTTTTGCTGCAGAATCCGCAGTTTCAATGATGTAGCTGTGAAGTCTACACATATCTACAGCTGGGTTTTCAATGTACATTCCAGTTACAAGTGGGATGTCTTTGTCTTTTAATAAATTGATAACTCCAGAACACGCCATACCATATCTACCAGCGTTAAATGCAGGTCCTGCTACGACAATATCAGGTTTTATTTTTTCAAATACATCCAATATAAATTTGTCTGATTCTTCTTTATGTTCGTTGTAATAGTTGTCACCACAAACGATAGTTCCAACAACTTGACCATCTACCAAAGCCTTATCAAAAGCTTGCGCACAACCGATCGGTTTGTCTTCAAAATGAGGCTTATAATCAGCTTTGTCTTCTCCTCCTATTTGTCCAAAAAACTGATTTACATAATATAATATTTTTTTCATAAAAACCTCCTAGTAAAGCTTAACTGTAAGATTGTGGAATCCTATTTCAGATGTAGAACCAGTAACGGCGTTAAGTTCGCATACGATAGTTCCTTTTTCCTCATCCAAGCATCCATCCCATCCACCAGCCAAGTTCTTAATGGCTTCTACATTACCAATAATTTTATCCGGCTTATCCAAATGAACAAGATGAGATACATTTCCCGTAGATACTACAGCACACGCTTCCTTCTTAGCATCTGCCAAAGGTTGAGAATCTCCTGCCCATCCAGCACATTCATCAGTAATAAGTACCGATTTTATTCCGGCTTTTTCTAATCCTGAAGATATCATAACCAAGTCAGAGTCTGGATTACCATAACCTTCTTCAGAAATTACTACACCATCTGCTGCTAACATCTTGCAAAGCTTAACAGTGTAATCGCAAGTTCTAAATTTACCATCCAATGTAGTAAGTTCTGGAACCATAATTTCTCCTACAAAATTAATATTTTTGCCATGTTCCTTGTACAATTCCTTAATTACTGAGTTGTTTTGGTGTTGATAAGTTGTGATTTTATCGCAAGCAGCTACACAGTTACCGCTTACAACTGCACCGTCTAGCTCTTCATTAGGATGAAGAAGTGTAGGTAAAATCTTCTTAACATCTACTCCGTAAATGTACACATCGTGAAGTAAACCTTGTGCAATCATCATTTGTGCATACACGACTCTTGGAAGATCTTTAAGTCTTTCTGCTTCTGTTTTAATATCTAGAATTTCGAAGACTTCTGAATTATCACACTCTACATTTTCAAGAGCATATCCCAAGTATTCGGCTGACTTCAAACCTACAAGTCTAGCACAAGTTTCGTGTTCGTGAGGTTCGATATCTTTTTGAACTTTAATATCCACAACCACATTCAAAGTCTTGGAAAATGGAGTGTAGTCCGCTCCTTCTCCCCACATATCTATAATTCCTTCTTGGAAACCAACCACATCTCCTACAGTAACCACAGCGACATTTTTCATGATTTTAGTAATACCGTCCCCAAGTTGTTCGATTTCACCTGTAACACCTGGGAACTTATTAGTTCTACCAACTCTAAATCTGGGTTCAATACAGTCTTTAACTGGAATAATCCTAGTTTTTTCGCCAGGCTTAGCCAAGTCAATGCTAATTTCTGTTACAAAATCGACATCCTTTAAAAAATCGATCATTTCATCTTTGTTGATAAAAAGAGTCTTGTTTTCTACCTTGGTAGTATCAGAAAACTTTACATCTTCAATCAGACAGTTTTGATATTCTAATTTCATAACCCCAACTCCTTCATTAATTCTCTATACCTTCTTTTAGAAGAACCGCATCGAGAGTACAATAATCTTCACCATTTCTGTAATCTGGCTTTCGAACTCCCATAGTGTTGATATATTTTTCGATAGAGTTTTCAATAATTTCGATTGACCTTTCCGAAAAACCTTTTTTCATGACTACACTTCTAACCGGCGAATAAAACATCCTAATCGATGCAGCTAGAGGATGAGTCACCAAAGAATACCCCAAATGTGTGAGATCTCTTACCTTATAAAGCACATCCAAATATTCCCCGTCGATATTAATAGTGTTGTCGTATTCGTTAATTACATAACTATTATTAGTAACAATTACTATATCCTTTTCCATAACCATCCTCCTTGTACTATTATTAAACCATATTTCTTGATAAAAAAAAGTTAGCACACTAACACTAATTAAAGTAATTGTTAGTATGCTAACACAAAACAAAAAAATTTAGTTATAAATTTCTTTTTTTTAATTTTAAGTATCAGGTAACGGTTAAAATATTTTATCCTATACTCTCAAATCAATATTTCAAATTAACTATTTTTAACTTTTTCAATTAATTTCAAAAATTTCTTTTCATTCTGTTGTTCATTGGTAATCCATTTTCCATCATAAAACAACGCATAAGTCGTGCATGGAGTGGGAGCTTGTTGTGCTTGTTGTTTGGAATGGATGTGAACTGTTTTGAAGGAAATGTTGTTTTCTTGTGCGATTTTTTCTAGAATAGGAATGTATTTTGCATTGAATGGGCATTGATTGGTATAATACAAGACAAATCCTTTTTCTTCTATGTGTGGATTTTTGGCTTGTGTTTTAAATTTTGGTATCGAATTATTTTCATCAAATGGCAAATACATTAGATTTATTCCACAATCAGAATCATCAGCTACACGAAATCCTTTTTTTGACAAATATTTAGGATCAGATAGGAATGGCTTTTTCTTTTTAGAAGAAAGTATACACAGACCAATTTTACCTTGTGATTTTGCATCTTGGATACATTGATTAAGCAAATCATTTGAATATCCGTGACCTTTTAACGCTCCTGAAACCCAAAAACAATCAATATACATATAATCATCTGCTTCAATTGGTATCCACGCATTTTCAGCTGGTATGTATTCAATGAAACATTTACCC